>Ga0310690_10002122_pt1 | contig 33162 bp, 35 predicted proteins | sample AusTroGonzalo_MG_2_FD_207661 | JGI IMG/M metagenome (GOLD analysis project Ga0310690, IMG submission 207661) | Bovine rumen microbial communities from tropical cattle in Woodstock, Queensland, Australia - Gonzalo_04 (v2) (version 2) | ecosystem: Host-associated > Mammals > Digestive system >...
GCGATTATCGATTATAGGTACTAAGGAGTTCAGTGACCAGATAATAAGATATGCAAAACAAACTGGCGAATTTGAATTTGTCGGTTATTTTGATGACTTAATAGAAAAAGGCACCATCATAAACGGGAAACCTGTCTTTGGCAAAGTGGAAGAGGCTGTTGGCTTATACCAAGAAGGTGTGTTTGATGCAATCTTCATTGGCATCGGTTATACAAGATTTGACCTTCGAGAAATGTACTATAACATGCTGAAAGGGAAAGTTCCTTTTGCAAATATTATTATGCCGACAGCAAAGATTGGTGACAACGTTCAATTGGGCGAAGGGATCTTTATAGGAAGGGAGTCTCATATTGGGTGTGGAAGCGTCATTGAAGACAATGTGTTTGTCCACGGGAGTACCGTTGTGGCACACAACAATCATATTGGTTCTCATACCTATATCTCTGGAAGGCTTAATACTGCCGGGTTCTGTTCTATAGGTCAAAGGAACTTCATCGGTATATGTGTGATTATTGCTGACCACATCTGTATTACGGATGACGTATGGATAGGGTTGGGATGCATCGTGGCGAAAGACATCAAGGAGAAGGGGAAATATATGTCACCTGCAGCCAAATTGTATAAGATAGAATGAACAATATCATTAAGAGAATCCAATGGCATTATCGCTGGTGGCAGCTAACCCACAATGCCGATGATATCATGCTGTATTATCCTGACGTAAAGGCGCAGGACAATCGCGTCAATGTTCATATTCACGATGTCAAGAAGACTGGCTGGGATTATCATGATAACGGACATTATCCCTATAATTTGGGTGATGTCCTTGCTATGCCTATCATTAACTTTATGCTGAACAAGAAAGGGATAAAGGCAGACAAGGAGGTGAGTGGAAGAAAGCACTTGTTCACCGTTGGGTCTGGTGGTATGCGATCTTTCCAGAACGCAACCATTTGGGGTACGGGTATAATGTATGCAGGTTTTAGGGGCAATTGGTTTGAGAAATATTGGGATGCCCGTTACCGTCATCTCGACATACGTGCCGTGAGAGGGCCACTCACAAGGGAGGAATACCTGAAACTTGGTCATCAGTGCCCTGAAGTGTATGGCGATCCTGGTATACTGATGCCGCTGATTTATCAGCCAGACAATCAACAGGTAAAAAGGGGAATTAATGAGTATGCAGTCATTCCGCAGTACATAACGGAGAATGAGGTCCGGAAATATGTCCCCGATGACAAGATAATCAGCATGAACTCGAATGACTATCAATCGGTGATTGACAGGATTGTATCATGCAGGAAAGTGTATTCGTCGTCCCTGCACGGAATTATACTGGCGGAAGCTTATGGGATTCCTGCTGTGTTTTATAGGGGATTGCCGGCAAATATTGATTTCAAATACAAAGATTACTATGCCAGTACGGGGCGGTGTGACGTTCCTATGGCAAATAATTTGGCGGAAGCCTACTCGTTCGATGCACCCCAGCTCCCCGATTTGACAGAACTTCAGAAAGGACTGATGGAGGCTTTCCCTTATGATTTGTGGGAAGTGTAATTTACCTATGAAAGCTTTTTTGTTTCCAGGCCAAGGTTGTCAGAAGGAAGGAATGGGTAAGGATCTCTATGAGAAATACCCAAAAGCTAGGACGATTTTTGAACAGGCTAATGATATTTTAGGTGAGAGGTTCTCAGACTTCTTGTTTACAGCAAATGAAGAAGTATTGATGGACACCCGCTATACGCAGATGGGTGTATTCATCTATGAGTGTGCTTTGGCAATGGGGCAGGATATTATTAAACCTGATTGCACTGCAGGTCACTCATTGGGTGAGTATGCCGCGCTTGTTGTTTCAGGTGTTCTCAACTTTGAGGAAGCAGTACCTTTCATCAAGAAACGTGGTGAGGTGTTCTTTGCAGCTTTCCAGAAACAACCCAGTGCTATGGGAGCTATCATTGGTATCCCCGAAGAGCAAGTTATGGAGGTTATTAAGCGTGTTGGTGATGAGGATGGTGAAAGTCTCTATATTGCTAACTACAATGGTCCTGGTCAGTTAGTTATTACTGGTGCTCGTTGTACGGTAAAGAAAGCCTGCAAGGTGTTTAAGGAAATGGGCGCAAAGCGTGCGTTGGTCTTGCCTCAGAAAGGCGTTGGTCATTCACCAAATTCTGCTGAAGAAGGATCCATTCTTGGTGAGGAACTTAAGAAGTTGACATGGCATGAGGCTAAGGTTCCCATTTATCAGGATGCTGACGGTCTGCCCCATACAGACCCTAAAGAGATTCTGGAGAATCAGATTAAGCTGATGACATATCCCGTTCAGTGGACTGGTATTACCATGAACATGGTTAAGAACGGCGTGACAGAGTTCTACGAGTGTGGGACGGATGATACTCTCCAAAAGATTGTGAGGCGCATGACACCAGATTCATTGGTAACAAGTATTTTGCATTGTCCCGCATACGAGGGTAAGGTGCAAGATTTTTCTATAGTAAAAGAATAATTGTTTAGGTTTCATATATTGATTATTTATCATTATGACATTAGATGATTTTGTGAAGGCATTTGCTGCCGAGTTTGATGAAACTCCAGAAGAAACCTTTAAAGCAGATACATGCTACAAGGATCTGGATGAGTGGAGATCATTGGTAGCTCTTTCCATTATTTCGATGGTGGATGATGAGATGGACAAGCGTTTGACGGGTGCAGAACTGCGTAAGTGCAATACTATAGAGGAACTTTATAAGTTGATAGAGGCGAAATAACCAGAACGGTTTTATGTCTTCAATTAGTGTCAAGAATATTTCTATCAAGGGTGTGGCTGGCTGTGTTCCAACCCGAGTAGAGGAAAACAAGGACTATCCCGGAATATCTCCGGAAGAAGTACAGAAATACATTGCAGCCACGGGTGTGATTCGTCGTCACTGCGCTATCCATGACGGCAGCATATGCACCAGCGACCTGTGTCAGAATGCGGCTGAGAAGTTAATTGCAAACCTTGGTTGGGACAAAAGAGAGATAGACTTACTTCTTTTTGTTTCTCATACCACAGACTATAAGTTGCCCGCTACTGCCATTGTGTTGCAGGACAAGATGGGTTTACCTACTTCATGCCTTGCATTTGACATTACCCTTGGCTGCTCAGGTTTCCTGGTGGGCCTTGGTGTTATGGGTAATCTTATGGCTTCAGGCTCGTTCCGTAAAGGCTTGCTTATGGTGGGTAATACTCAGTCAGAATACGCCAGTCCTGAGGATCGTAGTATGGCTTTGCTTTTGGGCGATGCAGGTACTGTGACGGCCATTGAGTATGCTCCAGATGGGGGTGACGAAGTAAACATCAGTTATATGACTGATGGAGCGGGACGCGAGTTCGTGATTCTGCCGGATGGTGGTTCCCGTAACCCGGTTAATGCTCAGTCGTTTGTAATGGAAGACTGTGGCGATGGCATATGCAGGACGCGTCTGCATGAGAAAATGATTGGTGATGAGGTGTTCTCTTATGGAGCTTACTACATCCCAAGATTATATGAGGAGATGCGTGCAGAGTTCAATATTAATCCTAATGAAGTGGATTATTTGTTGCTGCATCAGGCTAACAAGTTCCTGTGTGAGAAATTGCGTAAGAAGTTGAAGTTTCCGCCTGAGAAGGTTCCTTGCAATATTCAGGAATTTGGCAACACCAGCGGTGCCACTATCCCGTTGCTGATGGTTACGGAGTTGCAGAAGGAACTGCATGACCGTGAACTTAATATGTTGGCTGCTACTATTGGGGTGGGATTCTCTCTTGGTGTTGGACAAATTAAGACCCATGGGGGGATTGTTGTGCCGGACCTAATGTACTTGTGAGAATTGAGAATTATGAGTAGCAATCCATTCTCACTTGAACGTAAGACTATATTAGTGACTGGAGCATCTTCCGGCATTGGACGGGGTATATGCATTGACTGCGCTAAGATGGGGGCTGCGGTGCACCTGATGGCCCGCAATGAGGAACGCCTGAGCGAAACTCTCTCGCAGATGGAAGGCGAAGGTCATCAAATCCATATCGCAGACCTTTGCAGTACAGACGACATCAACGTTCTGGTTGACAGTTTGCCTATCCTGGATGGTGTGGTGCTGTGCGCGGGTATTATCAAGACCATGCCCGTGAAGAACATCAGCGAGGAGGCTATGACAGAAATCTTCAATGCCAACATTATGGGTGACATTAAGCTTTGCAGCCGTCTGCTGAAGAACAAGAAACTCAATCACGGGGCTTCGGTGGTGTTCATTTCCTCAGTTTCTACTTTTAACGTGAAGGTGGGCAACTCGCTCTATTCTGCCACTAAGGGTGCTGTTAATTCGTTTGCGAAGGCAATGGCATTGGAAGTGTCCAAGCAAAAGATGCGTGTGAATTGTATCCAACCTGGTTTTGTGCCGTCAAGCATACTGAGCAGTGGTGCCATTGAAGAGGATGAGTTCCTGAAGTTCTATGCAGAGCGTCATCCATTGGGTTTTGGCACACCTACGGATATAGCAAATGGTTGTATCTATTTTTTGTCGGATGCCTCACGTTGGGTTACTGGTAGCATATTTACCATAGATGGAGGATATACTCTGCAATAAGATTCGGTTATTGCGATTTATCAATAAGCCTGTTCCCTCGAACACTTATTTGTTGATAGACGGGAAACAATGCCTGGTTATAGATCCAGGATCGAAGGAACAGACGGATGTGCGGGATTATATTCTTGAACACGATTTGACGCTTGGCTATATCATTCTTACGCATGAGCATTTTGACCATTGTTGGGGCGCGAACTATCTGTTGGAGTGTTTTCCTGCTTGCAAGACTGTGGCCACAAGACGATGTGCGGAATGGGTTGAGAAGCCTTGGAATTATTTCAACCAACTCTATTATAACTCTGATGAGATGTATCAGATTAAGAATGTGGATCTGATTGCAGAAGATTTGGGCTGGAAACTAATGTGGGGTAATGTGAAGTTGGTATTCATTGACACTCCTGGTCATTCTGATAAAGGGATGTGTATTGAATTGGGCGGCAGCCTGTTTACGGGTGATACCATTCTTTATCGGACCAAACCTTTACTCAAAAAGAAATACGGGGCGTCCAGAGAAGAACTGAGGCAGAGTATAGAAAAGATATATCATTCCTATCCGGGTGATACAAGTGTATATCCCGGTCATGGAGAACCGTTTGAGTTGAAGGATACGGAAGATTTTTTAATCAATATTTAATAATATAAATAATGGATATCAAAGAATTTATCGGGCATTTCGCTGAACAGTTTGAGGAAACTGATATTAACGAGTTCACTCCAGAAACCGTGTTTCGCGATTTGGACGAGTATTCATCATTGATGGCACTTTCCATAATTGCTATGATTGATGAAGAATATGGTATCACGCTTAAAGGCAATGATATGAGTGCAGCGGTCACAATAGAAGACCTCTACAATATTGTCAAGAGTAAGATGTAATGGCTTTTCTTGAAGTAAGAAACGTACGTATTGCCGGCATGAGCGCCGGTGTGCCCAAACGGGTGGTCAACAATCTGGAGCAGTTCAATGACTACTCCAAGGAGTATGACGCGGCTGAGTTTGTGGAGCAGACAGGTGTTCTGGAACGCAGGGTGGATAATATTCCCACATCAGACCTTTGTGTTCCGGCTGCTTTTAGGTTGATGCAGGATTTGGGATGGGACAAGGATGAGGTGGATGCCATTCTGTTTGTGTCTCAAAACACTGACTATATTCTTCCTGCTACTGCCTGTATTATTCAGGAGCGTCTGGGACTTAGCAAGGAGTGCTATGCCATGGATATTTCCATGGGTTGCTCTGGTTGGGTGTATGGTCTAAGCACAGCTGTTTCATTGATGCAGAACGGAACGATTAAGAAAACTCTGCTTATGTGCGGTGACGGCAAGCGTAGATCGGAGTATGACGGGCCGCTGTTTGGCTTTGCAGGTACGGTGACGGCCTTGGTGTATGATGAAGGTTGCAGTAGCATGAAGTTCCATCTGGGAACGGATGGTGGTAGTTACGATGCTATTATTATTCCTGATGGTGGCGCGCGCAATCAGGTGACTCCAAGATCGTTTGAACTGGAAGAAGTTGACGGTAAGATGGTTCATCGTATGGCTACCCGGATGAAGGGAATGGATGTGTTTGCTTTTGGCATCTCCACCGTGCCCAAGTCTGTGAAACGGCTGGCAGAGCATTTCCAACTGGATTACCTGGAATGCGATTATTATGTATTCCATCAGGCTAATATGAAGATGAATGACCTGATTATGAAGAAGCTGAAATTGCCGGTTGAGAAGGTGCCGTCATGTATGTATCATTTTGGGAATACATCTTCAGCAAGCATTCCGCTCACTATTGTCACTCAGTTAGGTGGCAAGTGTAAAGGGCATAAGACCTTTTTATGCTGCGGCTTTGGCGTGGGGTTGAGTTGGGGTACAGTGCTTCTTGAGACTGACGACCTGGTGCTTTCTGAATTGGTGGAAGTGGAGGAAGATAAGAACACAAAATGGGTATGAGTTATAATCCTTATACATTGGAAGGAAAAACGGTGCTTGTTACTGGAGCATCCTCTGGTATTGGACGTGGTGCTGCTATAGAGTGTGCTAAGATGGGTGCTAGGGTGATAATAACCGCCCGTAACGAGGAACGATTGAAAGAGACACTGGGGTTGTTGGAAGGTGAAGGACATGAGATGCGTGTCTGTGACCTTTCTGACAATGAAGCCATCAATGCGATGGTGGATAGCCTGCCGGAAGTACAGGGCGTTGTCAACAATGCAGGATTTACCACTATCCAGCCTATTCAGTTTATCAATGAGGATGTGTTCCAAAATATACTGCAGGTGAACACTATGGCTCCGGTGCTGATCTTAAAATATTTGCTTAAGAAAAAGAAACTGAAGGCAGGTGCATCAGTGGTATTTACCAGTTCGCTGGCAGGTGTAGGCAAGATGTCGGTTGGTAATACCATGTATGGTTGCAGCAAGGGTGCCATCAGCGCATTTATTCAGGGCGCAGCCAAAGAGTTGGCGTCGAAGAGAATCCGGGTAAACGCTGTTTGTCCGGGGTTCGTGGAATCAAAAATTATGGCATCGGGCACCATATCTGATGAGCAGTTGGAGAAACTGATGGATTTGTATCCCCTGGGCCGTGCGGGTAAGCCTGAAGATGTAGCTTGGGCTATGATTTATTTACTCTCAGATGCCTCCAGCTGGATCACAGGTGTGAATCTTCCGGTGGATGGCGGACGTGAATTGTATTAGCGATGGCATATTACAGATTGCCCCATATAAGGATTGCGGCGGTTGCATCGGCAGTGCCAACTGAGGTGGTGAAACTGGAGAGTTTCGCTAGCAGGTTTGGGGCTGACTATGTGGAGAAATATATGGAGCAGACGGGTGTAAGGCAGTTCCGCAAGACACGTGAGCACCAGACGGCATCGGACTTGGCATTTGCATCGGCCGAGAACATTATTAAGACCAAGGGTATTGACCGTGATTCTATTGGCGCATTAGTGTTTGTGGCTCACTCCAAGGATTATTGGCGGCCAGCTACGGCTTGTGTGTTGCATAAGCGGCTGGGGTTGAAGAAGGACTGCGCTGCTTATGATATTTCTCTTGCTTGTTCCGCTGTACCATACGGTCTGTATGCGCTGGGCTCTATGATGGAGACATCGGATGTGGACAGGGCTTTGCTGCTGGTGGGCGAGACTCCGCAGAAGATTACCAATCCCGAGGACAAGTCGTCCTGTATGTTGATTGGTGAGGGCGGAGGGGCTTTTCTGCTGGAGAAGACAGATGAGGTGGGTGCTGGTATTAGTGGTATATGCCGATCTTTTGGAGAGGGCTACAGTTCTATCATCATGCCTGGCGGCGGTTTCCGCAATCCTAATCCTCCTGTAGAGGAATATGTTTGGAAGGATGGTAACAAGCGTTCCATGTACAACGTGATGATGCGGGGCGAGGATGTGTTTGCTTTTACTATATCGGATGTCCCCAAAACAATCAAGGACTTCCTGACAAAGGAGGGTACGACAGTGGATGACTATGATTGCCTAGCTTTTCATCAGGCCAACAAGTTTATACTTGAGATGCTCTGTAAGAAGTTGAAGGTTAGCCCGGAGAAGATGCCTATGTGTCTGGACCGTTATGGTAATACATCGGCTGCATCAATTCCTTTGGTACTGGGAGATGTGTATGGTTCCTGTGAGGAAGAGAAAATGTTAAATGTACTTATGAGCGGTTATGGTGTGGGATTGAGCTGGGGTGTTTGTTCTGCAAAGTTTAACAAAAAGGACATCTTATCAATCATCGAATCAGATGAGATTTTTGATGAAGGCATTATCAATACGCCGGATGATTATTACAAACTCGGCTATTGAATACGGGTATAAAAAGTAATACAATAAAAAATAATTTGTGAAATTTACATAGGAATAAATACAAAATTAGATGAAGAAAATAGCATTTATAGGTTCTGGAGATTTGGCGATTGACCTATGTGAAAGGGTTATATTGTGGAATCAGTATGAGGTTACAGGTTTTATTGATGGTAGTCAGGAAAAAGGTACCATTATTAATGGCTATCCTGTTTTAGGCAATGATGATGATGTAATAAATTTATATAAGGAGGGCGTTTTTGATTGTATCTATATCGCAATTGGCTACTTGAAATTCCAAGTCAGAGAAAAACTATATAATCGATTCAAGGGAGCAGTTCCTTTAGCTAATATTATATCTCCAACAGCTTTTGTTCATCCAACGGCCAAACTTGGAGAAGGAATACAACTCTCTGATGGAGTATATATTGCCCAACATGCAGAAATCGAAGATAATGTTTTGATTACATTACATTCCATCGTTAATCATGGAGGACTTGTAAAGAAACATACATTTTTTTCAACCCGAGTTACAACAGCAGGGAATGTAACTATCGGAGAGCGTTGCTTTGTTGGTGTAGGCGTGGTAATATCTGATGGCATTACTGTTTGCGATGATGTCTGGTTTTCTCCTGGTTCTATAGTAGTTTCTGACATTAAGAAACCAGGTCAGTATTTATCTGCAGCAGCAAAACTTATTAACATTAAATAATAACAAAACGAGAATAATATGGAATTACAAGAATTTGTACAGAATTTTGCGAATCAGTTTGACGATACTGACGCTGAGTTGTTCACCCCTTCAACCGAGTTCCGGGATTTGGAAGAATGGTCATCACTGATAGGCTTGTCTATTATCTTGATGGTAGACGAGGAGTATGGCATTACAATAGGGGCCGATGACATGAAACAGGCCCAAACTATTGAGGAACTGTTTAACATCGTTAAGGCAAAGGCATAATGGAATTCAACCCCTATACTCTTGAAGGTAAGACTATCCTTGTTACAGGAGGAGCAGGTGGAATTGGCAGCGAGGTTGCACGTATCTGTTCGAAACTTGGAGCTAGAATTATTCTGACTGATATAAGAGAGGATGCTCTTAATGAGGCTTTGTCCTCACTGGCAAAAGTTGAAGCAGGTGAGCATATTGCTATCAAGGCTGATTTAACCAATGTGGATGAATTGAATAGCCTTGTTGAACAGATTCCAGAAATAAATGGATTTGTTTGTAATGCGGGTGTGATGAAATTGGTTTTGACACAGTTTATAACAGAAGAAGAACTGACGCGCATCCAGAAAATCAATCTCAATGCCCCAATCCTTCTAACTAGAGCAATACTGAAGAAGAAAAAAATAAAGAAAGGCGGTTCTATAGTCTTTACAGCGTCTGCAGCTGGTATTTACAGAGTGTCAGCAGGCAATGCCATTTATGCCACTACCAAATGTGGTATTGATGCATTTATGCGGACGGTCGCTTTGGAATATGGACCAAAGGGAATCCGTTGCAACAGTGTGAACCCAGGCATGGTGGAGACAGCCTTGATAGGAGGCTTTACAGAAGAGCAGAAAGAAAAGGAGATGCAAAACTATCCGTTGAGACGATTTGCCAAACCTGAAGATATTGCTTTGGGTATTGCTTATCTTTTGTCTGATGCATCCTCTTTCGTAACGGGAACTGCCTTGAAGATTGACGGTGGAATGACTTTAAGTTAAACATGTGTATGAACTTGTTAGAGAATAAGGTTTGTATTATTACGGGTGCTGGTCGTGGAATTGGAAAGGTGATAGCAGAACAGTTTATTGCTGATGGAGCTATTGTTTATGTCAACGACTTACAGGAACCCGAAATAGATGGTGCCAAGCCAATCTGCTTTGATGTGACAGATTCTTCAGCTCTAAAGGCTGGTCTGATGCAAGTCTATAAGGCTGAAGGTCGTATTGATTGCATCGTGAACAATGCTGCCATTATCCAAAATCAGAAATTGGGAATGGTAACGAAACAACTGCTTGAAAAAATGTATGCCGTAAACGTGTTCGCAGTTATTGATATGATTCAGATTGCATCACGATTGATGGCTCGTACAGGAGGCGGCTGTTTTGTGAACATGGCATCTGTAACAGGTGTTGTAGGCTCACCAGGACAGGTGGCATATTCATCTACCAAAGGTGCTGTGATTACTATTACCAAGTCTGCAGCTAAGGAACTGGCTCCGATGAATATTCGTGTGAATGCTGTAGCTCCTGGTATTGTAAGGACAGAGCGTTTCGAGGAACTATATGAGGCAACAGGAGATAAAATAAATGAGCGTATTGAGAAGATTGCTTTAGGTCGCCTTGGTACGCCACAGGACATTGCCAACGCAGTGTCTTTCCTTGCTTCCGACAGAGCCTCTTATATAAGCGGCCAGATACTTGGAGTTGATGGTTGCGCAACGATTTAATTAAGAAGAATGTTTTTAGATTTAGACAGAAAAGAACGGCAACGCATTGCTGCCATTGATGACAGTGGTCGTTCAATCACCTATGGGGATATTTGTGACTTCTCTCAGGAGTTTGCAAAGCATCTTCCCAATAGGTCATTGATATTCCTCCTTGCAGAGAATCGTATAGGATCTCTGTTGGGATATACCGCTACATTGAGCAATCATATCGTGCCGTTGGTTATCAGTGCTAACACAGAGGAAGGCCTATACAATCATCTTTATAATTTGTATCAGCCTGAATATCTGTGGCTGCCAGAATCCAAGGCAGAGGGGAAAGACGTGATTTTCTCTGCTTGGGAGTACTGTTTGGTTAAAACGGGGAACCAACCAACCCCGATGTATGAAGACCTCTCATTGTTATTGCCTACCAGTGGTTCAACGGGTAGCCCTAAGTTGGTACGTCATAGTTATCGTAACATTGAGGCAAATGCAGATAATGTGCGTAGGCTCTTTAAGTTGGATGGCACAGAGAAAGCTATGGCCATATTGCCCATGCATTACACCATGGGGCTGTCAGTAATTGCCTCCCATCTGTTAGCAGGTGCAACACTGCTGCTCAGTGGACGTTCCTTGTTGGATAAAGGTTTCTGGGCAACTTTGAAAGAGGCTACCAGCTTTACGGGCGTACCATATAGCTATGAAATCCTGACAAAGATGCGCTTTACCCGTATGGACTTGCCCAACCTGAAGGTGATCACCCAAGGTGGTGGCAAACTGACTGAGGCCATGTGGAATACTTTGGCACAATATGCCAAGGATAAGGGTAAGCAGTTCATTGCTACATACGGACAGAGTGAATGTACCGCACGTATGGCTTATCTGCCTGCAGAAATGGCTTTGGATAAGGTATGCAGTATTGGTATAGCAGAACCAGGAGGTCAACTCTCTATCGTTGACGACAATGGTAACGAAACCTTTGAGGGTGAAGCACAAGGCGAGATGGTCTATCGTGGTGAGAACGTAACCCTTGGTTATGCCACCTGTCGAGAAGACTTGCTGAAAGGTGACGAGAATCATGGCATCATGCATACTGGCGACTTGGCTCGTCGCGATGCTGATGGGTGCTACTACATCATAGGCCGTTTGAAACGCTTCCTGAAGATATTTGGCTTGCGTATCGGTTTGGATGAAGTGGAGCGTATGATTAAGGCAGAGTATAAAACTGACTGCTACTGCAAGGGTAATGATGAGAAACTCATCGTCTTGGTTACAGACCCAAAGTTGGTAGATGTTCTGCCCACATTTATTGAAGAAAAGACACACCTGTTCCATCAGAAGATAGAAATTCAGGTCGTGAACGAGATATTACGTAATGAAGCCGGAAAGGTGATTAATCAGTAAGAAAAAGATATGACTAATTTAGAGAAACTCAACAAGATTTTTTGTGAAGTGTTTTCGGTTGAGAAATCTGCCCTGAACAGTGAGTTTGATAATAAGAGTGTAGAAGGATGGGATTCTGTTCGTCAATTGAGCTTGACATCGTCAGTTGAAGATGAGTTTGACATCTTGTTAGACCCAGAGGATATTCTTGAATTCATTTCCTATAATAATGCCAAGACAATCTTGGCCAAATACGATATAGAATTATAATGGCTTACTGGGAAATAAAAAACGTAGCCCTACGTGGAGTGACAGGAACCGTGCCAAACCATGCAGTAAAGACTGCTGAATTTGACATGTTTACGCAGGAAGAGGCGGATATATTTGATAACACGGTAGGAATTAAAAACCGTTACCTTGGGCCAGACGATCTCTGTTCCTCAGACTTGTGCTACGATGCGGGTGTACGTCTTATTGAAGCATTAGGCTGGGAAAAAGAAAGTATTGATGTACTTATCTTTGCCTCAGTGACAGGTGACTACAAGACACCTCCTACATCAGGTATTCTACAGCATAGGCTCGGGCTGCCCACTTCAACTTTTGTACTGGATATTCCTATGGGGTGTTGTGGTAGTGTGTATGCAATCAATGTGGCTGCTAATTTGTTGAGTGCTGGCACAGCAAAGCGCGCCTTGCTTTTAGTTGGTGATACGGCGTTGAGAATGGGCTCTATGAGAGATAAGAGTCGTGTGCCTTTGTTTGGAGACTGTGGTACAGCAATGGCTTTGGAATACGATCCTACTGCAGAAGACATCATTGTTGACTTCAATACTTTAGGTGAAAAGTATCAGGCTTTGATGACACCTCATGGAGGATTCCGCCATCCCATAACGGAAGAATCCTTTGTTGAAGAGGATTTTGGCAATGGTATCATTAGAGCACCCAAGGATACGCTCATTAATGGAATGGATGTTCTTTCATTTGCCATTTCTAGACCACCTATCAGTATCAAAAAACTGATGGACAATTATCAGTTGAATACAGACAATGTAGATTTCTTCCTTATACACCAAGCTAACAAACTGATAGTTGACCGAATCGTGAAGAAGTTGAAACTACCTTTGGAGAAAGTTCCATACGACTTGCAAGAGTTTGGCAACTTGGGTGGTGCTTCAATCCCAATGCTGATGACATATAATTTGTCTAAGGAACTCCAAGAAAGACCATTAACCATTGTTTGCTCGGCATTTGGTTTGGGCTTGACATGGGGAACTATGGTGTTGAAAACGACTCCTATGAAAGTGTTGGATATAAATAAGTTGTAATTTATGAATATTCTTGCTATAAGACGCTTTCGTAAGGTACTTGCTTTTGCATGGAAAGATGCGCAGGAGGTATCTGTTCAAACAGGACGAATGCGACTCTCCATTTACATTGATATCGTTCTATTGCATCTGCGTTATTCAATCAATAGTATACAATATGTAAAAAAAGGCCTTTGGAAGCTTTCTGAACAAGAGAAAATCGCACTGGCAAAAAGCATCGGAGAGGATAATAAAAGGCACGATGCTTGGGCTATTACAAATTATCGAAATTGGCAGTTTTTGAAGAAATACACTGATTTAAAATATGAATGTAGCCCTGCGCTATGGGAAAAAAGGAGACAAGCCTATACAAATGAATTCAATGCGGGACCAGGTTTAAATGTACAATTTAATGTTCATATACATAGGGAGCATTATCAGTATGGGACGATAACAATAGGGAGAAATGTTCTGTTAGCGAAAAATGTATTCATTGATTATACGGGTAATGTTGTGATTGGAGATGATGTAAGTATCTCTAACGATGCCGTAATTGAAAGTCATGAACATCTCAATCATGGAGATCCCTCTTGCGAAAAGAAAGAGATAAAACTCAGTAATCTTCGGATTGACAGAGGCGCTTTCATCGGAAGTCGAGCTTCAATTTTAGGCTCATGTCATCATATAGGGAGGTATTCGAGAGTTGGAGCCAATTCTGTAGTTATGCAGGATGTACCTCCATATGCTGTGGTTCAAGGGAATCCTGCTAAGATAGTTGGTTTTGTATATAATACAGAACAAATTATAGACTTTGAATTGAACCATCTTAAGGAAGAAGATAGACTTGGTTTTGATGAGATTGATAGGATGATGATGAAGTATCGTTACAAAAACGAGACACATCGTCCGCTTGAGAATGATTTAAAGGACACATCGGTTTTGGATAAAGTACACGAAATCGTATCTTCAATTCTTAATTATAATCTATCCCCTGAAGATGATAGTCTGCCAATGAGTGATATAGACGGGTGGGGTAGTCTGGCAAATATGAGTATCATTGCTCAAACTGAAGAAACTTTCGGAATCCATTTTTCTTCTGATGAGCTATATAATATGACTTCAGTAACAAATATTTCGAAAATTGTTGAATCAAAATTAGAAGATAGAAAGGAGACTCTGAGGTTTGATAATATTGCTAATCTTTATGAATATAGCCCTTTATGGAAAGGAATCTGTAAAAATATTGAAGTGATTCCTACAAAGGTGGCTGTTAAATTTGGACAAAAGACTCTTTCTTATTCTCAACTTTATGAAGGGGCATCCAAAGCAGCTCAATATCTATATGATAAAGGAATAAGGAAAGGTGATAAAATAATACTATCTGCCCAGAAAAACTTTGATTTTATATGCTTTTATTTCGCGTCGCATATTATTGGCTCGGTAAACATAATTTTAGATTCAGAGAGTAATGAAGAACGTAAGAAACTGATAGAGGATAAAGTAGAACCTAAAATATGTGTTGGCTATTTATCAATTAAATGCGATTCTATTTTATACGAATCAACTCATTACCACCAATTACCGATGCTTAAAAGGAATGAGGAAAACACAATTGAACAAAACGATATTTCAGAAATTTTGTTTACTACAGGAACAACAGGCCAGCCCAAGGGCGTGTGTTTGTCCTTTGCGAATATTTATGGTAGTGCTAGTAATATAAATGAGTTCATTCAGAATACAGAAGATGACAAAGAGCTGATTGGATTGCCAATTTGCCACTCTTTCGCGATGGGAAGATTACGTTGTAATTTGCTAAAAGGAGCAACAATCATTTTTGTAGAAAATTTTGCTAATGTTCGAAAATTCTTTGATGTATTAGAGCAAGAAGGGTGTACAGGCTTTGGAATGGTACCTGCAGTTTGGTCTTATATTAGTAAGGCTAGTGGCGATAAAATAGCAGAATTCGGGAAACAGTTGCGATATATAGAAATAGGTTCAGCAGCAATGCCAATAAAAGAAAAGGAAAATCTCCTTAAATTACTGCCGAAAACACGTATATGTATGCATTATGGTTTAACCGAAGCATCCAGGACTACCTTTTTAGAGTTTCACGATACTACTCACCTTTCATCAATCGGGAAACCGTCTTCATCGCAAGTAAGCCTTAAGGTGTTTGATGCAGATGGTAATGAACTGCTAGAGAATGAAGAGGGCGAACTTTGTGTTGCAGGAAATATGGTTCTCTCAAGATATCTTGAAGATGTTGATAATAATCAGGCTTATTGGGGAAAATATTTTCGCACTGGCGATAGGGGCTATAAAGATAAAGATGGCTATTTTTATCTTGTAGGTCGAGATAAGGAAATGATTAATGTTGGCGGAAAAAAGGTGAGCCCAATAGAGGTGGAGGACGCTATTATTTCACTTGGGGTTGATGATTGTGTATGTGTGGGTATAAATGATAAAAATGGAATTTTGGGTGAGGTCGTCAAGGCATTTATTCTTCGAGATGGCACTATATTGAGTTTTAGTGAAATATCCGAAAGACTATCTACGATGCTTGAGCCATATAAGATTCCTGTTGAATATGAATGGATTGACGCAATCCCCCAGACGGCTTCAGGAAAAAAGAAAAGATTATCTTTGTCAAAATGAGCTAATTATTTGAAATATGATGGATATATTAATTTGTCTTAACGAAAACTATTTAATGCCTTCTGAGGTTATGTTGTATTCCTTGTTCCAAAATAACAAGAATATAACAGTAACAGTTCATGCTATGGTTCCTGATGTTGGCGATTATGTACTTGATCTCAAAAATTTTGTTGAAGAACATGGTCAACGGATTTTTATATATGATATGAGCAAAGTTGCCCTCCCCATAATACCTTCTCATTCAAATAATAAAACGAGCTATCCACTTGAGGCATACTATAGATTGTTTGTTACAGAGGTTATTCCACATGACATCCATAAAGTTCTATATTTAGACGGTGATATAATTGTCCGTGGAGGTTTGTCTGAATTATGGAATACTGATGTAACGGGTTATGCAGTAGCTGCTGGGCTAAGTCGCTATAACGACGATATAAAGCTTATTAAGAAATTGGGTTTTGACCCAAAGTATGGGTATTTTAATTCAGGAGTTTTACTTATCAATTTGGATTACTGGAGAGAGAACCAAGTTGTTAACTTGTTTGTTAACTATATTAAAAATAACATGGATAATTTAAGGTTCGCTGATCAGGATGTCCTTAATCCTGTATTTTGTGATAAAAGATTGGAGCTATCCATAAGATATAACTTCTGCACGACTTTTCTCTTGAATGACCGATTTAGAATGATTGCATCCAAGAGTATCATAGAAGAGATAGACAAATGGTGCAAGAAACCATGTGTTATCCACTATAATTCAGCAGATAAGCCATGGAATTCCGATAGCCTAAATATTCATAGAAAGATTTGGCGAAAATATAGAGATGAGACAAAATGGAGAGACTATATAGTGAAAAAGGACGGGCCTTCGTTTAAAGAAAAAATCTTACGTGCGATTTCTTGTTTGAAACATGGAGTGACTTCTTACACATTTGTTAGATACAATAAGAAGTATCAATTAAATGAAGGAAATTCATAAGAGATACTATATTTGTGGTATATGTTATCTTTATTATATCGCATTGATCCACGAAAAATCAGAGTAAAAATTAAAATTATAAGTCTTCTTGGGGCGTGTTATTATCAAATTGGAACTATTTGTACCAGGTCGTTTATGTCTCTTTGGTGAACATACGGACTGGGCGGGAAAATACCGTACCATGAATGCTGACATCGTTCCTGGCGCATCTATAGTTACGGGAATTGAGCAGGGCATCTATGCAGAAGTGGAGAAATCCTCTATGTTTGAGATGTATAGTGAAGCACCTGAGATTGCCAGTGTATGGCAGGACTTTGCCTGTAGGATGAATGAGCAGGAGTTAAAGAATGTTGCAAAGTCTGGCAGTTTCTTTAGCTACTGCGCTGGTGTGGCTAGCTATATGTTAGAATGGTATCATGTTGGTGGTGTAAAAATTACACTGAAACGCATGACTCTTCCAATGAAGAGTGGTTTAAGTAGTTCAGCTGCTATTTGTGTGTTGGTTGCCCGTGCCTTTAATCAAATATATAAGCTCAACCTCAATACCATGGGTGAGATGAATATCGCCTATGTAGGAGAGTTACGCACGGCTTCACGTTGTGGACGTTTGGATCAGGCGTGTGCCTTTGGTGTAAAACCCAACCTGATGATTTTTGATGGTGATGAGGTGGACGTGAAAACTCTCAATGTTAAGAAGCATCTTTATTGGGTATTTGCTGATCTCTGTGCAGAGAAGGACACGATAAAAATTCTCCGTGATCTCAATAAGGGGTATCCATTTGCTTCCAATGAAATGGAAGAACGCGAACAGAAGGCTCTCGGCGAGGAGAATCAGCGGATTATAAATCTTGCTATTGAATACATGGCCAAGGGCGATGCAGAGGCGTTAGGAAAATTAATGAACGGGGCCCAAGCGTTGTTCGACACAGCAGTGGCGCCTATGTGTCCTGATGAACTTTCATCTCCTAAATTGCATGAAGTGCTAAGAGACCCTATTATACAAAAATGGGTTTATGGTGGAAAGGGTGTTGGCTCTCAGGGTGATGGCTCTATACAGTTCCTGGCAAAGGATAAGGAATGCCAGCAAAAACTGATTGACTATATGAACAGTCGAGGTATGAAGGCATACCCCCTAACTTTGAAACCTGTCCATACCGTAAGTAAGGCAATTATTCCGGTAGCAGGATTTGGCACAAGACTTTACCCTTCTACAAGAGCTTTGAAGAAGGACTTCTTTCCCATCCCTGATAAGGATGGTATGGTAAAGCCCGTTATACTTATACTACTCGAGGAGCTGATGAGGAGTGGTATTGAAGAGGTCTGCCTAGTTCTTGGATCTGAAGAAGAACGTATATTATATCGTGATTTCTTTGAAACGCCATTGTCCGAGGAACATCTTTATAAACTAAACCCAGAAATGCAGGAATACGAGAATCGTATATTGGCAATTGGGAAGAAACTAAAGTATGTCTATCAGAAAGAAAAACGTGGCTTCGGACATGCTGTCTATCAGGCTGTAGACTTTGCAAATCATGAGCCAGTGCTACTAATGCTTGGAGATACTCTGTATAGGACAGATTCTAATAAGCCTTGTGCACTCCAGATGATAGAAAAATACGAGCAGTATAATAAGCTGATGGTTTCAATTCATCCCGTGCCTCTAGCAGAAGTTTCTCATTATGGTATTCTTTCTGGAACATGGGAGGATAAGAATGAGACGGAGTTAAATATCTCAAAGATGACTGAAAAACCTAAGGCAAGTTATGCAGAAGAGTTCTTGGGGGTTAAGTGTAAAGATGGAGAACGTAAGTATATGTCAGTTTTTGGTCAGTATATCTTGACTCAAGAAGTCTTTGAGCAACTCCGCGCTGATATTGAGAATGCTACTGATCTAAATAGAGAGATTGAACTAACGACAGCTTTGGATAAGGTGCGTGAACAATATGGCATGATAGGCGTTCAGCTACAGGGTCGCATGTTCGACATGGGCAACTATAATGCCTTTGTGAATTGCGTAACAAATTATTGTAAATAACTAGTAGTCTGTAAAGTCTAAAAGTTGACTAAAAGTTCTATTCTATGCGCAAACATCGTCGAACGAAAATGCTTATTTATCATTCCTTAACAGGAAAAATGTGCGAAACGGAAGATATAAAACTAATAGATCCTCTATTTAATGGCAAACGTGCGGCAACTGTGGCTTTCCCTTTAAGTCTTGGAACTATTGCTCACATTGGTGGTTTTGAGGAAATTAAAGTTATTCCAGGTGTTGTTGATGTGACAATATACTATAGTGAAGGACATCAATGTGAACCGAAACATATTAATACCCTTGATCAGCTTTTTGCTAGGGGTATGATTGTTAAGGAAAGTAAAAAAGAACTGCGTAACTGTTTAGAAGAAATACGTCGCCTCGCTTCTGTCATAGACACCAATGGTAATGATATGATTCGTTGGAGCACATTTGATAAAATTATCGAAAAATTATCATAAGTTTTCAAACAAATACCTCAATAATTAATAATGCAGCCAAAGAATAAAAAAATAGAAAATCGTAGTACCTCCTCGTCAAATAGTCTGCTTTCTTCGTTGAGACAGATGGATGAAGAGAAGGTGAAAATGCTCTTTGTGTTCGACAAAGAACACTTTATAAGTATTTTGACTATTGGTGATATACAACGAGCCATTGTTAAAAATGTTGCACTGGAAACTCCGATAGCGCAGGTCGTAGATCGTAATAAGAAGTTTGCTCACACGGACGAATCGATGGATGTTATCCGTGAGAAGATGCTTCGCTTGCGAGCAGAATGTATGCCTGTGTTAGATGAGAATGGAGAACTTGTAGATGTTATCTTTTGGCGTGATCTTTTTGAAAATGAGGAGACGGATTTACGTCCGAAAATAGAATTGCCTGTAGTCATTATGGCAGGTGGTAAAGGAACACGGCTGAAGCCCATTACCAATGTGATTCCCAAACCACTTGTTCCTGTTGGTGATAAAACGATTCTTGAAGTCATTATGGATCAGTTCGAGAGCATCGGTTGCCATAAGTTCTACATGTCCGTCAACTACAAAGCAGATATGATGAAATACTATCTCAGTCAGCTTGATCATAAGTATGACATTGAGTTCTTCATGGAGGATAAGCCTTTGGGGACGATTGGAAGTGTATCATTGTTGAAAGGCAAGATTACAACTCCATTCTTCGTGTCAAACTGTGATAGTATCAATGAGCAGGACTATCGTGATGTTTGGGATTATCACGTGAATAATCACAATGATATGACCATCGTGACCATGGTAAAGAGTTTCAAAATACCGTATGGTGTGATTGAGACAGGAGAAGATGGCTTGATGACTGCCCTGAAAGAGAAGCCTGAACAGACTTATCAGGTAAATACAGGTGTCTATATCCTTAATCCAAGCTGCATTTATGAGATACCTGAGGGCGAGTTTTTCCACATTACACACCTGATGGAGAAAATAAAGGCTCGCGGAGGGAGAGTTGGATGTTTTCCCGTAAGCGAACATTCATGGAAGGACATGGGTGAATGGCCTGAGTATTTAAAAATGATAGATGTTCTTTGATTATGACAAATAGAGATAAGTATAAGTTTGATGACTTTACGTTTGAGAATTACAATCGCTTAATAGGACTTGCTAAGTCTAAAGGATTTGAGTTTATCCTGCATAAGGATGAGTTTGTGCTGGAACGGAAGGATATTATTTGGAGGCATGATGTAGAATTTGAGCCGGACTATGCATTGAGAATGGCACATATAGAACATAAGGAAGGTGTTAAAGCTACATATTTCTTCCAACTTCATAGTCCGTTTTACAATGTGATGGATCCTCATTACCGAGAGGTGTTCTGTCAAATCAGAAACTTGGGTCATTGTGTAGGATTGCATTTTGATTCGGCATATTGGGGTATTACAGACGAAAGCCAGTTGAATGACTATATTATTCTTGACAAGGAATATCTTGAAAAGAATATGGGTGTGGAAATTGAAACCTTCTCTTTTCACAATACGACCCCCTTTACTCAAAGTTGCTTGAAATATTGCTATGGTGGTTTGATTAATGTCTATTCTTCTTTTTTTAAAGAGCATTACAACTATTGTGGCGACAGTCTCGGATATTGGCGCTATGATAGGTTGGAGAATGTTCTGAATGATGATAATGTTCAGCATCTTCAGGTACTAACCCATGATGCAAATTGGAGTGAAGAACCATTGTCTCCACGTAAGCGTTTATATAAAGTAATGCATGACCATGCGGATAGGTTAGTAGAAGGGCAAGTAAATGGTCTTCACAGAAGAGGAATGCTTATTCCCGATGATGACGAGGATTGATTAATAGAATTGTTATGTAAGGATTTGTATTAGCAGGAGGCAGTGGGACACGTCTCTATCTGATAACTAAAGGGGTTCCAAAGCAACTGTTACCTATCTATGACAAGTCGATAGCATATTATCCCATCAGTGACCAAAGGAACCGAAGAGTAACTATGCTGTGGTAGGTTAGAAACAGGTATCCACGATAGTCTTGCTGAGGCTTCAACCTCAGTAGAAGTAATAGAAAACGTTAGGGCTTGAAAGTGGCTTGTTTGGAAGGTAGAGTATATAGCAAAGGTTGGATACACGAAGAAAAGATGCATGGACTGGCTCAACCGATGCTTAAAAAATCAGTATGGACGGTATCTCCTGAAAGTGATTGATGAGATGAAAGAATAGACTTATTCTTTTTTCTCCGCGGGCGATATTTAAGTCAACATTATCAAATAATAAGGAGTAGAATAATGAATTTTTTAGAAACAAATATTAAAGGAGTTTATATTATAGAGCCTGTTATATTTAAGGACCAAAGAGGTTATTTTTGTGAAACATTCAAGGAGTCAGAGTTTGCCAAAGCAATAACTGGAATAACCTTTGTTCAAGAGAATGAGAACAAATCATCGTATGGGGTTTTAAGAGGGCTTCATTTCCAAAAGCCACCTTATGCACAAAGCAAATTAGCACGAGTTGTAGATGGCGTTGTATTGGATGTTGCTGTTGACATCCGTAAAGGGTCTCCTACTTTTGGAGAATGGGTTGCCGTTGAATTGTCCTCGGAAAATCATAGACAGTTATTCTTGCCTCGCGGTATGGCTCATGGAATGTTGTGCCTTTCACCTACTTGTATTTTTAGTTATAAGGTAGATAATTATTATAATCCACAGTCTGAAGGCTATATTGCATGGGATGATCAAGATGTTGCTGTTGATTGGAGAATACCGGCAACAGATATTATCCTTTCCGAAAAAGATAAACATCATCCCCAATTGGGTGAGATAGATTCTCCATTCGTCTTCCAAGATTAAATAGTATGATATTTGATAAAATTATAATAGGGGCTGGTCTATACGGACTGTATTCAGCGCATCTTTGTGGCACTAAAGGAGAGAAAGTTCTGGTCTTGGAATGTGATGATGCTCCCTTTAAGCGTGCTACATTCATTAATCAGGCTCGTGTGCATAATGGTTATCATTATCCACGTTCCTATAGCACTGCCATTAAATCTGCTCATTATTTTAAGCGTTTCAATGATGATTTCGGCTTCTCAGTATTGACAAAGTTTGATCAGGTATATGCTACAAGCTCAGAGTTCTCTTGGAGTGATGCCAGGGAGTTTCAGAAATTCTGTGAGGCAGCGGATATTAAATGCGACGTAGTAGCTCCAACAAAGTATTTCAAGGAAGGTTATTGCGATGGAGCATTCCTGACGGACGAATATACGTATGATGCACAGATCTTGAAAAAGTATTTCCTTGAAAAAATTGCGGAGATGCGCGATGTGGAAATCCAATATGGAGCAAGAATACAATCAATCCAGAACAATGGCAAAGAATACGAGATGGAATTGGCAGATGGCAAAATGGTTAAATCTTCATTTGTTCTTAATGCAACGTATGCATCTGTGAACCAAATCCAAAATATGCTTGGGTTTGAACATTTCAAGATTAAGTACGAGTTATGTGAAATAATCCTATGCAATGTCAATGACAAGCTCAAGGACACAGGACTAACAGTGATGGATGGACCATTCTTTTCCATTATGCCTTTTGGTAAGACTGGCTACCATTCACTGACCGCAGTTACATTCACACCCCATAAGGCCTGCAAGGAGTCGTTACCCCATTTTAACTGCATGGATAGAAGTAATGGTTTCTGTTCACCGCTTCAATTAGGCAATTGTAATGACTGCCCTGCCAAGCCAGAAAGTGCTTGGCCATATATGAGTAATTTGGCCAGAAAATATATGCGTGATGACTTGGTGTTTGATTTTGATCACACACTCTATTCAATGAAGCCTATTCTTCTTGCCTCGGAAATTGACGATAGTCGTCCGACGGTTATTAAGACGTTCTCAACGAATCCTACTTTTGTGAGTGTTCTCTCGGGGAAAATTAATACTGTTTACGATTTAAATGAAATACTGACAAATGGAGCAGAATAAAGAAAAAAACTTTGTGTCAGCTGTTGTCTATTGCTGCAATGATGCAGATTTTATAGCCTCTTTCATTCAAGGCTTAGATACTGTCCTTTTTACTAATTTTCTTAAGTATGAGATTATTGTTGTCAATGATTCATCTGATGACAATAGTTCTCAACTTGTTAAGGAATATGCTCACAAGGTTAATGAGGGAGCAACAGAACATACAATTACCTTGCTCAATATGAGCTATAGGCAGGGGTTGGAAGCTTCAATGAATGCGGGAACTAATCTAGCTATAGGTGATTTTGTTTTTGAGTTTGACTCCATTTGTGATGACTTTGATATGAACCTTCTGATGGATGTATATTATCATTCATTGAAAGGCTATGATATAGTAAGCGCAAAGAGTGCCAAGAAGGGACGCTGGACTTCACGAAGGTACTATCATATTTTTAATAAATACGCTAGATTGCAGCATGCTATTGGAACCGAGACTTTCAGAATCATATCACGTCGTGCCATTAATCGCATACATTCAATAACGCAGAATATACCTTATCGTAAGGCCGCTTATGCAAATAGTGGGTTGGCTATTGATAGCATTACTTATAAGCCCAATAAAGTAATTAAGAAGAAAAGCTATGACGATTCTTGGAAGGTGGCTATAGAGTCTTTGTTATTATATACAGACGTACCCTTTAGAGCTACTATTATATTAGCAATGTTTATGCTAGTAGTTTCTATGGCAGTAGGTTTATATGCAGTTATTTATAGATTGTTGAGTAACCCCGTTGAGGGATGGACGACTACCATTTTCTTCATGTCATTTGGATTTAGTGGTCTGTTTATCATCCTTGCGATGATTATCCGTTATATGCAGACTCTGGTTCGCCTCAATTTCCGTAAGAAAGATTATTTGTTTGAATCAATAGAAAAGCTACAATAATATGGCAAAACTGATTTCTATCATTGCTCCAATGTATAATGAAGAGGAAGTATGTCTTCTATACATAGAGGAGACCATGAAAGTAGTGAGAGAGTTGGAACCCAAATATCGAGTTGAGATTATTTGTGTTAATGATGGTGCCAAAGATGGCACATTAGGAAAGATGTATGAAGCACAGGCGAAGTATCCTGATAATGTTGGGGTCGTAAACTTGACGCGCAATTTTGGTTTGGAAGGTGCGGTCAATGCAGGTCTTAAAACTGCTACGGGAGATGCTGTTGTAGTAATGGATGCAGACCTTCAAGATCCACCTCAACTTATTATAGAGATGGTAAAGAAATGGGAAACTGGGGCGGATATAGTAGTTGCTAGCCGTGAATCAAGAACCCATGACTCGTTTCTAAAGCGAACGACAGCGAATATTTATTATGGCATATTGGATTCTCTATCTGGTAAGCTAAAACTTGAAAAGAGTGCTGCCAACTATCGTTTGATGTCCAGAAAAGCAGTTGATACGGTTTTGGCGATGCCAGAAGTTAACACTTATTTCCGTGTTGATGTTCCTTTCATTGGAATGAAAACGGATATTGTCTCATATAACAGAGATGAAAGAGCTGCAGGGAAAACCAACTACAATTTCTCTAAATTGATTCGCTGCGCCCTGGATGGTCTTACCAGTATCAGTATTGAACCATTACGAAAGGTTATGCTTATGATTCCGATTATGGGATTACTGCTGGTTTTGGCAATTGTTGGTACCGTATTTACCACAGGATTCTGGCAAATAATACTGGGCGTTACAGCCGTTATAAGTTTCTTCTTTGCGTTGCTCTTTGTAGTATTGTTTGTCATGTGTGAGTATATAGGTCAGATAATGACAGAGGTTCGCCATAGACCAACGAGCCTTATTTATAGTTATAAACCTTCAAGAACCTCTCAAACAAAATGAATTACGTTAGACTTGGAAATAGTGGACTGAAAATCACAGAGTTGGTTTTTGGCTCTGCACTTACAATTGGTACCGAAATAATGGATGAAAACAATGCTGAGTCACTCATTGATAAGGCATGGGAGCTTGGTATTAGGACATTTGATGTATCGAATAACTATGGTTATGGTGGTGCGGAAAGATTAGTTGGGAAGTGCTTGTCAAAGTATCCACGTGAGGAGTATGTGTTGATAACAAAAGGATCATGGCCTATTGGTGAAACCCCGTATCATAAAGGGCTTTCAAGAAAACATATCCTTTGGGCTTTTGAGGAGTCCCTCAAGAAATTGAATAAGGATTATGTAGATATATACTTTGCTCATCGCTATGACCCGGAAGTGCCAATGGAAGAGATTGTAAGGACATTCAATTGGCTCATCAATACAGGAAAGGTTCGTTACTGGGCAACATCAGAATGGCCTTTGGCTGCATTGCAGGAGTGCATGGCTGTTTGTGATAAACTTAACATGGAGAAACCCATCACTGAACAGTTTATTTATTCATTTGCTGTTCAGAAATCTGTAACGAATGGTGTTAAGGCCTTTTGTGATGAGAATGGTATAGGGACGATGGGGTTTTCACCCTTGTGCCAAGGATACTTGACTGGCAAATATCGTAATGGCGTGCCAGAAGATAGCCGTATTGCAAAGAGTGAGTTGATTAACTATGACAAGACTAAAAACTTCTACGCACAAAATAAAGAACGGATTGATTCCTTTTTGGAAATTTGCGATGAGTTTAAGATAGATTATGTTGCCACTGCCCTCCAGTGGTGTATCCGTCAGAAGATTTATCCTGTTTTTGGAAGTAGTAAGGTTTCGCAGTTGGAAGCTAATGTTAAAGCGATTGAGCAACATCTGCCGGATGAGTTATGGACTAAACTTAGTGAAATCAGATGAATCTATCTATTTCAAATATAGCGTGGGGTGCAGAGCATGATATAGAGATGTACCAGTTCCTTATGGAATTTGGTTATAATGGCCTTGAAATAGCTCCGACAAGGTTGTTTCCAGAGAAGCCTTACGACCATTTAAGTGAGGCGAAAGACTGGGCAGAAGAACTTGAAGAAAAATATGGGCTGACAGTCCCTTCTATGCAATCCATTTGGTATGGTCATCAAGAAAAAATCTTTGGTTCTAAGGAAGACCGTAAAATATTGGTTAATTACACAAAGAAAGCTGTCGATTTTGCTGAGGTGATAGGCTGCAAGAATCTTGTTTTTGGGAATCCTAAGAACAGAGATACTGATGACGTGCAAGGCAACTATCCTACGGCTATTGATTTCTTCCGTGAAATAGGTGATTATGCCTTGGAACATCACACAATAATAGCTATAGAGCCCAATCCGACTATTTATAACACTCGATTCATTAATTACACGGAACAGGCGGTAGAGATGGCATACAGGTGTGGTTCGGATGGCATAAAAGTGAATGTTGATTTGGGAACTATCATCTACAACGATGAGGATATCAATTATCTGAAACAGATACCAGAATATATCAACCATGTTCATATCAGTGAAGCGGGTTTAATTCCTATAGAACAACGTATCTTGCACGACACCCTTTTCTCAGTTTTAAAAGATATTGGATATGATAAGTTTGTTAGTATTGAGATGGGAAATAAAAACAATTTGGAGCAGGTTAAAACAATAATGGAATATATAGCACTGTACAATGGCTAATAGGCTTATCGAAAAATATCGCGAAAGCAAATCATTGAGAGAATTTGTGAGGTTTGGAATAACCGGAGGCATTTCAACAATAGTCACCTATGGTGTTTACTATGTGCTTCTTAATTGGCTGAATCCGACGTTCTCTTTTACTGTTGCGTATATAGTAGCAATGGCGGTTAACTATGTATTGACAACTGCATTCACATTTAGGGTCGATGCAAATAGAAAGAATGCTGTAGGTTTCATCATTAGTAATGGTTTAAACTATGGGTTGTGTACTATCTTGTTAAATACTTTTATCTGGATGGGGGTATCTAAACATTTGGCGCCGATACCAATGTATTGTGTAAGTATACCTGTCAATTTTCTGATTGTTAGATTTGTAATGAAAAAATGGAAATGAAAAAAAAATGTTCTTTTCTGTCCAAAATCAATTATGGAGAGACAAAACTTTGGTTAAATCTTTTCAATGTGTTTATGATTATATATAGCATTAGAATTATTAAAGTTCTTGTGATAGATATATACCAAAACACTATTGTCAATGTGAAAAATTGGGGGTTGTCAGAATGGCTTATAAACTACCAAGGAGGTTTTGTTCGAAGAGGTCTGATCGGTGATGTAGTATATCATATTTCTAATTGTTTAGGTATTTACCCCAATACAATTGTGTTTTTTATGGCTTTATTGTCTTTTTGTTTAGCCGTCTTTTTTATTACTAGGATAGTTATTAAAAAGGAATGGTGTTGGTGGATGCTTCCAATGATTTTTTTTCTGAGAGATGTAACCCCTGCAAGAAAAGACTATCTCATTTTTATTTCGTTTTTACTATTGTTCTATTTGTATATCAAGATTAATAAACCAATATGGAAATTTATTGCTTTGAATGCGGTTGTAATTATTGCTAGCAATTTTCATGAAGTTTTCTTTGTGTTTTCTATGCCTTTTGCCTTTTTATTGGTTTTATTTGATAAAGATTTGAAATTATCCAAATTAAGAAAGATTTTGTTCTTTTTACCGTCTATATTAATGTTTTTAATATTAGCCATGAATATTGGCGATAATGAAACTGCTAGTTTGATTCATAAATCGTTAACAGGTGTAATGCCTTCGAACTTTCCGGCTGAACCTTATTGTTCAATAGATGCTATAGGATGGCCCCCCGGACGTTTTAGAGATGGTTGTATAAGAGATAATTTTTTATCGTCTGATTACGGTATCCCAGTACTGGCCATTAGACCATTTCTGCTATTGATAATAGCCTATTTTACATCTAATATAGTTCGTGTGTTTAATAACAAAGTGAGTAAAGAGGAACATCTTGCGCAATGTGTTATTGTATATTTTAATATGTTTATAGCAGTTTTCCTGTTATGTACTAGTTTTGATGATTTTACCAGATTAATAGAGTTTTGGACAATATCGAGTTTGGTGATGTATATGATGATTCCCTCAGATAAAATACTAGAGTCATTTCCCTCTATATTTGTGAGGGTTGTAAACAAATGGGATGATATGTTATGTAAAGTTTTAAAACCACAAAAGTTGTTGTTTGTTATTCTAATATTATTTTTAAGCGGTTCTACTTGTGGCCTTAATTTTTATCAAGCTTTTAATAACTCAATAATAGGGCCATTTGTTATAAAGTGTATATCATTAATTAATTAATTGTATATTTTAGTGTTATGGATAAACTTATTACTGTTACGCGTTCATCTATGCCGACATTCGGCGAGTACATCGACGAAATAAAAGTCTTGTGGGATAACCGTTGGCTCTCAAATCGTGGTGAATTGCATCGTAAATTCGAGAAGATGCTACAAGAGAGAATGGGGGTAGAATACATCTCCCTCTTCGCAAATGGTCATGTCGCACTTGAGGTCGGTATTGATGCCTTCCATTTCCCTAAAGGAAGTGAAGTCATTACAACACCGTATACTCATTGCTCAACAACTCATTCTATTGTTCGTAATGGTTTGGTACCTGTGTTTTGTGATGTGAACAATAAAGATTACACCATTGATGTCAATCAAATTGAAAAGTACATCACATCTAAGACTGTTGCCATCATGGCCACCCATGTATATGGTATACTTTGCGATATTGATGCTATTGATACTATTGCTAAGAAGTATAATTTGAAGGTGATTTATGATGCAGCGCATGCATTTGGCGTAAAACGTAATGGTGTCGATTGTGCCAATTATGGCGATATGGCGATGTTCAGTTGCCATGCTACAAAGGTGTTCCATACAATTGAGGGTGGTATTACTGTATTCAAAGATAAAGAAGTGCATAAGGATGTGGATATACTTACGAACTTTGGTTTTATTAGTCATGAAGATGTTGGTTATGTTAGTACCAATGCCCGTATGAATGAATTTGAAGCTGCAATGGGTATCTGCAATTTACGCCATTTTGAGGATGAGGTTGCAAAACGTAAAGCAGCTAGCGACAAATACGATGAACTATTACTTGGTGAAAAGGGCATTCGTAAAATAGCACCTCAAGAAGGCGTTGCTCAGAATTATGCTTATTATCCTGTTTTCTTTGATGGTTATAAGTATGACCGCAATGAGATACAGCAGAAGCTGAAGGATGAAATGATACTTGCACGTAAGTATTTCTATCCGATTATTCCAGACTTAACATGCTATAAGGAGCAATATGGCTCATTAGACTTTCCTGTAGCACGTTATGCGGCAGATAAAGTTTTGGCACTTCCAATGTATGCAGACTTGACAGAAGATGATGTGAAGCATATCTGTGATATTATACTTAAATGATTATGGCAAAAACATCTTTTTATACTGAAGAAGAACTTGCTAGTCTTGGCCTCGCTTCTTTTGGGAGCGATGTCAGGATTAGTAGGTATGCTAAATTTTATTCTCCAGAAGAAATCCGCATCGGAAATCATGTTCGGATAGATGATTTTTGTATCCTTAGTGGGAAAATAGCAATAGGTAATTACGTTCATGTAAATCCTTATTCCGGTTTATTCGCAAGTGATGCGGGTATCGTGCTAGAAGATTATGTTAATTTGGCTTCGAGGATAACCATGTACGCAATCAGTGATGATTATTCTGGAGAAACAATGACGAGCCCGTTAATACCAGAGAAGTATAAAAACCTTACTAAGGCGAAAATAATCATTGGTAAATATACAATTATTGGAACTGGCACATCTATTTTGCCAGGTGTTACCATTGGCGAAGGATGTGCAGTTGGGTCGATGTCATTGGTGAAGTCTTCTTTGGAATCATGGGGTATTTATGCTGGGATCCCGTGCAGATATTTAAAACCGCGCAGTAAAAAACTTCTTACTTTAGTTAAAGAAGATTATGATGAATAATACTTGTGCACCAATAATTATTCCGACGTTGTGTAGGGATGAGCATTTGAAAAAATGTATATCATCATTAGCTGCAAATAAACTAGCACTTCAAACGGAATTATTTATAGGATTGGACTATCCCCCTTCAGAAAAATATATTGAAGGATGGAAGAAAATTAAAGAATATGTCCCGACGATTACTGGATTTAAAAATGTCGTTTTACTTGAAGCAGATCATAATTTGACTGCGCAAGGAAATATTGAGTTTCTGAAAGCCCATATAAGGAAATTAGGTTATAACTCATATGTTTTTACGGAAGATGACAACATCTTCTCGCCGAATTTCCTGGAATATGCAAATTGGGGCTTAAAGGTGTTTGAAAACGATAATTCTATTTTTGCTATAGTGGGCTTCAAAAGAGTTAATGTTGATTTTTTGAGGAATAATGTTTATAAATATCCTCGCTATGTAGCATGGGGCTTTGCTACTTGGTTTAGCCGTTCTGATAAAATGAATGCCTATAAAGACATTGGTACTTTGAAAAAAGTGGTGGAATCCCAACCATTAAGCAGAATCTTTACTAGAAAAGTCTATTCGATAAGACCCATTTTGAGAATGTTAAAAACGAATTATATTCTGGAGGATTCTCTTCCATCTCTTATTCCGAAAGATGAGATGTTTTGTATTTATCCGAAAGTTTCAATGGTTAGGAATATTGGGTTTGATGGAAGTGGACTTCATTGTAAAGCAGAAGATGGAAAAGCTGAACAATATAATTTAACTCCACTTGACGACAATAAAGACTTTAAGCCAATTATTATAGATCCTCTTTTTGTTCCTGAGTTGAAGAGAGCTTATGATGCAATTTACAAGCAACCATTCAATTTGAAAAAACACATAGAAGCCTCATTACAGTTCTTGATTTATCGTTTTACGGGACGTTATTGGCGAGTTTAATAACTAGTGTAAGTTTTGTAATAGGGATGAATAATACCAATAGAATAATAATTAATACAGCTGTAACGTACATGGCTCTACTGCTGCGTATGGTTATTTCGCTCTTTTCGGTGAGGCTTGTGCTTCAGGCCTTAGGAGAAGAAGACTACGGCGTTTATGTAATTGTAGGGGGTATTGTCGCACTACTTGATATCTTAAATAGTAACATGTCCAATACGTCGATGCGGTATTTAGCCTACAGCTTAGGTAGTAAAAAGAAGGATGATATAATGGTAACATTCAACTCCACAATTCTAATTCATTATTTGATAGGTTTCTTATCCATTATAGTGTTGGAAATAGGAGGGTGGATAATGTTGGAATTTATTGTTAACATACCCCAAGAAAAGATAGTTGATGCGAGAATAATATACCAGTTTATGGTAGCTACAACTTTCATAAGCATAATAGCCGTACCATATGATGCAGTAATAAATGCGCATGAAAGAATATGGGTTTTGTCTTTGTTTGACATTTTACATAGTATTATTACACTTGGCATAGCAGTCTTTCTCCTTGTTTATCAAGGTAACCGTTTAATAATGTATGGTTTATGCCTTTTTTTACTACAGGTGTTGATGAGGATTTTGAAAGTGTCATTTGCAAAAAAAGAATTCACCGAATGTCAAAAAATACAACGCAAATATATTGATAAAGGGCGTATTAAGGGCATACTTTCTTTCACGGGTTGGAACCTATTTGGATCTATAGCGGGTGTTGGAGCAACACAACTTAGAAGTATAATTATTAATTATTTTTTTGGTGTAAGGTTAAATGCCGCAGAAGGTGTGGCCAGACAGGTAAATAAGCCTCTTAATATGATGGTTACTAGCATGACGCGTGCTATAAATCCTCAGATAATGAAGAGCGAAGGAGGGGAAGATCATAATAGAATGAAGTTTATAGTTGAAATAGGGGCAAAGTATTCTTCTTTCCTTTTCGCTTTATTTGGTATTCCCATTTTTTTAGAGGCTCCTTTTATTTTCCATTTGTGGCTTAAGGAAGTGCCAGAGTATGCAGTCGCATTTTGTCAAATAACAATTCTTTGCGCTTTGGCTGAGAAATTTACATTCCAACTTGTTCATGCTATTAATGCCGTCGGTAATATTAGAGGATTACAGGTGAGTAGTTCAATTGCTAATCTCATATACCTGCCGGTTGCTTTTATTTTTCTTAAGATTGGATGTTCACCAGTGTTCATTTATTATTTATCATTTATCTCGATTATTTTAAATGCAACGATTAGATTATATTACGGGAAAAAGATTGCTGGTATTATTCCTATTCAATTTGTTAAACAATCAATAGTACCCGTATTATTTCCGCTTTTTATTTCATTCGCGTTTACTCTATTGTTACATTTTTATATCCCTTCAAGCTTTATTAGGCTTTTTGCGGTTATTATAGTGTTTTGTGTTAGTTTTATTTGTTTGTTCTGGTATATAGGAATGAATTATGAAGAGAGAAACCGCTGGTTGCAGATATTTAAGGGACTGTTCGATAAGGTGTTTCATATAAGAAATAAACATGAATAAACTACGTATTGTGTTCTTGTGTCATTTTTCCAATCAGGAAGTACGCGCTAATCTTGAGTTGAA
>Ga0310690_10002124_pt1 | contig 33135 bp, 23 predicted proteins | sample AusTroGonzalo_MG_2_FD_207661 | JGI IMG/M metagenome (GOLD analysis project Ga0310690, IMG submission 207661) | Bovine rumen microbial communities from tropical cattle in Woodstock, Queensland, Australia - Gonzalo_04 (v2) (version 2) | ecosystem: Host-associated > Mammals > Digestive system >...
GAGAAATCTCGCCGGCTGATTTTGTTAAAACTACCCCATATACGATAACGGCTGAAAACGACGTGGAAGAAAATTACTTTTATATTGAAGTCCATGGCGTCCCCAAAGGCGTGTGTAAAGAACTCTTAAATAAAAAATCAAATGACTTTGAAATTTACGCCGGCACCCAAGGTAATTATTTGTATCAAGACGATGATGATATTTGTGATGATACGAATCGAATGCTTTTTGTCTTTGGTGACACGGACGGATTATGTTCGCACACCCCCGGCGAAAATGAAGAAGCCTGCGTTCATGGTTGTGTCTGTGACGGGGCTTGTCTGAATGATGTAAAAACAGGGGAAAAGGTATGTTGCGAAAGCGGTACGCAAGAAGCTTGTGGCGGTAATTGTTTGAACATTGCCTGCATGGGTGCCGATATGCGTTTTGATACGACGACCTGTCAATGCATCTGCGACGACCCGATGAAGACCTATGACGCCGAACACGACAAATGTGTGTGCAAAACCAGCGGCAGTAATGTGGCTTTGGTGGAAGACAGCAACGGCAATTGCGGGTGCGCGGATGCCAGTTATATATGGCTGAACGAGGCATGCACCAAGGTTGAATGTAATCCGAGTGGTAGCACTTACTTATGTAAAATTAACGATAAAACGTGTGGTTCCGGTTGTTCATCTACCGGTAAAGATTGTAGTATTGGGGCATGCCGGCCGACTGATTGTCCAGAAGGAACAACATGGGAAGCTTCAACATTCACACTAGCCCTCTGTGTGGATAAGAATGGTTTTAAGTGTTTTTCAACCAATGCTTCTAGGACAAGCTTTCGATGCTTCATGGGAACAACGGATTGTTGTGATGCGGGATATGATACAGAATCCAATACGTTTGTTTGTACAAGTGGTGTTTGTGAGGATCCGACCTGTCCCAATGGTGGAACCTATGGTCCATCGTCAACCACATACATGTGGGGATGTCAATATGCCGGAAATGTTCGTTGTAGAAAAGAAGGTAGTGTTTGGAAATGTTACCGGAACGGGGCTCTTTGCGGGACCTGTGATAGTAAGAATGATATGCCCGATTGCGGAACATGTTCGCAGGCCAGTTGTCCGGCCGGAGCATCACCAGCCGATACAGACGGGACATTGTGTTCAAGCATTACTGACACAACCGCAAAAGCGACATGCGAAAATAAAGGATATTGCAAAAAAGATGACATTCTTTGCAATGAGAATGAGCATGTTTGCTATAAAATTGTCAGCACTTCATCGGGTTCAACTTTAAGTCAATGCGGCTCCTCTTGTTATCATTACGGTAATACCTTTGGCCGTTGTAATTATGGTTCTTGTATTGCGTCAGATAGCAACTGTTCGGGAGGAACCTATGGACATTTGACGGCAAATAGTGGAGCTTGGGGATGTAAAACATCAAGTGGAAGTACAAAAATGGAATGTCAATTTAGGGCGTTAGAAGGTTATAAAGGTGAATGCTATGTTTCTATCAATGAAACATCGTATGTTTATTGCGGACTAAGATGTGACTTCGATGGGACGAATTGTGCTTCTTGGTCGCATGAAGCGTGTGCGCCAAATTCGGCGATAGATCCGCAAAAGAAATCCTGTGTGTTGAATGCGGCTGTGACGCAGACGTGCGTTTGTCCGAATGTTCCGGGCACAAACGGGGTTTATCGTGCTTATCAAAGCGGGGATGCGCCGCTTGCGGTCGGTCAACCTTGTTGCGCGGTCGGTTCATCAAATGTTGGCAACGCCTGTTCGGTCGTAAATCAGTAGTTGATTTTTACCCGTCCTCTATTTTAAGCAGAATCGACAGGCACAGGCACGACATAATAATCGACGGGCCAAAAGTCGCCAGACCTATCGGCAAAGTCCCGCTCATCCCCAAAGCGGTCGTCAACCTTGACAGAAAGAAAAGCAAAAAGCCAAACAAAAACGCCCCCGAAATTTTAACCAGCGCACCGCCTTGCCTTTGATTGGGGGATAAAGAAAACACCGCCGCCACCAAAATCATCGTCATCAAATAAAAAATCGAGGCAATCAAAGAAAAGAAGTGTATCCGATGCCTTAAAGACGACAAGCCCGCGTTGTTCAATGAACGAATGGACGGCCACAATTTCCAAAAAGAAATTCTTTCCAACGATTCGAAAACCTGCAACATTTTCTTCAAATCCAACTCAGTCGTCAGGCTGAACGGTTCCACGTCCTTTCTTTGCCCCGATTCGTCAAAGGAAATACCGCCGAAAACAAACAACGTATGCCCCGACAACCGGCCCTCTTTGGCCTCTATCTGCCGGCGGAAAGTTTCATCGTCGTTTAATTGAAGCAACAAGACATCCTTTAAAATTAAATCCTTTTTTTCGGCCTGCACCTCATTCGCGTGAACAATCATGGAATGGCCGTCGTATTTTTCTTTCATCCAAAAGCCCTTCTCGTCCCACGAAAAAGTCACTTTTTTGCGAAAGTAAAGTTCTTCCAAAAATTCATATTTCCGTTGCATAAACGCCGAAAAAGGATTGAACACCATAACGTTAAACAAACCCAAAACAAACGTCACTATCAAAACAGGCTTTAAAAAGTTCCAAACCGAAAGCCCCGCCGAACGTGCAATCACAAGCTCGTTGCTTTTGCTCAATCGATAAAAAGTTATCAACGCGCCGATTAAAACCGCGAACGGCAAAATCAATCCCACCATCGACGGTAACTTTAACAAGGCCAACCTAACCAGCTGAACAAAGGAAATATCATCGTGCGTTGAAGCTCTGCGCAACAAATCAATCACATCGAAAAGGAAAATCAACGCCGCCAAAGACAAAACCGCGCCCAAAAAGGCCAGCAAAAAATTGCGGCACAAGTAACGATTAAAAATAGACGGTAAACGCATTCTTTTTCCTCTGATTTTCCTTTGAATAAAAAATACGTCAAAAGGGGAAAATTGTCAATCCGTCTTATTTTCCATCAAATATCTTTCGGCACTTAACGCCGCAACAGCCCCCGTTCCGCAGGCAATAATCGCTTGCCGGTAGTATCTTTCTTGCACATCACCGGCCGCAAACACACCCCTTAACGAAGTTTCTTGCGTGGCCCGATCCGTCCAAAGATAGCCCGTATCATCATGCTTTAATTGGCTCAAAAACAATTCGCTGTTCGGCCTTTGCCCCACAGCTACAAAAACCCCGTCGATGGGCAACGTCAGGGCTTTTCCGGCCTGCAAAAAGGTCAGAGATTCTAACTTATCCGCCCCTTCAAATGACAATGTTTCGGCGTTTTCGATGATTTCTATGTTGGTGGCCCTGCGGGCTTTGTCCGCCAAAGTTTTTTCGCCCGAAAAATTATGCCCGCGATTGATTAAATAAACTTTTCGCGCCAAACCGGACAAGAAAAGAGCTTCGTAAAGAGCCGTGTTTCCCCCACCGATAACGGCAACCTCTTTCCCGCGGTAAAAATATCCGTCACAGGTCGCACAAATCGAAATCCCCTTCCCCTTAAACTTTTCTTCCCCTTTAATGTCCAGCCATACCGGCGACGAACCCGTTGCAATAATCAAGCTGTCACACGACAGGGCTTCCCCCGACGAAAGCACCAAATAAAACGGTCGAACCGATAAATCCACGCTGGTGACTTTTTCAAAAATCGTTCGGACCTGCATATCCGTCAGCTGTTTTTGAAAGGTTTCCACCAACGAAAATCCGGCCTGCGTCGGTACCCCCGGAAAGTTTTCGATTTGTTCCGTGTACACCAACTGTCCGCCCGACAAAGGCCCCGCAATAATCACAGGGCTTAACCCCGACCGCGCCGCGTAAAGCGCCGCCGAAACACCCGCCGGACCATTTCCCAAAATAACCACCCGATGATTTTCCATTTGCCGTCCCCCTTTTAACAAACACATAGTTCATTTTACCCGAAATACAAGAAAGGCCCCTGCATTTAAAGCAAGGGCCTTTTTAAAAAGGGTTGGGCAACCTTAGATGAATTTCACACTTAAAATTTCGTAGGTTTTTGTTCCCTTCGGCGTCGTCAATTCGATAAAATCACCGACCTCTTTGCCAATCAAGGCGCGAGAAAGCGGCGATTGATAAGAAATCAAACCCTTGTCAAGGTCGGCTTCATATTGTCCGACGATTTGATACGTTTTTTTCTTATCTTCATCACAATCATTGATTTCAACCGTACCACCGAAAACAACTTTATTGCCTTTCAGATTTTCCACATCAACAATTTGCGAACGACCCAAGGCACTTTCCAATTCCAAAATGCGCCCTTCGATAAAGCTTTGACGTTCACGGGCCGCATGATATTCCGCATTCTCGGACAAATCCCCGTGGGAACGTGCTTCTTCAATGGCTTCGATGACTTCATGACGATCAACGAACTTCAATTGTTTAAGTTCTTCTTGCATCTTTTCGTAACCCTTACGAGTCATTGGCACTTTTTCATCCATAATAAATCTCCTTTCCTCTTTTTTGAGAAACAAAAAAAAATACAGCATGCCAGATGCTGATTTTTAACTTGCGTTGTTATTTAGATTATCACCTTTTAGAAAAAAAGCAAGCCCTTTTTGTTTTTTATTTTTATCAAAAGAAAAAAACTTGATTTCAAAAGCAGTTCCCCGTATAATTTCCCATTATGACAGATTTATTCGATGAAACTTCGCAAAAAGCCGATTATTCGGCAAAAGATATTGAGGTCTTGGAAGGGTTGGAACCTGTCCGCCGCCGGCCGGGTATGTATATCGGCGGTATCGATGAACGTGCTTATCATCACTTGGCTTCGGAAATTATAGACAACTCGATGGATGAAGCCGTCGCCGGCTTTGCTTCCTTGATTACGGTCAGCCTGTTGGCCGACGGACGTATCAGCGTTTCCGATAACGGGCGGGGTATCCCCGTTGATCCGCACCCGAAATATCCGGATAAATCCGCGTTGGAAGTCATCACAACAACCCTTCATTCCGGCGGAAAATTCGGCGGCAAAGCCTATGCCGTTTCCGGCGGTTTGCACGGCGTCGGTTTATCCGTGGTGAATGCTTTGTCTTCCTCTATGGTGGTCGAAGTTGCCCGTGACAGGAAATTGTATCGACAAGAATACTGCCGCGGTGTCCCCTTAAAACCCGTCGAATGCGTCGGGGCCGTCGCTAATCGGCGCGGAACGACCGTCACTTTCCTACCGGATACGGAAATTTTCGGGGAAAGCACACACTTTAAACCCGCCACAATTTTTAAAGCCGTCAAGACAAAAGCTTTCTTATTTCGCGGCATCGAAATCAGATTTAATTGCGACCCTGCCTTAATCGTCGAAGGGGATACCACCCCGACAGAGGCTTTGTTGCATTACCCGAACGGGATCGAAGATTACATATCCGTCCTGACAAAGGACATTCCTTTGCTTATGCCCAAGACATTCTGCGGTCGGGTGCGATTGGCTGACAATATGGGACATTTGGAATGGGCCATTTCTTGGCCGGCCGAATCGTTTGATTCGTTCCTTTATTCTTATTGTAACACCATTCCCACCCCCCAAGGCGGCACTCACGAGATTGGCTTGCGCGCCGGATTGACCAAAAGTTTAAGAGCCTATGCGGAAATGGTCGGCAATCGGAAAGCGTCCGACATTACGGCCGATGACATTATGGGTTCGGCCGGTGTCATGCTCTCGCTGTTCATTCGCGACCCGCAATTCCAAGGTCAAACAAAAGAAAAATTAGCCACACAAGAGGCCGCCCGTCTGGTGGAAAATGCCATCAAAGACCCCTTTGATCATTGGCTATCCGCGGATACAAAATCGGCCAATTTCTTACTTGATACCGTATTAAAACGTGTCGAAGAACGCAAAAACAAAAAGAAAGTCCAAGAAACGGCCCGCGCTTCGGCCACAAAACGGTTGCGTTTGCCGGGTAAGTTGGCGGATTGTTCGCACAAAGCCACCGAAGGAACCGAAATTTTTATTGTCGAAGGTGATTCGGCCGGCGGTTCTGCCAAACAAGCTCGAAATCGTGAAACACAGGCTATTTTGCCCCTTCGCGGAAAAATTTTGAACGTCGCCAGTGCTTCCCGCGACAAGATAATGGCCAACGAAGAAATCAGCAATATGATAGAGGCCTTGGGTTGCGGCACAAAAGACAAGTATTCCGAAGATGCTTTGCGTTACGAAAAAATCATCGTGATGACCGATGCGGATGTCGATGGGGCGCATATCGCCTCGCTGTTAATGACTTTCTTTTATCTGGAAATGCCGGATTTAATTCGCAACGGGCACCTTTATTTGGCGATGCCGCCTTTGTTCCGGTTGACGTTGGGTGATAAGTCCGCCTACGCCGCCGACGATGAGGACAAAGAACGATTAATCAAAACGGTGTTTAAGGATTCGAAAAATGTGGAAATCAGCCGCTTTAAAGGATTAGGTGAAATGCCCCCGCAACAATTGAAAGAAACGACAATGAATCCCAAGACACGAACCTTGCTTCGCGTTTTATTGCCCGACAGCAAAAATGAATTGGAACAAGAGGAAGTTGTTTATACCGCCGATATCATCAAACGGTTAATGGGAAACAATCCCGAAATGCGTTTCCAATATATACAAGAACACGCAAAATTTGTTGAAAATCTGGATATTTAAAAATGAAAAAGTCAATTACAATCACAGGATCTTTGGGAAGCGGTAAATCCACCATCGCCAAAATGTTGGCACAGAAATTGGGATATCCGTACTATTCCACCGGCGAAGCCCAACGGGAAATCGCGCAAAAGATGGGGATGACGACCTTGCAACTCAATCATCTGTCCGACAAAGACCCGTCCATTGATGTCCAAATCGACGGCATTTTCAAAAAGATGAATCAGGACGGAAAAACATACGTCGTCGATTCGCGCTTGGCATGGCACTTTATGCCTGACTCGTTAAAAGTGAAGCTGGAAGTTTCCCCCACCATCGCCGCCGAACGCATTATGAACGATCAAGAAAGAAGTGGTGAAAGACGGTACAGAACCATATCCGAAGTAATGGACGCCACTTTATCACGTCGTCAAAGTGAACGGAGTCGTTTCTTGAAAACTTACCATGTTGACATTGACGATAATTCCAATTTCGATTTGGTCATCGACACGACAGACAAAACACCCGAACAAATTTGCCAAATTATCTTAGAAAAATACAATTTTAAGTAGTTCGTTAATTGACTTTCGCAATCAAAGATTTATATATTGATTGTCGGAGGTTCAATATGCGACGGTCGTTTCTTCATAAAATTATCAAAAAACTTAAACCCAAAAAGTCGGTAAAAATTCCCATAGAAAACAGGGGTGAACGTGTCTACTTGCCCATTCGGCAAGGACAAGCCGTTGAACTTGGACCTATCGGCACGTCGTTTATCGAAGCTTTGGGTGGCAAAAACAATATACGAACCTATCGGCAAATCCCCAATTCGAATCGGATTCGTCTGACGCTGGTCAACCCGAAATTATTGGATGAACAGCGCATCAATCAATTAGAGCTTCGGATGTATCTGCGCGTCGGGGACGACATTATCCACGTTATTGTGTAATACACTTTCGAGCCAAAGACAGGGGCGGAAGTTTTGCCAAAATATCTTTTGATACAGAAATAATAACGGCCTGTCCCAAACGACCGGACGAGATGTTTTCCAGCGGTCTCCTATTTTTTTCATCAAACATCTGTTTGACTTCGATAACAATCGGTTCGAATTGGTCGGGGGATAAAAATTCAATCTTATCGCCCAGACAAACCTTGTGTTTGATTTCAAAAATCAGCCCCTCTGTCGTGTGTCCCTTCACAAGACCGGCGTAACGCCAATCGCCATGACTTCCGGACAAATCATAGCTGATACTTTCCGGACCGGCATTCCCGTCAAAAAAGCCCAATGTATACCCTCTGTTTTGCAAAGTGGAAAGCTCTTTCAGATAAGGCGCCGGCGTCCAATCTTTCGGCTCTTTAAAATAGTCATCAATCGCTTTTCGATAAGCTCTTGCTGCGACACCGACGTAGTATTCCGATTTGTTTCGTCCTTCGATTTTCAAACTGTCCAACCCCACATCCAGCAATTCATTCAAACGCGGCATTAAACATAAATCTTTCGAGTTCATGATATAAGTTCCGTGTTCGTCTTCGGAAATTTCCATAAACTCACCTTTTCGCTCCTGCTCTTCCAAATAAAGTTTATACATCCACCGACACGAATGCGCGCAGTTGCCTTTGTTGGCACTTCGGCCGGTCATAAAATTGGAAAGCAGGCATCGTCCCGAATAGCTGATACACATCGCCCCATGGATAAAGGCTTCTAAACGAATATCGGGGCAATTTTGGCGAATTTGCTTCATCTCCGATAAAGGAACTTCGCGGCCCAAAACGCACAAAGCCGCCCCTTGATTTTTCCAAAAATCAACCGTCAACGAAGAACAGACATTGGCCTGCGTCGATATATGGCGCGGCAAAAAAGGACAGCGTTTGCCCACAAAATCAAAGACACCTGGATCGGCCACAATCACCCCGTCCGGCTTTAAAGTGCAAAGCATATCCACCGCTTCTTCCAACCGTTCCAAGTCCTTGTTATGCGTAAAAAGATTTAAAGTCACATAGACTTTCTTGCCTAAGTGATGCGCATACTTTATCCCGACATCCAAATCATCCGTCGTAAAGCCGCTTTTGGCGCGCAAAGACACCGACGGCAGGCCGCAATAAACGACATCAGCCCCATAAAGGAAAGCCGTCTGCAACCGATCCAACGTTCCCGCCGGCAATAAAAGTTCGGGCTTTTTCATCAATGCGCCTCTGTCCAATTTTTTCCCGTACCGATTTCCACAATAAAGGGAACGGAAAGATTAACAACGTTCTCCATCGTTTCCTTTAACAAACGACGAACCGATTCGATTTCATTATCCGGCACTTCCAGAACCAATTCATCATGCACTTGAAGAAGCATTTTCGACCGGTAATGGCCTTCATTTAACAGCTGATAAACCTTGTTCATGGCCATTTTGACAATGTCGGCCGCCCCGCCTTGAATCGGCGCATTTATCGCCGCACGGGAAGCAAAACCCTTTGTAGCCTGATTTTCGAATCCGCCAATAAAACATTTGCGACCGAACGGCGTCAGAACATAACCGTGTTTGGAAGCAAACTCTATTGTTTTGTCCATATATTCCTTGATTTCCGGATATTTAGCAAAATAAGAGTCAATATAATTTTTGGCCTGTCCGCGTGAAATACCCAACTGTCGCGCCAATCCAAACGGAGAAATCCCGTAAATAATCCCAAAGTTTATCGCCTTTGCGGAACGACGCGTGGTCGCATCCACTTTGTCCAAAGGAACACCGAAAACCTGCGACGCCGTCGCCGTATGAATATCCTCGCCACGCAAAAAAGCCTCTTTCAAAGCTTTGACATCGGCAACATCAGCCATCAGGCGCAATTCAATTTGCGAATAATCCGCCGACATTAAAACACAACCGTCTTTGGCAATAAAAGCCGACCGAATCTGGCGTCCTTCTTCGGTTCGCACCGGAATGTTTTGCAAGTTCGGGTTGTTAGAGGACAAACGCCCCGTCGCCGTCACCGTTTGCGAAAAGTGCGTGTGAACCCGCTTTGTTTTTTCATCAGCCAAGGTCAATAAACTGTCTATGTAAGTGCTTTTCAATTTGTTGTATTGACGATAATCCAAAACACTCTGTGCCAAGGCCACCCCATCTGCCGCCAAAGTTTCCAACGTATCCGAATCGGTCGTCCAATTTTGGCTTTTGCTTGTCTTCTTCCCACCGGAAAGTTGCATCTTTTCAAACAAAATTTCGCCCAGTTGGACGGGAGAATTAATGTTAAAGACCTCCCCCGCCTGTTCATAAATTTTCTTTTCCAATTCGGAGATTTTTTGTCCAAAATCCACCTGCATTCGTTCAAGGGCTCTTTGGTCCGTCAAAATACCCGCCTGTTCCATCGCCATCAGCGTCCGGATTAAAGGGATATCCATTTTCCGATAAATGTCCTCTTTTCTCTCTTTCGCCAATTTCTCATTCAAAACCCGATAAAGACGGAAAGTAAAATCAGCATCTTCACACGCATATTGCGTGGCCTTTTCCAAAGGAACCTCGGCAAACGGAATGGCGGTTCGACCTTTTCCGCAAACATCCTCATAAGCCAATCCCTTTTCCCCCAAATAAATTTCGGACAATTCTTCCAATCCGCGACCGTAAGTTATCCCCGTTAAATCGTAGCTCATCACCATCGTGTCTTCCATTTTTTCGGAAGAAATATCATAATCGAAATTGTGGGAAATGACTTCCAAATCGTACTTTATATTATGCCCGATTTTAAGGACGTCTTTTAAGACCGGCAACAATCTTTCACGAATGAATTGTTTGGAAACTTGCGGCAAAAGAACCTTACCTGCCTGATAATTAAACAGGTCCGTCTTTTCACTTTCGCCCACATGCGCCAACGGAACATAGCACGCTTCAAACGGATCAACCGAAAGCGAAAGGCCGACAATGTTGGCTTGCAAACTATTCAACGAATCCGTTTCTGTGTCTAATGCGACATGGCCTTTTTTTTCAATTCTTTTAATCCAAGTTTCCAGTTCTTTTTCAGTTTGGACACATACATATTTTTTGAGGGCAGGTTGCATTTGATGAACAACACAGGAACGCTTTTCGACAAAACCACCCGTCCTTTTTTTGAGGCTTTTAAAACCGTTTTCATCCAAGAAAGCATTTATTCTTTCCACGTTGGGCGCTGCACAACAAAAATCCTTTATCGGCTTGGGCAAAGGCGCATCTTTGGCCAAAGAAACCAATTTTTTGGAAATAAAAGCATTTTCTTTATTTTCTAAAAGCAATTGCCGCCAACGCGCGTTGGAAACTTTGTCCAAGTTTTGATAAAGCGTTTCCAAATCGCCGAAAGACAAAATCAATTCGGCCGCGGTCTTTGGCCCAATCCCTTTAACACCCGGCACATTGTCCGACGTGTCACCCATCAAAGATTGAACTTCCACCACCTGCGACGGTAAGACTCCAAACTTTTTTTGCACATCCGCGGGCGTCAGCATCTTTTTTTTCATCGGGTCATAAATTTGAACGGACGCATCCATCAGCTGCATTAAATCTTTGTCCGCCGTTACGACCGTCACGTCCATCCCTTCTTCCAAAGCCTTTCGCGTATAAGAAGCAATCAGGTCATCGGCTTCGAACCCTTCTTCTTCCACCGAGGCAACATCAAAGGCCTTTACCGCGTCTCGAATAAGCGGAAATTGCGGCACCAGCTCCGGCGGCGTTTCGCGGCGGTTTGCCTTGTAAGGAGGATAGATATCGTTTCGAAAGTTGGAACGTTTCGCATCAAAAACAACCGCCAAACAATCGGCATTGTTTTCGGACACAAACTGCATCAACATTGATGTAAAACCATAAACGGCATTGACCGGCAAACCGTCAGATGGCCGCGTCATGTTCGGGATAGCATAAAAAGCCCGATAAATATATCCGGAACCATCAATTAAACAAAGGTGTTTGCGTTCGGTCATTTCGCCCTAAAAACACCGGAGTAAGCCACAGCACAATGTTCTTCGCAATAAACTTTGCCGGGAGCAACCGTTTTGCCACAGAAACAAAAGTTGGGATCCTTCGGATCGCCCAACGGCCACCGACAAGAATCCGGCTTTAAATCAACCAGCTTGACACCTTTCGCGGCAAACTCTTTGGATAAAGGCGCTTCCTTAACTTCTTGGCATTCGCCAAAGTCACATCTATCCGAATCATCTTTCGATCCGGCCGACGCACTGCCCTTTTTCTTTTTACCCGCAGAAGCAGATACTTTCTTGGTTAAAGGAGCTTCCTCACGCTTAATGGGGGAAGGACGACTTTCCAAGCCCAAACGATGAGCCTTTCCGACAACCGCATTTTTGCTGATGCCAATCATACGGCCAATCTCAACGGTCGTTAAACCCTTTCTCCACAGTTTTTTTAATTCTTTTACTCTTTCCGATGTCCAAGCCATTTTTATCTCCTATCGCTTTTCGTCATTAGTTTAAAGCAAAATTCCAAAAAGTCAAGACAATCATCAATCGACCACTTGAACCTTAAAGGTTAAGACAGTCTTTCCTTCGGCTTTAACAGGAACTTTCCACAGCAATGTATTGGCATTTTCCTTTTGGCTGGGGAAATTTTCGGATAAAACTTTCCACGACCGACCGCCGATTTGCTGATAAACGTACACTTCAACCGGAACAATTTTCGCGTTCGAAACAGCAATTTCATAGGACTGTTCGGCGACATCTTTGCTGATTTTGTTCTTTTCCAACATTTTGGATTCTGCCGTAATATCGAAATCCTTTCCCAACACCAACTTAACATTTTGTTTTTGGGCGGTGTGCGGAATTTCATCCTCACCGACAAAAATCAAACGACCCTTGCTGTCTTTTTTATAAACCCGAACCGTCCCTTTGGGCAAAGGCACCCCCAACCCGTTGTCTTTTTCATTTTCAAAGGAAATTTCAATCATCGGGTTTTCCTTTCCGTACGGATTAACGTCGCGATAGATATACCGCCGTTCAACACCGATATTCTGTCCGGAAAGAAGCGAAACTTGCTTTGTTTGCCGAGCCATAATATCCGTCGGGCGATTCAGCGTATAGAGGTAATAACCGCTGATGGATTCGGACGACATCGCATCTTCGCTGGCAAAGGCATTTCCAGCCATGGCAACAACCCGCATATTTTTGTTGCGGGCATACAGTTGCTTGATATTCAAATCACCGGCGACCAGTTGCAAGGCGGCGTTCTTATAGCTGACCGCGGTTTGATTGTTTAATGTCACCAACCCGTTTATGTCCAGCTTCGTCTCATCCGCATTCAACTCTGCCACGTAGTCCGCTTTCCAAGACAAGCCCATGGTCAGATAGGACAATTCAAGCGTCCCTTTTCCCGCCTCGTTTGACAAGGTTTTGAACACCAACGTCGGCCGTGAAAAAAGGTTTTCCGGAACGCGTTTGAAAACAACACGCGCCGGTGTATTCGTTTCAATACGATTGCCAATCTTCAAAACAGGTCGACCATTATTATATGCCAACAATTCGGCCACTTGTGTTGTTATTTCCCCCGTTGCCGGATTAATAAATTCCACATCCACCGTCGTCCCGACAGCTTTCTGCATCATATTTTCGTGCGTCAGCAAATCAAAATTAAAGTTTTGTTCCAAAACCTGTACACCTTTTCCGGACAGCAAAACCGTTTCGGGCAAGATTTCGTCCGAAATATCCGAGAAAGAAATCTCGTTTTCGCCGGCTTTTAAATCAACACTACGAACATCTTTGACCAATGCCCGATTTTGATTGTAAATGGTTATCGTTAAATCTTCCTTTGCAAAAGCATCGACCGAAAGGACTGTCCCCAAAGAAACACATCCCAACAAAGCAATACCCAGAAAAAGTTTTTGTTTCATTTTTTTCTCCCATTAAAAATAAAAAAGTTTAAAAATTCTTTTTCAAATTCGTCAAGTGACAATTTCGACGCCGCCCAAACCGAAGATTTAAGCGCCAAGTCATCCAACGGAACATCCATTGACGCATAGAACGCCAAATTCTTTCCGTTCTTATTCGGTAAATCCGACAAATAAGCCCATTCTTTTTCATACGCGTCGCGCAAATAGGCCGGATAAGCATTGTGCTTTTTGAAATACCGCCAACACAAAACAAACGTCACGGTCAACCACATCAACGACCAAAGAGCCGTCTTGGACGACGCGCCCACTTTGGACAACAAGATAAACTCACACACACCAATCAAGACAATCCCCGTCAAAAAAGGCCACAGGTAAAAACGATACAACGACCGCCGCTCGACACAGCGAACAATTCTTTGCAGGAAAGACAAAATATCCTTTGTGCGAATTTCGGACAACTTGGCCTTTCTTTTCAACAGGTGTTTTAAAATCGCGCGTTCTTCGCAAGGTTGTTTCAATTTGCCTTTTTGCGGGGTCAAAATATAATCTTTTCCCTTTTTCTCAATCAAAATCTTTTTCCGCTCGATCAAGTCAATAAAAGCCCCGAACAGCGTCTTGTAATCCACTTTTTTCAACAACAGGTGACGCATAACGGCCGGGCGGAACTTTATTTTCTTTCTAAAATGCGGACGCTTGATTTCTTTCCATGACAAATACGCGGCCAAAATGTAATAAACCACCAAAAAAATCATCCCTAAAACCGTCACGCCCAACGCCATGTTTTTAAAAAGCGTATCAAACAAAATTTGACCGATGGTTTTTTCTTCGAATGTACCACTGCCCATTTCGATATTCACGCGAACATCCAACCCATTCGGATAAACACCTCTTGACTTTAAAATCAAAGTCTGTTCCCCTTCTTTGACAAAATAAGCGGCCGTCGGATGCTTTAAGTTTTCTGTCCCAAAAGTAACATCCGCCTTCAAAATCGGCGTGAACTTCGGAAAGTCCAACCGAACAACAAGGTTTTCCGTCAGATACGGAATATCGTTACCCAACAGGCTTAAAAACAAGCCGTAACCGTCGTTGACTTTTCGGACAGCATCCGGCAACAGATAAGACACTTCATAAGTATAGACCGACGGATGGAAAGTTTTATCGGCCACAAACTTGATTTGGATTTTTTCATCGCTTTGCACCAACGAAAAAGGAACAGAAGTCCCGTTTTGCTTAAACGATAAAAACGTGGGATTAAAGGTATGTTCGCGCCCCAAGGCGTCCTTGACCTTTGTCAAATAGGTCCGATAAAACGGGCGAACCGGTGTTTTGGGCGGAACAACAATTTGGACGTATTCGGAAACAATCGCGGACCGATCCGTCAAAAGTTGGATATTTATGAAAAAATAGGGAATATGCAAAACATAGGGAACCGACGCTTCCTTTTGAAAAGGCGTCTTTATTGAAATCCGCGGGATTTCCGGATTCCAAACAGCCTGCATCGGACTAAATTTTTCGGGGGGCGTTTCTTTTTTATCGCCCAAGATAATCAGCTGACCGGTTTGATAGTTCAACGGCTCGCCGGTGCCGTCCCAATAAACAGCGTTGGAAAAATCTTGCGCCCTGCCCGACAAAGAAACAAAGAAAATCAAAAAACAAAGCAAAAACTTTTTCAACATTTTTCTCCCTTTTGGGACAAAGTTAGCACATTTTTTGTTCGGGTTAAAGCCTTTTTTCGGAACTTTTACACAAATCAGCCACCGGACAATTTTCGCAATCGGGTTTAACCGCCTTACAAATATATCTTCCAAACAAAACAAGCAAGTGTTGCGCCACCGGTTTATATTTATCCGGTACTTTTTTCTTTAAAAGCAATTCGACATCCAACGGCGTTTTGCCTTTGGCCAAATCCAATCGGTTGGCAAGCCGAAAAACGTGCGTATCCACCGCAATCAACGGGGCATTATGCGCAACATTCAAAAAGACATTCGCTGTCTTTCGTCCCACGCCGGGGAGCTTTTGCAATTCTTCGAAATCGGCAGGGAAAAGACCGTTGTATTTTTCCAAAAGAACTTGGCTCATCGCCATAATGCTTTTTGTTTTGTTGTTGTAATAATTGAGGGTTTTAATGTAATTTTTTAACCCTTCCGCGCCCAAATCCAACATTTGCTGCGGCGTTTGGATTCGCTTAAATAAATCCGCCGTGGCTTTGTTCACACCTTTGTCCGTGGCCTGCGCCGATAAAATAATCGCCACCATCAACGTGTATTCGTTCACAAAGGAAAGCTCACACATCGGATTGGGAAAACGTTCCAGCAACCGTTCAAAGAATAAAGAAACCTCTTTTGGCGTCATTTTGAAAAAACCTTTCATTTTTTACTTAACTCTTTTGATTTTCTATGTTATAGTGAACGAAAACAAAATGAAAGAAAAAAATGAAACAAAAGTGGGCCTCGTTTCTCTATTGCTTGATTTGTGTCTTGGGCATTATGCTCTTGGCTTTTGTTTTGTCGGGAACAATTCACCCACAAAGTTATAGCATTGTTTTAAACACCGCCCTTTTCATTATCTTTGGTTTTGGCTTTTTTCTTTCTTTATGGTTCCGACAGGATGAACCGTTCTTTTTGCTTTTTATGACTTTGTTGGCCTACCTTTTGACCGACTATCTGGAAACCCACCTTGAAATGAGCACTTATTACACCTTAATCGGTTTCCCGTTGATGTGCATACTTTACCCAATAAACCTTTGTATCTTTACTTTACTGCGAAAAAACGACCTGTTTTTCCCTTCTTTTTTGAAAAAGATTTTCTTAATTTCCATTCAAGCCATTGTTATTTTCTTTTTTACCTATTTTGTGCCGCAGCTGATGGGCGAAACGCTTAACGCCCAATTTCAACAAAAGCTGTCCTACATCTTAAACTATTCTTTCCATTTGGGCTTTTCGATGCCCATCCCGTTTGTCAGCCTTATCGTCTTCACGTTTTGTTTTGCCTTTTCTTTATACAAATCAGCCAAAGATCCGGATTATTTACAAACAGCCTTCCTTTTCGTTTTCATTTTAACCTTTTTCGCGTTCAGTTTTATCACATCACCGCTTTTGGCCAAATGCCTGTTTTTATCGGCATCCGGATGCATTTTGTTGGCTTTGTTTCAAACATCACATCAAATGGCCTTTTTGGACGAATTGACAAGCATTCCCGCGCGGCGGGCGTTTTTAACGACTTTGCATCAATACGAAAATCAACCCTATACATTGGCCATGATTGACATCGATTTTTTCAAAAGGTTGAACGATTCTTACGGCCATGATGTCGGAGACCAAGCTTTACGCATGATTTCATCCAAAATCGCGGAAGAATGCAAAAGCGGAACACTTTATCGGTACGGCGGCGAAGAATTTATTTTATTCTTCCCGCTCAAAAGCCTTAACAACGTCTTGGACGAAATTGAAGAAACGCGCGAGATTATATCCAATACAAACTTTTTCCTGCGTTCCTGTAAAACAGGATCCGTTCAAAACACCCACCCGTACTTGGCTTCCATTAAAATAACATTAAGCGTAGGCGTTTGCGAAAAAATGGACGGTATGTCCTCTGCGGATGTCATCAATACAGCCGACGAAGCCCTTTACAAAGCCAAACAAACAGGTCGAAACAAAACCGTTTATAAAAAAGACAATCGTTTCTTCGAATTATTTTGAATTCTTTTTCTTCAAAAAAGCAGTGGCTTCATCCGCCGGCAAAGGTTTCGAAAAGTAAAATCCTTGGACGCAATCGCATCCCATTTTCTTTAACAATTTCACTTGATTTTCGTGTTCGACCCCTTCCGAAACAACCGTCAAATCAAGTGCGTGTCCAAGGCTTAAAATCGCCTTGACAATTTCGGCGTTTTCTTTTTCATGGACGACATCGTGAATGAAGGATTTATCAATCTTTAATTTATCCACCGGAAACTTCCTTAAATAACTCAACGATGAATAACCGGTCCCGAAATCATCAATGGCAATTTGCATACCCAAGTGCGAAAATTCTTTCAAAAGCCCATAAGCCTTTTGCGCGTCCGTCATCAACAACGTTTCCGTAATTTCAAGTTCAAGCGTATGCGGCTTTATCTTATTTTTCTTCAACAATCGTTGTAATGTTTCCAACAACTCTTTATCTTTGAATTGGGCGGCCGATAAGTTAACAGCCATTGTAAAGCCGGAAAAACCTTCTTTGTTCCACTTTTTCAGCTGGCCCATGGCTTCACCCAATACAAACTCACACAACGGTGTAATCAGCCCAGTATCCTCGGCAACAGAAATGAAAACATTTGGGGGAATAATCCCCTTTGTCGGGTGGTTCCACCGCACCAAAGCCTCCCAACCGGAAACTTTTCCCGTTTTCAAATCAATCTGCGGCTGATAGGTCAAAAAGAACTGACGATTGGCCAAAGCCTGACGGATATCTTGTTCCAATTGCAGATGTGTTTCAATTTCGCGGTTCATATTCTTTGAAAAGAAAAAGTACGTATTCGCGCCGTTTTCTTTGGCTTTAAACAAAGCCATATCCGCATAGTTTATCAGCTTTTCGGGCTTGTCGGCATCTATCGGGCAAATCGTAATACCGGCGCAACAGCCCAAAACAATCTCTTGCCCGTTAATGGCAATCGGAACGGAAATTTCGTGAATAATTTGATTGGCAATATGCCCCGCAACATCCGGCGTCTTTAAATTTCGCAGGATAACACCATATTCGTCGCCATCCATACGCGCCACCAAGTCACGCGGCGACACATGGGAAACAACACGATCCGCCATAATTTTTATAATCTCATCACCGGCCGCGTGCCCCAACGTATCATTGACCCGATTGAAGTTGTAAAGGTCAAACAGCAAGACCGCCACCATCTCGTTCGTTTCTTTTGATTTCTTGATGGCTTCCCCTATTTTTTCATAAAACAACGACCGATTGGGCAAGCCCGTCAATTGGTCATAATTCGACAGATGTAGAATTTTACCTTCTGCATTCTTTTGTTCGGTTAAATCATCGCTGACGGCGACAAAGTGAATGATCTTACCTTCCCGATTCAAAATAGGCGTAATCATCTCGTCAATGGTGAACAAAGCCCCGTCTTTCCGGCGGTTGATAATCTCTCCGCGCCACGTTTTGCCCTGTTTCAAGGTTTCCCAAATGCTGGCATAAAAAGACGGCGAATGAAGCCCCGACACCAAAATATCCGGTGTTTTACCGGTAATTTCATCCGGCGCGTAACCGCTTAAATTCGTAAAGGCTTCGTTTGTCCAAATAAAACGCCCCTGTTCATCCGTAATAAAAATGGCATTTTTGGCCGAAGAAATCGCCGTTCCCAAAAGCCGCAAAAAGTTCTGATCTTCCGCTATTTGCAGAATCATTCCCAAACGCAAAGCGATATTTTCCAACCGATTGATAACCATGTGGTCAATTCTTTGAACCGGCACCAACACGGACAAAACACCCATCACATCATTTTTGGCCAAGAACGGGAAAGCCATCAAGCGATACTTTCGACCGTCCTCGTCGGATACTTCATCAAAAGACATTTCCATTTTCTGGCAAGCCCGAACCGCCGGATGAACCGCCGCATCCGACGATGTATAAACTGTATTTGCCGGAGATAAGTCCGCTTGCTCACCCAACGAAAATAAAACCTTCACGTTTTCTTCTTTCCCGTTGTATTGCCCCACCCACAACAACGGAAAATTAAACAGCAAGTACAATTGGTCCACAATAAAGGATGCAAACTGTTCCAATTGCTCACCGATAAGAACGCGGCGCAAGATAACGTTCGCTAACATTTCCATCCGTTCATGGAAGAAACGATAACTGTCATCCTTTATCACGCAATCGTAATACTGCCGGCCTTCCATAGGGAAAGGCACAATAAACACGTCAACGGGGAAAACGGAACCGTCTTTTTTCACGCCTTTTTTGTAAATCGAATCGATCGGACCGTCCAACAAGTCAAAGACCAAGTTCCGACCGCTGCCCCCATTTATATTGGAAGGGGGCAAAATACGCGCGATGGACATACCCAACATTTCATCGCCGGAAAAACCGAACATTTCCGTTGCGGCCCCGTTTATACGATAAATAAAACCGTCGCCATCGATAACAATCACTGCATTTGAAATGTCATGTATTCTTTTCAAATCAGACCCCTTTTCGTTGTTCGGTTATATGTTAGCAAAAAAACGAAAAATAAAAAAGGGGGAATAAAAGATTTTTTTGTCCTACATAAAAAAATTGACAAAGTGCCGTTTCTGTGCTATTCTGGACGGCAAGGAGAAGTCGAGATGGGAAAGCTGTCACGGGGTGAATACTTTAAACTTTACGATGAAAAATTGAAGGCAGAATACTTCAAGGGGACCCGTCCTCTGTCTGATGATACATTTGAAAAACAAGACCTTTCGAGATTAAAAAAAGCATGGAAACGGCTGGATACAGAAAAAAGTCGTTTTACCCGTGGCCTTATCATCGCGGAAATAGAAGGACTGCATTCCAACAAACCGGAGTTGTTCAATTACATTGAACCCAGTCCCGACAACAGCGAGGAAGCCGAGGATTGCCTGCTTTACTGTTTAAACGAAGGCCTTTACAACGCAGTCCGCAAAGCAGCGGATTATAAAAAAGGAAAATTGAATTTGGCGTTGATGTTTTACGCATCCGAATATCCGACTTCTTTTGGCTTTCGGTGCGACGAGATACCTTCTTCACAAATCAGCGCTTCGCTTATTCGCGGCGGGGCCAATCCGCACGCCATAATCGAAACACAAATGCCGACCGTCGACAATAAAGCCAAGGAAGAAACGGCACTAAACACCCCCTTTATGTACTTTTTGGAAAAGACGGCACAAAGCGGCAAACAACCCGTAATCCCGTCGCCGGAACGTTTTTCCGAATTTTACGATGGTTGTCCATTCACATTAAAAGACCCGCAAGGGGAAACGCTTTTCTCCCTTTTCATCAAACGGCGTTTGTATAAAAAAGCCGAAGAATTGTTATCTTTGATGTCAAAAACTTTATCCCCGAAGGAAATGAACGAAGCCATAAACATTCGTCGGGTCGATGTCCACTTTAAGGAAGTGGAAAAACGATACATCGATGTCATTGAAAAATTGACCTTTGAAAAAGGCGATGTAGCGGGCGTGCAGAAGGCCCAAGACAATCGCAAGAAAATGCAACAGGTGCAAGAAAAAATCCATCAGTTTGTTGAAAAAAACAAACAGGCCGCAAAAAACAATGCGGAAGAAAAGAAAAAAGCGGAAAAAAGCGCAAATGCCCCGACACAACCCGAAAAAAACATAAATCCGAAAGTGGTCGAGCTCGTTCAAGCTACTTTTGATTTTTAAGCTTTTCTTTTATCTTTTTTTGCAAATCTTCGGAATTTTCTTCCTTTAATGTCAAGGCGTGGTTCCATTGAAAACGCGCTTCCCGTTTGCGATCTAGCTTCCAATAAACGTCCCCCAAATGGTCATTGACAACCGCGTTTTGGGATTCCAACTGGACAGCTTTTTCCAACAGCGGCAAGGCCAAATCATATTTTTCCATCAAATAATATCCCCACCCTTGGCTGTCCAAAAAAGCCCCGTTATCGGGCGCAAAGCGAACCGCCTTTTCAATCAAAGTCATCGCGCGCGGTAAATCTTTCTTATTTTCCAACATCATATAGCCCAAATAGTTCAAGTACACGGGATTGTCCTTATCAAGCGAAACGGCTTTCTCCATATCGGTAAGGGCTTTGTCCATTTGCAAAAGTTTTTCATGGCACACACCGCGCAAGAAATAAAGCACGCCGACCTCTTTGTTTTCAACACCCATCTTTTCAATCGCGCCGTCGTAGGCTTCTTTGGCCTTTGCGAAATTGCCCTTTTCTTTATAAGCATCGCCCAAGGTCATATAAAACAACGGATAATCCGGCCGCTCGGCAATCATTTTTTTCAACCCTTCAATGGCCTTGTCAAGCTGCCCCGCCTTTATCTGATTCATAACGGACTTAATCCGGAAAGACCAATAAAGCGGCTGGTTTTTCTTCACCTTGGCATAAAGCGCATCGGCCTGTTTTGTGGCATCCATAGCTTCCAACACATCGCCAACAAAATAAACATTCAACATATTCTCCGGATCCAAATAAAGCGAAAGTTGCGCCAAATAAAGAGCCGAATCATAGTTTTTGGTATAACCCAAACTGCCCCCGACATCAAAGAAAATCAGCGAAAGAGCTTTGGGCAACGTGTCTATTTTTTCCTGATACGGGCGACGCGCCATCGCTTCATTGGACACAAAACTGTTGGCCTGCGTCTGCAAATAGGTTTTAACAAAAAAATCTTTTTCAGGCAATTTGCCCGTCCTTTCTTCAAAAGAACGTGTCAACAACAACGTACGAACGGAATGACTGGCCTTATCATGAAGCAGTTTATTGTACGCTTCCGCCGCCGAATCAACATCGTCGAAATAATCGTAAATCAGCGCCGAATGCAAATGATAAAGGGGGCGCAAGTTGACATTTTCATTTCCTTCTAAACTGTTCAACGTCGCAAGAGCACTTTCTTTATCGCCCTTCTCGGCATAAATCCACGCCTTTATCAAAGGGGCGACAAAACCGAACAAAGCTTGGGACGAAAGCCCGTCCGCTTGTTTCAAAACTTCATCTTTTTTCCCATCTTTGATAAGAGTTGACAAGACCAACAGCTGATTGAAAAAATCGTCAGGCGTTTTTTCCAAAACGCGGCGGGCGTACGGCAAGGCCCCTTTCACATCACCGGCCAAAACCGTGTAAAGAGCCGCTTCTTTTTGGAAATCCGGATTCTCAACATCGGCATCGGCCGCCCGTTTAAAGTAAGTAGCAGCGGCGGGAAAATCATTGTCTTCTTTGGCATACTCACCGGCTAAATAGGCCGAAAAGTCGGCGGTATCCGGCACATTTCGAATCGGGCGATTTTTGTAATACGCCTCCACAATGTCATCATAGGACAACACGCTTTCTTCATCTGATTGTTCTCCCTCAGCCTCTTCGGCTTTGACAAGGGACACTTCTTTGGATGATTGGACAGCGGACTTGGGCGTGTTTTTACTCATAAAGCCACAAAAAGCGCAGGCCGATATCACAACGCCGACAAACAAAATCAATAAATTTTCTTTCTTTATCATTTTTAACACTTTTAGACTCGCATTTTTCCTAAACTTCTTGTAGAATATACCCAAAGTCAAAAAAAAGAAAAGACATTTTGCAAAATGGCGACAAAAAAAGAAATTTTAAAGTGGTATTTGGAATCAGGTGTTACGGAAACAATCGGTGAAGTCCCGATGAACCGTTTTCATACGGCCGAATCTTTCACTTTGTTGAAAAAAACACCCGTCGTCGCGGCCGCACCGGTCGCGCAAGAATCGTCTTTCCCATCGGATTCTCTTTTGCAAACCGCGGTTCAAAAAGCCGCCGCCGCGCAGACTTGCGAACAACTTTCAGAGGCACTAAATGCTTTTGACGGTTGTTCGCTGAAAAAGACCGCTAAAAGCACGATTTTCGGTGAAGGTGTCGATAAGCCGGATGTTCTTTTAATCGGGGAAGCCCCCGGCGCCGACGAAGATCGTTTGGGCCGGCCTTTTGTCGGGAAAAGCGGTATCTTATTGGACAAGATTATGGCGTCTGTCGGCCTGTCCAGAGAAAAGAACGCCTATATCACGAACATCATTCCTTGGCGACCGCCCGGAAACCGCAACCCGTCGGATATTGAAATTTCGTTGTGTTTGCCCTTTTTGAAACGGCATATTGAATTGTTGCAACCGAAGATTATTGTTCTTTTGGGCGGGGTGGCTTTGTCCGCTGTTGTGGGCAAAGGTGAAACCATTACGCGGGCCAGAGGACTTTGGCAAAATTACGAAACGCCGCAGACAGGGGCCCCTATTCCTTTGATGCCGATATTTCATCCGGCGTTTTTGCTCCGCAATCCGGCACAAAAGAAATGGGTCTGGCATGACGTCCTGTCCATCGCCCAAAAGTTAAAAGAATTGGGATAAGTCTACATTAATGACAAAGAGCATAAATGTTACCACTGCCTCGATTGGCAGGTCTAATGCCTTCAGAATTCACTAAAGCATATGCAGAGTAGCCATTTCCACTGTCTTCTAACCAATGCCAACGATAAGTAGCGCCCCATTCTTCTACGGCTGCTTGGGCCGATGATGTGCAAGAGTAAGGGGGGTTACTATCACTTTCACAATCTATATCTGACCGACTAGCAACGCTTAAACCTTGTGCAGCACACCAATTTTGGGTAGACCACCAATCCATACAATATCTGCTCTGAATTAGTACTTTTCCATTAGGCATTATTTTTGGCCCACCTTCATATATATAATAGGATATTAACCTGCATTGTCCTAATCCAGCATCAGTTGGAGTGCCATGAAAAAATATACAGAAGTACCCACCGCAGCAATCAGCATTCGAGAGGCATTTGGCATAAGTTTCCCCTTCATCGGGTTTGTTGCATTGGGCGGATGTGTCATTAAAATAAAGCACTACATCGTTTTCATCGCCGCAAATGTCTTTGTGAAAGGAGTCATAAATCGTACCGATGTTTGACATTTGCGGAACTAAGTATTTTTCTTCACTCCATGGCATAACACGGACTTTGTATTCGACAGCCGCTTTGGGAACAAGAGATTCGCACACGCCCTTGGGGACTTTTGTCACGACAATCCCGAACTGTCCGGCCTGTGCCATGAATGCGTCAAGGTTGTATGTTCCTGTATATGTAACACTATCGATAAGCTCTTCATCTACAAAATCATTGGTTTCATACGCTCTGTCATTTTCCATAATGACAAACGCCAATCTGTTCGCATCGTCAAGGATAGTGTTGGCTTGGTGGTTGTTGACGGCACGTCTATATCCCAAAAGGCCGCCAATTGAAAGCACTCCGATTATCGCTAAAACCCCCAGCATTTCTATCATTGACCGACCGAATTGTTTCTTTTGCATTTTTCACACTCCTACACGTTGGTTTTTATTACCTTCGACTATTACACAAACGTTCTTTTGTGTAACAACGTGTTTGGGAGAAAAGGGACTGGCGCGTGTCAACGCCCTCTGTCCCTTATTTTCTAAGGGATAGAGAAAGATTTACAAAAAAATACATTTTTATGAAAAAAGGTATTTACAAAAACCAACGTTTGTGTAATACCTAACGGTCTTGTTTTTCAAGGGGTTGAGGGGGAAAATAAAGACCGTCATTCTGAACCCCTTTCTCTCACTCGTCATTCTGAACCCCTTTATGGGGTGAAGAATCCATACTTTCCGCTTCTTTGATTCGGCTATTGTGGACTCTTCGGGCTGATGTCCTCATAGTGACGGTGGGGGTAATCAGAGTGACGAAAGAGAGAGGCTCAGAGTGACAAGAGAAAAAAGAAAACTCCCCCAGAGTGACACGCGGGATGGTACTTAACGCAACGAGAAAAGGGCGACAATAAAAGGAAAAAACATCATTAAACCAACACAGAAATAGGTAAAAAAATAAAGATGGAAAAATTTTTAATTGACATAAACTTTTGATTGTATATTATAGTTGCTATATATGGAGTTATTTCTAACCAAAATTGCAACAAAAACATAATATGAAAGGATTTTTTATGGCAGAAAGAGTTTTATCAAAAAATGATATTGAAGATTACATTCTTCCGCACTTGGAAGTACTAAAAACCTTCTTTTCAAGTCTGAAATTAAAAGGGACACTTCTTGCGCTCGACCTTCTTGGGGACGTCCTTGACATCGAGCTTGAACAAGTCTGCAAAAAACGCACCCTTAAAAAAATCCCCCGTCGGTGAAGGCGGGGAGGCTTTATAAAAGAACCGTCATAATGACGATCCTTTTTTATTGCGACCAATAGCGTAAATAAAACTGATTTTACATCAACCTATTCATACATTTTCTGGTTTAGCAACCAATAAACATCCGTACGGTAAATCTTCGGATTTTCTTTGGCATAATCCAATGCAGTTTTACCGTTCTTATCTTTTGCCTTTACATCAGCACCATGTTTGACGAGCGTTTCTACCACTTGCGGATTCTGACTATAACATGCCGCTACCATCAGAGGGGTCATACCACTTTCAGACCTAGCCCTTATATTAGCACCATGTTCAATTAAAGTTTCTACCACCTTCGGATTTTGACTGTAACCTGCGACTGCGTACATCAAAGGTGTCATTCCGTCTTCATCTCTACCATTAACATCAGCACCATGTCTGATTAGAATCTTCACCACCTGCGGATTTTGATTAAACATTACCGCCCAAACCAAAGGTGTTGCACCGTCAACGTCCTTTGTATTCACATCCGCTCCGTATTTAATTAAGATTTCCATAATCTCCGGATTCTGATTATAACCCGCCGCCATCGTCAAAGGTGTCCAACCATATTTATTTTTATCTTTTACATCAGCACCATGTTTGATTAGACTTTCTATCACCTCCGGATTTTGATTGTAATCTACTACCGCATACATCAAAGGTGTTATACCGTCTTCATCCCTACCTTTAATATCAGCTCCTTTGCTTATCACCTTTTCCAACATCTGTGGCGTTGCTGTTTTCCACCAATCCGATGATAAAAGCAGATTATCCTTCGCATGTACAAACGAATTTATAGAAAATAAAAATAGAGTAAAAATAAAAGATAGAATAAAAACAGACTTTCTCATTCTCTAACTCCCTTTTGTTAAAAACAAAACCCACCTCAAAGAAGGCGGGCGGATGTTAGAATACCGTAACCAATGGAACGGCTCAGCTTATTAGCAGAAGCCTATTCGGCTGACATCCGCCCAACAGGACGAATGCCAACATTTTTAAAGAGTTGTGTTGTCAACTCCATTGGTTCGGGGTATTCTACGCCCCATTACTTACGAACCATTCGCAAATAATGCCGTTAGTGTATCATAAGAGAAAGATATATACAAACAAAAAAATCCCCCGTCGGTGAAGGCGGGGGATTGTCTAAATAATCAAAAGATTACTTACTTGCCCGAACAGCTGCTTGCGCTGCCGCTAAACGCGCAATTGGCACGCGGTACGGTGAGCAAGAAACACCGTTCAAATACTGATTCAAGAAGATAATCGAATCAGCATCACCACCGTGTTCACCGCAAATGCTTAAATACAAATTCGCATTTGTATTCTTACCGTCACGGCAAGCCATCGCGATCAACTTACCCACGCCATGCGTATCCAAAGATTGGAACGGATCACGTTCGTAAATGCCTTTTTCAACATACTTCGGCAAGAACGAACCCGCATCGTCACGGCTCATACCCAAAGTGGTTTGCGTCAAGTCGTTTGTTCCGAACTCAAAGAAGTCGGCAATCTCCGCAATCTCACCGGCCAACAACGCCGCACGCGGCAATTCAATCATCGTACCGACAAAGTACTTAACTCTTTGTCCTTTTTCGGTAAAGACTTTTTCAGCCGTATCGTCAATAATCTTCTTGCAGATTTCCAATTCTTTCTTCGAAGAAATCAAAGGAACTTCAATTTCCGGAATGACTTTTGCGCCTGTTGCGGAAACTTCCAAAGCCGCTTCCAAAATCGCACGCGTCTGCATTTCACAGATTTCCGGGAAGACCACCGCCAAACGGCAACCACGTAAGCCCAACATCGGGTTGGCTTCGTGCAATTCAGCCGTACGCGCCTTAATTTCTTCCACAGAAACACCTAATTCGCGAGCAATTTCTTCTTGTTCCGCCAACTTGTGCGGCAAGAATTCATGCAAAGGCGGATCAAGCAAACGAATCGTGACAGGCAGGCCTTCCATAATCTTGAACAAAGCCACAAAGTCCGCGCGCTGATATGGCAACAATTTATCCAAAGCTGCACGACGGTCAGCCTCTGTCTTGGCCAAAATCATTTCACGCATGTGGTTAATTCTTGACGGGTCAAAGAACATATGTTCCGTACGCGCCAAACCGATACCTTCGGCACCGAACTTACGCGCTGTTTCAGCATCCTTCGGTGTTTCAGCATTCGCACGAACAACCAAGTGCTTGATTTGATCAACCCAGCCCATGAATTCACCGAAATCACCGGCCATTTCCGGATCACGCAAAGGCAAAGCCCCTTTCATGACCTGTCCCGTTGTACCGTCAAGGGAAATCATATCACCGGCCTTCAAAGTCACGCCACCGGCTGTCAATGTCTGGGCGGCGTAGTCAATACGCAAATCCGACACACCGGAAACGCACGGAATACCCATACCACGAGCCACAACCGCCGCGTGAGAGGTCATACCGCCACGAGCCGTCAAAACGCCCTGTGAAGCATGCATACCGGCAATGTCTTCCGGAGATGTTTCCACACGAACCAAAACCACTTTTTTGCCTTCGGCGGCTTGTTGTTCGGCATCGGCCGCACTAAACACAATCTGACCGACAGCAGCCCCCGGAGAAGCCGGCAAACCTTGGGCTATCACGTCACGTTTGGCGGATTTGTCAAACATCGGATGCAACAATTGATCCAAATGCCCCGGTTCAACACGTGTCACCGCTTCTTCGCGTGTAATCAAGCCTTCGTGAACCATGTCCACAGCGACTTTCAAAGCCGCCAAACCGGTTCTTTTCCCGTTACGTGTTTGCAACATGAACAACTTACCGTCTTGGACAGTAAATTCCATATCTTGCATGTCTTTATAGTGTCTTTCAAGCTTTGTACGGATGTCGCAAAGTTGTTTGTAAACTTCCGGGAACTCTTCTTCCATGCACGGCAAAGTCAAATGACGACGTTCATTTCCGATTTTGGAAATTTGTTGCGGTGTACGAATACCGGCCACAACGTCTTCACCTTGGGCATTTTTCAGGTATTCACCATAGAAGTAATTTTCACCGGTTGCCGCATCACGAGAGAAGCAAACACCCGTTGCGGAATTGTCGCCGGAGTTACCAAACACCATGCATTGAACGTTAACCGCTGTACCCCAATCACCCGGGATGTTGTTCAATTTACGATAGAACACAGCACGTTCTGTCATCCAAGAACCGAACACAGCACCGATAGCCCCCCACAATTGTTCATTCACATCTTGTGGAACAGGCTTACCTTCGGCAATACCGATTTTTTTGTATTCGGCAATGACTTCTTTCAATTGTTCGACGGTCATTTCGTTGTCGTGTTTGTAGCCGTTTTCTTCACGAACGCGATCCAAAACAGCTTCAAACTTATGAATATCCACACCCATTGCTGTATCAGAATACATCTGAATAAAACGACGATAACTGTCATAAGCAAACTTCGGATTATTAGAAACCTTTGCCAAACCTTCAACTGTTTGGTCGTTTAAACCAAGGTTCAAAATTGTGTCCATCATCCCCGGCATGGAAATACGAGCACCGGAACGTACCGAGAACAACAACGGATTTTCGGGGTCACCGAATTTACGTCCCATCAAGGCTTCGACGCCTTTCAAACCTTCCATCACTTGTTGTTTCAATTCTTCCGCATAGGACTTGTTGTTTTGGTAGTAATAAGTACAAGCTTCTGTTGTAATCGTGAAGCCAGGAGGAACCGGACAACCGATAGAAGCCATTTCGGCCAAGTTAGCCCCTTTTCCGCCCAATAAATTGCGCATGTCGGCACGACCTTCTGCCTTGCCGTCACCAAATGTATAAACCCATTTTGTCATGGATAATTATCCTTTCTTTAAAAAAATCAAAAAAAACCCCTATCAGGGTTCGTCTAAAATAACGTTAGACGTTTACCACGAAATAAATCATATTGCAAGCGATTTTTTTCAAAGGCCTTCTTTTGCCATTCGGGCAAACATTTCAATCAGCTTTTTGGCTCCGTTTAATCGTTCGTCCGCACGCGGCCAAACACGCGTAATGGTCAATTTGTCCGGCTTTAACTTGGCCAATCCCGTCTGACTGTTGATAAAGGCCACCAAACCGGCCGGATTCGGGAAGATGTTGTTGTGGAAAACAATGGTCATACCCTTTTGCCCCACATCCACGCGTTCAATATGAGCCTGACGGCAGACGGCTTTCATTCGCACAATTTCGAAAAGGTTTAAAACTTCCGCCGGCAAAGGCCCGAACCGGTCCTCCATTTCCAAATGCATATCTTGCCATTCTTTTTCATCCGTGATATTCGCCAGACGGTGATAAAGCTCCATACGCAAGCCCAAATCCGGCACATAGCTTTCAGGAATAAGAACCGACAATCCCAAAGAAATCTGTGGCGACCAAATCTCCTCTGCCTTGATTTCGGCATGACCTTCGGACGATTTCAAAGTGGCCACCGCCTCTTCCAACATCTTTTGGTAAAGTTCGACACCGACTTCTTTAATATGACCGGATTGTTCTTCACCGAGCAAGTTCCCCGCCCCGCGAATATCCAAATCGTGGCTGGCCAACGTAAAACCGGCCCCAAGACTGTCCAAACTTTGCATAACCGAAAGCCGCTTTTGCGCCCCTTCGGTCAGAACCTTGTCCGCCGTGGTTGTCAGATAAGCATACGCTTTTAATTTTGAACGTCCAACCCGTCCCCGCAACTGATAAAGTGCCGCCAACCCGAACATATCCGCGCGATGAATGATAATCGTATTCACCGAGGCCATATCCAGCCCCGATTCAATAATCGATGTTGCCAACAAAACATCATACTTCTTGTCGGCAAAGTCCGTCATAATCTTTTCCAATTCCGAAGGCGCCATCTGACCGTGCGCCGTGACAATTTTGGCTTCCGGCACAATTTTCTTTAATTGTTCCAACAAGGTATTCATATCCGATATGCGCGGGCAAACATAAAAAGTCTGACCACCACGCATTTTTTCACGCAATATCGCTTCACGAATAATGACGCTGTCAAACGGCATAACAAAAGTCGAAACCGCCAACCGATCCACCGGCGGCGTCGCAATAATACTTAAATCCCGAACACCGGTCAAAGACATCTGCAACGTTCTGGGAATGGGTGTGGCCGTCAAAGTCAAAACATGAACCGATGACCGCAACGCCTTTAATTGTTCCTTGTGCGCCACACCGAAATGTTGCTCTTCATCCACAATCAAAAGACCCAAGTTTCTAAATTGTATTGTCTTTGACAAAAGGGCGTGAGTGCCGACCACAATGTCCAAAGTCCCGTCGGCCAGACTTTCTCTTACACGCTTTTTTTCTTTTTCGGATACCAAACGGGAAAGTTGTCCGACTTTAAGCGGAAAACCGTCAAAACGCTTTACAAACGTATCATAATGCTGACGCGCCAACAAAGTCGTCGGCACAACCACCGCCACTTGAAGCCCGTTCATCGCCGCCAAAAACGCCGCACGCAAAGCCACTTCCGTTTTACCGAAACCGACATCCCCGCAAACAAGTCGGTCCATGGGACAGCCCGCCTCAAAATCCTGTATAACATCCCCAATCGATGACAGCTGATCTTCCGTTTCTGTATAGGGAAAACGCGCACAAAATTCGTTGTAAGAACCCAAGTCCGGCACAATCTTTTCCGTCTTTGTCGCAAACCGTTGAGCCGCAATACCGATTAACTTTTCGGCCATTTCTAACAAGTGCTTTTTCAAGCGGCTCTTTCGGGCCTGCCAATTGCCACCGCCCAGTTTATCCAGACTGACGGCTGTATTTTCCGAACCGTAACGCGTCAACACATCCAAGTTTTCAACCGGCACAAACAACTTATCGCCGCCGTCATAAATGATTTGCAGACAATCGTGCGCCAAGCCGCCCGCCTGCACGGTAACCAATCCTTCGTATCGCCCGATACCGTGATTGATATGAACCACCAAGTCCCCAATAGATAGGGTTGAAATATCCTCTATAAAGTTTTCTTTCGTCCGCCGGTGACGCGACGGTCGAGAAATTTTTTCGCCTAAAATATCGGCTTCCGTCAAAACCGTCAGATGAGGCGACGTAAAGCCCTTTTCTATCGGCACAACGACGACGGACGGTTGCCATTCAACGGCCTTTTTCCACGTCTTCGAATACCGAACCGTAACATTCTTTTCCCGCAATCCTTCCAAAATACGGTCAGCGGAAATATCCGAAAAAGCCGCAATCACAACCTTGCCTTTTTTGTCGTCAATAAATTGTTTTAAGTTTTCAAAGACTTCCCCTTCCACGCGAGAAGCTTTGAAATTTTGGACAACGCGGCCGCCCAAATCAATCTGGTTCGGCTTGACAAAGGCCGAAAAAATCTTCAACGGAAAAGCCGACAGTCTTTCCCGTACTTCGTCCGCTTTCAAAAAGAAACTTTCCGGCGAAACAGGATGATAAACCCCTGCCAAATCCGACGGATTTTTCAGTGCCTCTACACGCGCGTTATAATAAGATTGAGTTTCCGCCTCATAATCATCAAATGCCGTTTTTAACCGTTCATTCATAAGGATGCTCGTATCCGACGGCAAATAATCAAAGAAAGTGGACATTTGCTCAAAGAAAAAAGGCAACCAATGTTCCAAGCCCATTACTTTCCGGCCGTTGGAAACACTCTCATAAATCAAATCATTTTCCGGCGAACCGAAGTTTTTCAGATACCGGCTGCGGAAAAGGGCAATACTTTCGGGTGTCAGTCGAAACTCCGACATCGGCTTGAAATCAACGCTGTCCACATTCTGGATTGTCTTTTGTGTCTGGGCATCGAAAAGCCGCAACTCTTCCAAATCATCCCCGAAAAAATCCAATCGCACCGGACACGCCTGTCCCGCTGGAAAAACATCGATAATTCCGCCCCGCAAAGCATATTCGCCGCAAACAGAAACCTGATCCGTTCGGCGGTAACCGTTCCTTTGGAAAAAATCATTCAAATCAGTCAGGGAAAAACTTTCCCCTTTTTGCAAATGCAGCGTTTGCCCTCTGAAAAAGGAAGCGGGTGGCACTTTTTGCATCAAGGCCGGCACCGTCGTCAGAATAACAAGGGGCTTTACATCTTTTTGGCCGACCGAAAGTTCGGACAAAGTCGCCACACGCCGACTTTCTATGTCCGCATGAGGGGACACTCTGTCATACGGTATGGTGTCCCACGCCGGAAAGCTCAATACATTGATGTCCGAATCAATCTGCATCAATAACTGTTCGGCGATCACCAACTCTTGTTCCGATGAAGCGATGTAAAGCACTTTTTTGAACGTATGCGCCTTTTGGGCCAAAACAAAAATGTCATAGCCGTCGGGAACACCACCCCAAAATTCCTTTTTTTCTGTCATAATTTACAAATAATACTCTTTCTTTTTAAATTTATAAAGCCTTTTTTACTTTTTTTGTTGACAAATAAACTTTAATCGTGTATATAATCAAACCTCATAAAAGTTTTTTATTTGGATAGAGGTTATTATGTTTGCAGTAATTAAGACAGGCGCAAAACAATACAAAGTCAAAAAAGATGATGTCATCATCATCGAAAAGGTTGCCGGAAAAGCCGGTGATAAGGTCACTTTTGACGAAGTTTTGATGGTCAACGGAAAAATCGGAACACCGGTTGTCGAAGGTGCTTCCGTTATCGGTGAAATTAAAAAGCAATCTTGCGGCGAAAAGGTTATCGTTTTCAAAAAACGTCGTCGTCAAGGATACAAACGCAAAAACGGTCATAAACAAGAATTGTCCGTCGTCAAGATTGTCGATATTAAGGAGTAAGGAGATAAACTATGGCACATAAAAAAGCAGGCGGTAGCACAAGAAAC
>Ga0310690_10002125_pt1 | contig 33132 bp, 41 predicted proteins | sample AusTroGonzalo_MG_2_FD_207661 | JGI IMG/M metagenome (GOLD analysis project Ga0310690, IMG submission 207661) | Bovine rumen microbial communities from tropical cattle in Woodstock, Queensland, Australia - Gonzalo_04 (v2) (version 2) | ecosystem: Host-associated > Mammals > Digestive system >...
CTCGTCCGCTTTTCCGTCCGCCATCAGATCGTCCAGCTGCGTCGCGTAGTACTCGGCCGTGCTGTCCTCTTCATACTTCAGGCCGATCTCCACCAGCGTTTTCAGGTCGCCGTTCGCCAGCGCCGCTTTCGCGCGGCGCGCGTCCTGCATATATTCAACGCCCGCGCCGCCGGCAATCGACACGCTGTTCATAAATCCAGCGTTAAGGGCACCCATGAAACCTGCGTAAAGGATCTCCATCCAGTCCAGATTTCTGAAGGTTTCCTGCGCCGTCTCCAGATCCCACTTGCCTTCCACCAGATTGTTCACGAACGGATCCAAGAACTCCTGGATGCCCTCTTCCAGGAATTCGCTCCCCATATTCCCGAGATATTCGCCGAATCTCGATCCCGCGAACTTCTGGATCGCTTTCATCAGCCCGTTTGTCGCTTCTTTGGATGTCAGCACGTCTGCGAACGAAGAGAACGTGGTTTTGCCAAGCCCCGCAAAACCCTGCAGCGCGGTGCCCACGGCGAATTCCAGGCCCGCAGTGATCGCGGCGTACGTCACCGCCTGGCCGTGCGTATACCTCTGCTGCCGCATATTGTCGTACGCTCCGCCGTAGATCGACGTCGCGAACAGCCCGCTCGACACGAACGCGCCGCTGCCGGGCAGCAACAGGTTCGCGAGCGTACCGGCGGCCACCGGCACCGCGTTCTGCACCACGTTCTGCATGATATCATACGCCCAAACGGCATGCCCGTTGTCCTCCAGATCCTGCCGCACCAGGCTGTTCGCAACGTCGCCCGCGCTCGGCGCGTAATCGCTGTACTCGTTGTTCCCGGCCAGAGAGGCTATCGCTCTGCCGGTGTTCTCGAAAAATCCGGACGCCGCCGACTGCGCCCCGTACAGGTACTCGAGAAATGCGTGCCCCTCCAGCTGCGCTGCGGTCTCTTCCCCCTTGCGCTGATTGATATGCGGCTGCAGCGCTTCGTAGTATTCGTCAAACTTGTCAAAATCGCCCTTGCCGTAATAATACAGCAGCACCTCGCGTTCATTATCTTCCACGTAAGGGCTGTAGATCCGGTTCGCGTAACGGATCTGTTCCCCTGCGTCTCCGGTCGGCGTAAAACTGATCTCCAACTTCATGGGCCCCGTGCGCGATTTGCCGGTCTTATCAGGGTTCGCGTACGCTTCCAGCGCTTCCCTGCCTTGTGTAACGTATTCCTCGAAATCCGCGTTTTCGCGCGCCGCGTTCCCCTTTTTATATACCTCGGTCATCGCCCGGTAATAGTTTACCTCGCCGATCTCTGCGTTCAGCTGGTCGATCCGCGCGTCTCCCGTAGCCGCCCGGTCCGGGTTCGCCCAGCGGTTCTGCCCCTGCTCGCGCTCGATCTGCGCCTGCGCTTTCCGGCGCGCGTACGCTTCCCGGTCCGCTTCGGTGTAGGTTCCGGCCGTATGCCGACGGCCCTTCGCGCCCGCGGTGCGCGCGTCCGGGTCCTCCTCGCCGTACAAATACTGCCGGTAATAATAGTTATACAGCTCCGTATACCGGTTGTCCCAGTACGTGCCGTTCGGGTTGTTCCAGCGGTCGCGCTCCGTCGTCAGCGCCTCCAGCTCGCGCTGGGCCGCGTCAAGATCGTATTTTTCGTATTCCTCCGCCTTCTGCAGGTCGGCCATTGCCTGGTCGTATTCCTCTTTGCTGCCGAATTGCTGAAATACAGCCTCCTCGTCCCGTATTTTCTGCAGCATATCGGCGCTGTAGGCTTCCCAATTGTTCAGGTAATCCAGCACCTCCTGCGCCTGCGCTTCGGTCTCGTAGGGCAGTTTTCCGTAATATAACTGGTACCAATTCAGCGTGTTCAGAACGCGGCGCGCCTTTTTCGTCTGCTCCGCCGCCCGCTTCTCATACTCAGCCGAAAACGAGCCGTCCGCTCCGTAGGTCAGCTTTTTCGCGTTCTCCTTCGTCCAGTTGTAAAGATCCAGATCCGCCTGATGCCAGTCCTGCACGATCTTCAGCGCGCCGTTCGGCGGCGGCGTGCTCCGCAGCACGTCGTAGGCGTATTCCCATTCCTTGTCGTACTTCGCGTCCAGTGCGGACTGTGTGCTCTTGACACCCTTCGTGAGCCCCTGCATCAGCGTTTCCAGCGGGCTCCTGTTCTGCTGCGCTGCCGCGTTGCTCTTGATCTCGCGGGCGCCCTTACCGAGTTGGTCTCCCCATAAACTGATATTCTTAAACGACAGTCCCGCGTTTTGCCGTTTCTCCTGCTGCGCACGCTTCTGCTCGCCGAATCTGTACGTGTCGTCAAACCCCGCCGCTCCGGGCCGGATCTTCGGTGTGCTGCCGCCCGCAGCGGACGACGAAGCGGCGGACGCTGTATAGTCCGCCGCCCTTTGCACACCTTCTCTAACGACCTTAGCGAGAGACTTGACTTCGCCTTTCTCTTCCTTCTTCTTCTTCTTTCCGCCGCTGTCGATCATATTTCACACCTCTCATTTATTCATGAACGCTGTCACAAGATTTAAATACTGTTCCTTCGTAATTTTACCGGACTGGTAGAATTTGTTTAAGTCTGTGATCGATAGGCGTCCTCTTGCTCCGCGGCCCCAAAGACTCACATACGTCTCGGTCGGCTCCACCTGATAGTAGCCAGACGAACCGCCCGGCGTCACGTCGCCGGTTCCTTTATCGTCGCCGCCGCTGCCAGTGTCCTCGTATCCCTGCCAGCCGTCGCTGAAATCCCCGGTAGAGGGCGTCGTGCTGCCATAGACGCCGCCGCCGCCGTAACTGCCCCCGCCGTAAGTCGTATACGCTTTTAGCCCGTAGGTCTGGTCGAACTCCCGCACCTTTTCTGCCAGCTCCGCGTCAAACTGCCGCTTGCTCTCGTCCATCTGTTCGCGGAACTGATCCTCGCTCACGCCCTGCTGGTATGCCTGCAGCCATCTGGCGTAATCGTCGCCCCAGCGCGCGTACTGCCGCTGGTCCTCGTTCGTGAACATATTGTACCGGTTCGCGAGATCCTGCCCCTCCATCTGATACTTCTGCAAGGCAAGGTTATACAGCTCCGGCACCGCGTCGTTGAGTTTTCCGAGGTACGCCTGGTAAGCCTGGTTCCCGGCCGTCGCGGCGTAGCTGTTGCCGTAGCCGCCGGTCATCGCCGCGGCCTGCCCCATCGTGTCGCGCATCGCCTGCTTTCCCTCGCGCAAGTACCTGTCCTTGTATCCCTGATACAGCGCGTCCGAGTTTACGTCGTACGAAAACGGCTTCCGGCTGGTGTAATCCGTCAGCGCCGCGTCGATCTGCTGATCGTACTGCGACTTGTACTCCGCGGGCTTCTGGATGCTGTCCAGCTCCTCGCGTCTCGTTTTTTTCTCTTCTTCGGTCATCTTTTTGTCCTCCGGTCCCTTATTTCCAACGGCCGCAAACGTACACGTCCACGGCAATACCCGTCTCCGTATTGTCCGGCCGCAGCACGGTCACCGCCGCGCCGGACGTCGTTTTGCCGCTCACCCCGTACACGACGGCCTGCGTTGTGCCGGCAGCCGTCACCTGCACGGCCGCGTCCGCCGCCGCCAGCGTTACCGGGTAGCTGATGTTCCCGCTCGCCGCGTACAGGTCGTTCGTCACGCTGCTCCACGCGCCGAGACTGACCGGCACTGCCGCCGCGATCATTTCCACCGCGCCGCCGTGCCACTTCCGCCAGCGCCAGCCGGCGTTGTCACTCCCGGCCTTCTCTACATAATCGTCCGCGCCCAGATCCTCCGGCGTCAGCGTCAGGTCCTCACCCAATGCGTGGCCGTTGATCTTCCGCGTCTCCGGCACCGCGCCCAGGTCCTCGGCCGTCAGCGTCAGATCCTCCGTCAGCGGCAGCCCGTTGATCGTCCTTGTCTGCGGCACCGCGAAATCAAACACGGCCTTCGCGCTCGGGTACTGCAGGTTCGTGCTCGCGCCCGAGATCCGTATCGCCTTGTTCTCCGCGCTTTCTGCCGCCGCGCTGCCGCCCGCCGCCGTCGCCGCCGGCACGTCCAGAAACCCGAACGCGTAATTGATGCCGTTCACGATCCGCGTGAGATACGCGTATACGTCCCTGAGCCCCTCGTCCGCCACGTATACGTGCGGCGGGTCCAACCGAAAACTCATAGATCTCCTCCTCAGTATTCGCCGCCCGGCTCCAGCGTCTTCATCATGCTGTAGAGCCGCATGGGTCCTTCTCCCTCGAACCGCAGTCGGTAATGGTCGCAGCGCTTCGGCCGCACGGGCAGCGATACCGTCCGCATCCTGGCGCCGATCAGCGCGCCCAGCGGCTCCCAGCCGCCCATGCCGTCGTACTGGATCAGCACACGGAACCGGCTGCCGGGCTCCAGCCCCACCCGGAGCGTCAGCCGCGACACCCGCTTGTGTTCCGCCGCACCGAGCTTGTCCGTCTGCTCCGTCCCCGGCACGCTCATGCCGAGTACGCCGGTCTCGCAGCTCCACGCTACAGCCTCCCTGCCGCCGTCCGCGCCGGTCAGCCGCCCGTCGCCGTCGATGAACCGGAGCTCGCCGCCCTGCACGGCAAACTGCCGCGCCTCGGTGCAGTCCTCCCGGTACCAGGCGCCCATGCGCCCGTCGTACACGAAGAAATGGTACCGCCCGTCGGCTTCACTCAGCATGCTGATATAGTATCTGTGCTCCCACGCGCCCGCGGCCGCCGCCGGCGCGCCGGTCTCCGGCGTCCCCGTGTAGCGGATCTCCCCGAACTGCGGCGAGATCTCCGTGGGGTACGCGCCGTCATACACGCATACGCCGGTCCGGCTCTTGTAGTAAAGCCGCTCGTCCAGGATCTGCAGGCTGGCTTCCGCCCCGGCCTGCACGCCCCGGCACGCCGTCTGATCGATCCTGTACGCCGCCGGATAGCTGCCGTACACGCGGTACAAAACGTTTTCCTTGAAAAAATGCGGCATCCCCTGGAACGCGATCCCGCCGGTCCACGCGCCCTCGCTGCCCACCGTCGCCGCGTACGCGTCGGTCGACAGCCCCTCGTAGGTCTTCCAGTTTTTGAAGTCTCCCAGGGCCGACGCGTAGATCTCGTTGACGAAATTGCCGTCCTGGTCCTCGCCGTACCGGCAGCCCCACAGGCGGTTGCCGCACTCGAACACGTGGTCCGTCACGGGCATCCGCCGCGCCACCGTCAGCCGCGCCTTGCTGTAATGGATGGCGTCGCCGTTCATGATCCCCGTGATCGCGATCTCGTTGTCGCTCGCCGCCGTCAGGATCACGTCCTTGCCGTTGTAATCCGAAAGCGGCCGCACGCTGTCCTTCTCGTCGTGCGGCAGGCCCGTGATGCGCACGCCGTCCCCGGCCTTGAGCCCCTTGCCGATCCCGTCGGCGTGGATGCTGACCGTCGTCGAGAGCACGCCCGTCCACACGCCGGTCGCTTCCGAATACTGCTTTAATACGCTCGGCTTCCCGCCCGTGTCCAGCCACAGATCCCCGTTTTCTGGCTCCTCCGGCGGCGTCTTGCTCTTCGTGATCCCCGCGCCGAAATCCTTGCCCTCGCCGTCGCACAGGGCGTAGCGCACCTCCGCGCCGCGCGTTTTGTTGGTCTGCTCGATCTTGCCGCTGTCCGACGGATCCGCGGTGTTATAATACGCCTTGTCGGGCAGCACGATGACGTAAGCGCCCATGGCGATCAGGCGCTTCGGCCCGGTTTTGGAAAGCGTCATCACCGCTTCATTGTCCACATAGAGCTTCCCGTCCGCGGCCACGATCTCCCTGTCGCCGGAGAGCAGCGCGTCCGCCCGCGCCGCGTTTCCCGGCAGCGCGATCCCGCGCCGCGCGCGGCGCGGCGTCACCGCCGGGTACGCGTCCCCGCACAGGTTCTCCGTCTCGTAAAACGAGCTTTCCGCGATCTGCCCGCGGTGGTCGTACCCGCCCCATACGTCCGTCACCTGCCGGCTCGTCCGGATCTCATTCAGATAAGGGACCGCCATTTTGCGCTTCTCCCTTCGTAAAATACCGCACCTGCGCGCTGTTCGGCGTGTGCGTGCGGTTGTACCAGCTCTTATATTCGCTCAGTCGCGTGTTGAACACGGCCGCGGCGTTGTTGTAGCGCGCCGTCTCGCCGTTGTAATAATCGATTTTGGTTTCAAGATAAGGGATATACAGATCGTCGTACGGCGCCGCCGCCAGCAGCCGCGTCGTCTCCGGCGTCAGATCCGTATAGGGGTTCCAGTCGCCGGCCCCCGCGTGCGTTATGATCACCTCTTCATAGATCTGCCCGTCCAGCGCGGACAACCAAGCTCGCTTCTCGTGTTCCTCGTACCCGTTCGGGCACAGCGCGTCCGCCCGGTCGATCGCTTCCCGTAATGTCATTTTTCTCTCTCCTCTTTATAAGGACGGCGGGAAAGCCCTGCGCCTTCCCGCCGGCCGGCGTCAGGCGTCTCTCTGCTGCCTGCTCTCTTCGTAGTCCATTGCCTTCATGGCGTATTCCTCGCGCCGCATCAGGATCTCCGCGATCGAACGCGGCACCTCCACGCGCGTGCCTCTCTTCACGGTCTTCCATTCGCCGGAGACCGCGACCTCCACGGGGCTCTGCCCCTTCGTCCGCGGGAGCTCGATCAATACCCGTTTGCCTGCCTGCGCGGCAGGCGCCGAAGCTGTTTTTGCGCTCATGTCGTCTTTCCTTCCTTTTTCGTTCCGGGCGCGGAACGTCGCCGCCCCGCGCCCAAAACGTCAGTTTTCTTCCAGGTTCTTGTTCGCGTATCTGGGCGAACAGCTCTCGATCTTCACGATGTACCTGGGGTTCAGGATCTCGGCCGTCAGGCTCAGCTTGTAGCCCACGGTGGCGCGCTGGTCCAGCGGGTCCTCCGTGCCGCCGCTGCCGAGCTGCTTGACGATGGTTTTCAGGCCCTCGCCGTCGATCTCGGTGATGCCGTACGCGTTCGCGCCGAACACCAGCGTGCTGTACACCGGGCTGCCGTCGCCGGCGCCGCCCTGTCCGCACACGATCTTCCCCGATGCGCCGTCCGTCGTGGAGACTTCCTCCTCAAGCGTCAGCGTGGAATAGGTGGTGTTGTTGGCGATCGCGGTGATATAGTTCTCCGTGCCGTTGATGTACACGGGGATCTTCTTTGCGCCGGCGTATGATCCTGCGGTCAGAACCTCGTTTACCGTCAGGCTCGTGCCGGCGGAGCCGAGCGACGTTTTCACGGTCAGCTTCCTGTAGCCGTCCGAGATCTCCCGCGCCACCTCGACCTTGGCCTCGGAGCTCTCGATGAACCGCACGCCGGCGATCATGCCGATCTCGCCGTTATAAAGCGGGGTCGTGTCGGCGTAGGTGTGCGGCTCGCGCCAGGCCTTGTCGCGGCGCAGCTCGTAGGTCGAGTGCGGATGCACGATGGCGATATAGCTGCCGTTGATCTTCTGCGCGTTCTGCGTGCGAAGGTCGGTCGCCACCTGCTCGATGGTATCCCATTTGAGCACGGCGGTCTTGTCCAGCAGATACCGCCCGGCGTCGTCGCCCTCGATCGGGATCTCCGTGTCGCCGCTCCACTTGCTGGCCCAGCGGTAGTTGGTGGTCATCAGCATGTGGTTGCGGACGATCGTATCCGCGGTCAGGCCGCTGGACGCGCCCAGCGCCTTGGTGGCCTCCAGCATAACGGGGTCGATGGCCTCCGTCATGATGCGGTCGGTAAGGCCCACCCAGTCGCCGTACTGGTCCACCTCCGCGTTCACCGTGGTCACGCTTAATTTGCTGCCGTTGGGCGTCACGCCCTCGGTCAGCGGGGTCGTCGCCTTCGGCAGCGCGCCGAAGCGCCTAAACTCAATGCTGCGTCCGCCGTTCTTCGGGATCGGACGCTTCTGGCCGAACTGCGCGTGCACAAGGTTCGGCTGCGCCTCCCGCAAAAGCGTCTTGTCGTAAAAGGTCTTCATCTCCGGGGACATATCGTTCGTCGCGGTCGCGGCGATCGCGTCCTTCGCGGGGATATACGTGTGGTCCGTGCTCCTGGTGTACTGGCTGATATCCGCGAACATCTGCAGATTGCCATAGCCGCGGAACAGCCGTCTCAGTTTTCTGATCATTTGTTTCTCCTTTCCGATGGGGATCAGAGATAGATCTTCTTGCCCCCCATCACCTGTTTTTCTACGTTCTTGAAATCGGCGTCCGTCCATGTCGACGGGTCCGTCTTGAACGTCGCCGGCGCCGCGTTGCCGCGGCCGTTTTCCGTGGGCCTCGCCATCCCGCTCCGGATGGCCTCCACGGTCTTCTTGCGCGCGTTTGCGGCGGCGTCACGCATCACGGCCGGCAGGATCTCGCCGTTGTTTGCCGCGATATAGGCCGTGCGCACGCCGATGCCCTGCATGAGCATCTTCTTGAATTCGTCGTTCTGCATCGCCGCCTGAAGATCGAAATTCGGGAATTCCGATTTCAGCGCCTCCGCCTCGCCGATCCATCTGCGCACGTCCTGGTCCGCCTGCGCCTGCGCCTCGAAGCTGCTGAGGCGTTCGTTGAGCATCGAGATCTCGGCCTCCTGCCGCTTCATCCGCGCATAATCCTTTGGGTCCATGCCTTTGTCCAGCGCCTCGTTCGCGAGCTTGTCACCGATCGTCGCCACCGCGTCCAGCAGCGCGTCCGCGTCCGACGGGTCCACCCCGTAGATCTGCCCGATCACCTTCAGCGCCGGCTCCAGCCGGTCCAGCCGCGCCGTCTTTTCGTTGGCGCTCTTGAGCCGCCCGCTCAGGATCTTCTGCACCCGCTCGTCGAATTCCGTCTTGTATTCGCCCTTGATCAGCTCTTCGAAATCCGCGCGTTTGTCCGCTTCCCTGTCCTGCGGCCCGTTCTGCGCAGCGGCGGCCTGCGCGCCCGGCGCCGGTTTTCCGTAGTAAACCTGCGCGCCGTCATCGCCCGTCTGCTGCCCGGCGTCGGCAGCCGTTACGCCCGCGCCGCCGTCCGCGCCTCCGCCCTCGGCGAAGAGCTGCAGCACGGCGAGCCCTGTTGTTTCTCTCATAGAGACTTCCTTTCTGCCCGTTTCGGTGGGCGAGACCGTTTATCTGATCGGGCGCTCGGCCCGTATCATACTGTTGTATCAGCGATATTACGCTTCTTCCCGAACGCCGCCGTCTTCACGCTCGCCGGCGCCGCCCGCTCCAGGCACAGAAAGCCCTTCTGGATAATAAAAAACGTGTGCAAAAGCTCCGCGTAGGCGTCGTCGTCCCTGCACTGCAGCACGATCCGCGTGGACCCGTCCCTGAGCTTGATAAGCGGCTTGCCTGTCAGCTTTCCTGCGCCGTACGCGTCCTCCGCGTCCTGCGCCGCCGTCAGCGCCAGAATGCTCGCCGCCGCGCAAACCACGTCCTTGCCCTTGTCCGCGTAGCCCGCATGCCCCTTCACCGTCAGCACCAGCGCCCGCTCCTTATCGCTCTTCCCGAACGTCGCTCTGATCATTCTCCGCCACCCTAATTCTTAATTCTTAATTCTGATTTCTGAATTATATCCTGCTTCTCTCCGCCGCGGCTTCCCTCGCGCGCGCCGTCACTTTGGCTTCCTCCGGGTTTTCCGTCCGGCCGCCGCCCGCGTGGCCGCCGCCCGCCGGTACCGGCGCGCCCGGCTGCCCGCCGAACTGCGCCATGACCGCCGCCGTCGCGTCGTCGGTCCCGCGCATCTCGTCGATCATCGCGGCCATGCCGAGCAGCTGCTGCTGCAGCATCTGCACGGTCTGCAACAGCGTCCCGTTCTGCGCGATCTTCTGCAGGATCTCCGTTTTTCGGTCGAAATCCATCATATCCACGCACATGAGCGCCTGATCGGCCATCTGCGGGTTGAACAGTCCGTTGTTATAGAGCTGCAGCGCCAGCTCGTTCTGGCTCATTTTACTGTACGCCGTCGCCCGCTGCGCGGCGACCGACACGTCGAACAGCGGCACCCGCCGCCCGAAGGAGATATCATACGCGCTGATATCCTCGCCGGTGATCGCGGAATTGTCATATTCCGTAAACGCGTACGCGCCGTTGTCTCCCAGGATCCGGAACTGCCGCGGCGCGTCGTAAAACTGCCGCACGAGCTCGATCATCATCAGGATCACCTGCCGGTACGCCCGGTAGCTGCCGCGCGTGTTGTCGCGCGAAAGCTTCGACCCGGCCTCCTGCAGCGCCGCAACGGCGCTCGCCGCCGTCACGCCGGCGGTGTGCCCGCCCGTATTCACGTCGCGGTTTCCGCACACCTCCTTGAGCTCCTCGATCTTGTGCTGCATCACGTCCACGTAGATGCTCGCCAGCTGCTTGCCCTCGATCGGCCGTATGGAATCCTCGCCCACGCTCGACCCGGATACGTGCACGATGTCTTTTGTGAGATCCGCGTACTCCTCCTCGTTCACCGCGCCTTCGATCCGGCTGAAATACCGGGGCTTGGTGTTCGCCAGCATGTTCTCCAGAATGGCCTGCCCGCCGCGGTCGATATACTCCTGCGCGTTTTTGCCGATGTCGATAAAGCCGAAGCCCGCCGGCGTCCCCGTCAGCGGGAAGAGCACGTCAAAAACAAACGGGTACAACCCGTGGTCGTAAAAGCCCCGATCCCGGTATTCCGGCTCGTTTTCGGTCGCGAACAGCACCTGATCGCACGCGAACTTGCAGTAGTGGAGCACCGTCCGTCCGCCCGCGGCGCGCTTATAATACCAGTCGATCACCATCGTCTTGTCGGTGGTCTTCACGTTGTCGTCGTGGATGTAATGGGACATCTCGTCGTCGGTGCCGCCGACCCTGCCCTCCAGCTGCGGATACTGCTCGACGAGCGTTTCGTTGTCCCACAGCTCCACGTGGAAGAGGTTCCGGCTGCGCTGGATGTCCGTCACGCCCGGCTCCCAGAAGAGGTTGAGGAGATCCGCCTGCACGACGGCGATATCCCCCAGACCGTTCATAAGCTGCGGGTCCCAGAACACCCCGTACACGCCGCAGCCGTGCTTGAGCTTGTACAGCTGCTCGGCGGAGTAGGTCTCCTCAAAATCGTTGAGCTCCAGGATCGCCGGCAGGATGGAGCTCAGCTTCTCCGCCTCCGGCTTGTCGCCCTCCTCGCGCGGCAGCACCGTCGGCGCCGGATAGCTGTCCGTCGCGTCCGCGTGCTTGTTGAGGATCACGTTTAAGAGCCAGCCGCTCGCGGGCCTGATCTCCCGCCGGTCGCCGTCCCGCATCTGCTCCCAGTGCCGGAGCTTGTACCACTGCTCGTTCTCGATGATCTTGGCCTCCAGCCGCGCCTTGCCCTCCTTGTATTCGCTGAGCGTCCGCCGCGCCTCCATGAGCTGCTCGCTGCCGATCACCTTCAACGGCAGCGCGCCGGTCTCCGTCTCCGGCGCCGGCGTCTCCTGCGTCCCCGGCAGGCCCTGCGCAATCATAGCAAAATCGTCCATACTGATCTCCTGTTACTGACTTATGATCGTCACGCCCGGCGTCCGCGCCGTCGCCCGGATATCCTTCTTTTCGATGTCCAGGAACTTATATGCGGGGCTGTCGAAATACGCGTCCCGCTGCGGCGCCTGCCGCGGGGCGATCGGCCGCGACATGCAGAAATACCGCACCTCGTCGGCAACGTGGTCCTCGCCGTCCGTGTCCAGATCCTCCGCGTTGTGCTGGTCGTATTGCAGCAGCGGGATCGTCCTAATAAACGCGCGGCAATTCCGGAACACGTACAGCATCGGATAGCCGTTTTCGTCGAACGCCATCCGGTAATGCACCTGCATCCAGCCCGGCAGACGCTTGTTGTCGCCCTTCGCGAACGATATAAGATTTCTGTCCGCCATCTCCACGATCGCTTCCCCGCGGCTCGCGTCCCAGATGCTCGGGTCCGCCACGCCCGCGATCGTCTTTCCCTTGAGCCACCTGTGCTCCGTTTCCATCCTCCGGATCTCGCGAAATATCCTGTCCGGGTCCCATTTCACGCCCACGTTCGGCTCGGTGCAGCCGTAGAGCTCCAATATCCGGTAGGCGACGCCGTCGTGGTCGACGGCCCACCAGCCCACCGAAAAAGGACGCGCGTAACCGAAATCGAAGCTCCGGTAGAGCTTCCACGTCGCCGGGATCTCGAAGGGCTCGATCACGTGCGTGTTTTTGCGGTCCATATAGTGCTGCGGATCGTCTCGGAACTCCTCGAAAAACTGCCCCTCGTACACGTCCCAGCGGCCGTACAGCCAGGCTTCCCGCAGCTTCGTCGGCAGCGCCTCCAGCTGCCGGATGTAGTCCGGGTTCTCGCGCATCAGCACCTTGTTGTCCGTCACAAACGACTGGATGAACGTATAGTCCGCCGGATCCTCGTTGTCCAGAAAATTCCGGTCGATGAACAGGCGCTTGATAAACGCGTGCCCCTGTCCCCCGGGATTGCACGTCAGATACATCCGTTTCGGAAACGCGTTCACGCCGCGGTTGGAGGCCGCGATCGCCCGGATCTGGAACTCCGACAGCTGCGTCGCCTCGTCGATGAAGATCACGTCGAACTCCACGCCCTGCAGCCGGTCCAGATCCGCGTCGTTAGAAAGATACGTGAATTTGATCACGCTGCCGCTCGGGAAGCGCAGCTCCTTGTCTCTGTCGTTGTATTTCGCAACGCCGTAGAGCAGGCTCCTGAGCTGGTTGATGTGGTTGTTGATCAGCTCCGGATAGCTCCGCCGCACGATCAGGCACCGGATCCCCGGATAGGTCAGCGCCATCATCACGGCCTTGGTCCGCACGCACCAGCTCTTGCCGCCGCCCCGCGCGCCGCCGAACGCCACCCATCTGGTATCTGCCTTTAAAAACGCCCGCTGCGTCTCGCTCGGCGGCTCTCCCAGCACCAGATCCATCAGGAGGTTGTGTATAACTGCACGGAGTTGGGTACGACACCGCTCGCCGTCCACGTCAGGATGTACATGCCGTAACCCTGACCCATCTCTGTGGGGATATATACAACCAGTTTGCGTTTGGTATCGTCGTCTGAGATTGCTCCGAGCATGATGCCGCTGAGCCGCATGGTAACGGTACCGGCGGCCAGATCACCGGCAGCGATTAGCGGTCTGCGTTCCGCAAACGCGGCGTATGTCTCCGCGAAATCCGCTGTGGTGGTGACCGTGATATCGCCGGTACCGGAGTCTATCGTCAGCGTAAACGGCACAACTATCGGAGGCTTATCAAGCGTCACCGGGCCCCACTGCCCCTCTGAGACACCCAGCACCTTGCCGTTATCTGAGCCGGTCACGGACGGCAGTCCGCTCGGCGCCACCACCGCCGCCCAGACGCCGTTGTCAACGCCCATCAGCTTCCCGTTGTCGCTGCCAGATACCTCCGGCAGCCCGCTCGGCGCCGAGATCACAGCCCAGGCGCCGTTGTCAACGCCCGCGATCTTACCGTTATCGGAGGCCGACACGTCCGGCAGCTGCTTTCCGCCGCCGGCCATCGCCGCCGCGATCAGCGCCTTTACTTCGGATTTCGTACAATATTGCCCGTCCTCCGCCGCCGGGTCCGCCTGCGGCGTCAGCCGGTTGATGTTGTCCACAACGTCCGCCACCGCGTCCGGCACTGTCACGACGCTGTCGGCGGCGTATTTGTACTCCTGCCCGCCCGCGCGCACCACGAACGGATTTCCGCAGTTCCGCGGGATCCTTACCTGTCTGCTCATATCTCATCGCTCCTCTCAGCGCATATTCTATGATCCGAAATCCTCCGCGCCCTCGAAGCGCACCGTGATCTCCCCGCCGCCGTCCTGCTGCCCGGCGCGGATCACGCCCTGCAGCTCCTTGAGCGCCGCCGCCAAAGTTTTCAGCCCCTGCCGGTCGATCTGGGCGTTGCGCTCGTACACCACGCGCTGTTTGAAATATTCGTTGCCCTGTCGGGTTCGGCCCTTCTCGCGGATCACCACCGGGTGCCGGTCCAGCTGGTTCACGGCCCGCGTCAGCTTCTCCATCAGCCGGTCCGCCGCCCGGTCTATTTTTTTAAGTCTCTCTTCCAAAAGCGCTTCCGGCAGTTTTTCGCCGAGTTTCTGCCGATATTCCGCCCGCTGCGCCGCCCAGCCGTCACGCACCGCGCGGCTCCGCAGCGTTTTGTAAGCTATCCCGTGCGCCGCCGCCAGCTTCTCCTGGCCGATGTTGCCCTGTATATACTCGGCCTGCACGGCCGCCCAGTCGATATCCTCCCGCATGGCACTCCCCTCTCTGTATCCATGATAACAGACCGGCCGCGCGTGATGTCACCCCGGCAACCAAAAAAGCCGCCCTCACGCGGCGGCCCGAAGATCCTTTGTCTTATTTACGTGTATTTGGTTTCGATCGCGCCGTACAGCGGACACGCGCGGCAATCGTCGATCCCCGCGCAGTACTGCTCCTCATGCCGTCGTTTCTGTTTCGCGCTGCGGAACGCCAGCCGGAGGGACGCGGCGCTCCCGATCCCCTCGCATACGATCACCTTGGGCTCCTCGCGCAGATAAAACGGGCATTTTACGTTGACAGAATAGTGGTCCATCACCGCCACCTCCTGTATTCCTCCGGCGAGATCCGCCCGTCGGCCTTGGCCTCACGCAGCCAGCGCGCCGGCGGCTTCCAGAGCCGCAGCGAAATATACCACTTTGCGTCCACTTGATTGAAATACGGCTCGCTTCTCACAAGCCGGTACCCCGGATATTTCTTTTCCCACGTTTCCCGGTCGTCCGCCTGTGCCAGCGCCGCAGCCTCTCGCTGAGAGTAGCGCCGGTCGCTCTCCACCGCCTGCGGGATCCGCAAATTCCGGCTGTGGAAAAACCGCTTCTGCGTCATTTTGTGCTTTCCCATGTAATTCGTAAGGCCCGTCAGGCCGTTCTCGTCAAACTCCAAAGGATCGATCCCGAGCCGCCCGTTGCCCCAGATCTTCCGCAGCTGCTCTTCCGTCAGCACGCCGCTGTTCACGATGATATGTACGTGCGGCCGCCCGCTTTTCTCTCCCAGCCCGATCACGCAGAGGTATTTGAGCTGCACGCCCTGTTTCTCATAAGCCCTCCGGAGCCGCCGGATATAATTATCCACGCACTTCCTGAAGTCCTCGTTCGTCGCAGGCAGCGCCGCGTCCCGGAATGTGGGCGTCAGCATCACGTCGGATTCCGAGAAATTCTCTTCAACGAGCCGTCCGGCGTGCCGCGCGGCGTTATACTCATTCAGCCGCGCCTGCGCCTCGTTCGTCGGCCGGTACCGCGGTCTGCGCTTCGCCCGCACGTTCCGCCTGGATTCTTCCGAGAACACCGGAAGCACCTTAACGTCGAGATACCGTCCCGACTGCACCGTGATCTCTCTGTATCTGCACCGCATCCCGCGCCGCCTCCTTTCCTTCCGCAAACTCACCTGATCCCGACAAGCCGCGTCTGTTTATCCTTACCTTCCTCCCGGGGGGAAGGGAGCCCAAAGAAATGCAAAAGAAAGGCGCCTCCCTTCCCCCCTGGGCCCCCCATCCCTCCGCCTTTCTTTGGATGAATGGAATGGTCCTGATTTTAGGAGTAATAACAAGTTTTTTATAAGGGCCGCCGCCCTTTGCAAATTCAGAATTCAGAATTATGAATTAAGAAGTAATAAAAGCTTTATTTGTCCGCCCATGCAATCTTGTTTTCCCACTTTTTGTAGGCGTCAAAATAGCACTCCTGCTTATCACCGTTATAGGTCAGCTCGTAATACATGCCGTCCGGCACGGTCGTGCTCAAAAGCGCTTTGTGGTTCTGAAGCTGTTTACAATACCACACGACAAAAACGTCCGCTTCCGTGATCCTGCCGTTTTTGTCTGTGCTTTCCGCTCGTCCGTTGAAATACGACACAACGGCCGCCTTTGCTTTTTGAATAAACAATCCGCTTTCCATTCTCTTCTCACCTCCTTTCTCCCGCCGGCAGGCGTAGGATCTTTACCTTCGGCGCACCGCGCCGCCTGTCGCCGTCGGCGACTTACCTTCCGTGCCGCCGGAGCTCCCGCGTCTTCGCGTCAGGCTCTTCTCCCGCCGGCAGGCGTAGGATCTTTACCTTCGGCGCACCGCGCCGCCTGTCGCCGTCGGCGACTTACTGCCTGTGCCGCCGGAGCTCCCGCGTTTTTTCGTCCAGCTCCGCGAGCAGGATCCGTACGAGACAGAGCCGGACGTCCCGGCCCTCCCGCGCGCACGGGCCGCAGTGATCGGGGATCCCGGCGCGGTACACGCACCGCCCGCACCAGGGATCCAGCTTGTTTTTATCCTTCTTTTTTTTTCGTCTTTTGCTTTCGCCTTGCAGCATGGCCTAATTCCGACAAATTCCTTTTTATCGCGGATTCCCTTGCGGCAGGGCGAATATGTTTCGCTTTGCATCGCGGGCAAAGATAAGCGTTCGGCCCGCCGAGGAACACCGCGCCGCACTCCACGCAAAGTTCCTTGCACTTATTCATCGCCGATCTGCGCGCTCCAATCGTTAGAATCGTCACTCTGGCTGCCGTATCCGTTCCGGAGCACGTCCCGCGTCTGTTGCACGATCCTGTCCAGCGTGTCACAGAACCCGCAGCGCAGCACCGGCTCCGACATCGGCTGGATCAGTCCCTTCAGGAACATTCCGCTTTTCACGGCGATCACCGGAAACGTCTCCCCGTCCGGCCAGCGCGCGTATAAACTCGCATTGCTGTCCTCTTTAAAAAACAGCGTAAGATCCCGCGCGTTCGCGAAGATCGGGCCGCGGCTCGACAGCGTCGTCACGATCTCCACGCCGCCGTAGTTGATCGAAAGGCCGTTGTTCCACGTGAGCGCCTCCTCCGGATGATAATCATCCCGCAGGATCGCCGCCTCGTCAGGCCGCGGCGCCCGGCGCGTCACGACGTAATCTGCGCGTTTTTCTTCCGGCACGTTGAACAGGCTCCAGAACTGCTCCTCGCTCATCTCGCTGAACGAGAACAGCGGCGCCTTGACGTAGCCGTTGTCGATCCAGATACAGTCCGCCGCAAAAATGACGTCCGCGCTGCCTGTCCGCCGGATCAGTTTCTCAAGATTTTTCAGCATCATACGCTCACCATCCTTTCAGCTTTTCCGCCAGCGCGGCGATCGCGCCGGCGAGCTTTTCCGCGGCCTCCGGCTGCGCGGATCTCACCTTGCCGAAGCTATACTGCAGCCTGTCGATATCCGCCTGCACCTGGCTGAACATTTCCTTAAAGGCGGCCAGCTCCGGCGCCGCTTCCCCGTGCATTTCCGCCCACGGGATCACGGTGAGATTCTGCAGTATTCCCTGCGCTTTGATGCTCTCCGCCAGCTCCGTCACGTCCCCCACGTCCTTGCGCGGGTTCTCCGGGTGCGGATAGATCCGCCCCGCGTCAATGTATTGTATCGTGTCGCTCATGTTTATTCTCCTCTCATATCCGCGCCGCAGTTGGGGCAGAAATCCCATGTAAGCTTGCCGTTGTATTCCAAATGTTCAGAATTTTTGCACTCTGAACACCGCACCCACTTTCCATCGGGATACCTATCGTCAAGCAATTCCCATTCGGCTGGCACATTTTCGCGTACATCGGCGGCTGGGATCTGTGCGAATACTTGGTGGCAACCTTCTTGACCGGAGTGTTCACACACGCCGCGTTCATTGCAGATTTTGCATAAAGCTTCATATACGCTTTTGCGCAAAACATAATCATTCATCCTCCTACACTTCCTCACGCAGCCATTTTAAATACATAACTTTGCACGACACGCCAATATTATTGATGCAATCTCCATACAGAGGGCAATATTCGCAATCTTGAATCATCTTGTCAAAAATTTCCGCCAGTTCCTTATCGCTCATCGCCCGGATTCTGTCGCCGTTAGTCATTTGTCATCCCTCCACTGCATCGCATAACTTCATACATAAATCCCATACATCTTCTGGAATATCTTCGCGTTCGTGGTTCTTAATAAAAGATATCGTCGTATAAATTTCTTCCTCCGTTAAGAAATATCTAATAATGTTGTTTGGATAATAATCACTTCTCCGATACATTGTCAGCCCTCCTGTTTCAAAAAGTATTTCACCCTGTTTTCAAGTTCTTTTTCGTATTCTGCATCGCGCTTTTCAATATAGTGCCTGTCGATATAACACCCTATAGTGTTGCCTTCAGCATCTTCGTACTGAAAAGCATCGTCCCACGAATCACCGAACAAACCGCAGCTTTCGCCCCTGTCGTTTTCGGTGTTCCAACTGCTGAACAAAGGGCAATTACTGCTTTTCATTGTCAGCCCTCCTGTTCCATCTTTTGGCTGCCCATTCTTTTTTTCTTGTAACGCCGGATTCCGCACCACAAAGCCAATCATCACAAACAACACGATATAAATCTACGCAATCGCGTGGGTCTTGTTCATATACAAGGTGTGCTGTTTCACCGCAGAACGGGCAGGGTTTCAGTTCAACCATTCTCGCACCTCCTCCCGCACATTGGGCAGAAATAAATTCTGCGCGTTACAATTGACGAACAAAAATCATCGTAATATCTAAGATTCTGCCCGTCACAATCCACATGAATCCGAACGGGATTGCCGTTTTCATCCGTTCCAATTTCCTCTGAAAGCAGTTCCGCTGATGGAGTAGCGCAAAACTTACAAGTTTTCATTTTATCCATTGGCATTGTCATCCCTCATTCTCCCGTTCTTCCAGCCGGAGCTCGATCAGCTCCGAAACAAGGCCGCCGAGCACCCGCAAGGGATCCGCGGTATTGTTAAGACGCCAACACCAGAGCGCTTCCAGAATCCGCCCGCAGAGGTAACTTTCCACGCCGCTGAGATTCCGGCAGAAATCGTTCAGCACGTCCGCGAGTTCCAGCTCGCCGCCCGGCACCCGGCGGGATGGGTATTCCTTCGCCGGGACCATTTCAAAGGTCGGGCGCGGCGCGTCCTGCGCCTCCCCGGCCGCATCCTTCAGCGCGGCCGCCCCGTGCAGAAGAAGATCGAGCTGCTCGTTGAGCGTCGCGTTTTCGTTATCGACCTCGTTGATATAAAGATTCTGATTTTCGATCTGCTCCTGATAATATCGGATCTTATCCTTCAGAAAATCAATGGATCTTTTTAAGGCCGCCCGGTCGTCCGCGGCCGCGCGGTAACCATCGATCTCCTGACTCAGCCGCCCGACCTCGGCTTCCGCCGCCCTGGTCTTCGCTTCGGCGTCCGCCAGAGCCGCGTCCTTGTCGTGCAGCTGCCCGGCCAGATCCTTCGCCCGCGCCTCCAGCGCGACGTACGCCTCTTTATCTTGCCGCAGCAGCTTATCCTGCTGTTTGATGATCTTTTTCAGATACGCCGCGTCCGCCGGCTCTTCCATGACCGGCTGCGTTGCGGCAGCCGCGGCCTCCGCCTTTCGTTTCTGCTGACCGTACCATTGCAGGCTCACGCCGCATCCTGCAGCCTTCAGCGCCCCTGACACTTCCCACGGCGGCACGCCCATCTCTTCCGCGATCTCCGCGATCTTGGCCTTGCGTTTGTCCGCCGGCGTCGCGTCGTAAACGTCGATGTAATCGGTGATCTCTTTCATCAGGCGTCCTCCTCCGGCAGATCCGGCACGACCGGCAACTCGCACCACCAGGAAACTTTCACGTCCCGCACTGCGGGGTACCCTTCAAGTATCCAGTTGCCGCTGTCACTGTCGTAGCTTAACAGCTCCATGGCGTCTACGAACGATACATTTTTGCTCTCGGCCGTTACCACGCCGAGCAATACAATATCGTCCTTCGGCAGCTTCTCTTCCGGCCGGTACCACTCCACCGTCGCTGTGCGTTTCTCGCCGGCAGGCGTAAGATCTTCACCTTCGGCGCGCTGCGCCGCCTGTCGCCCATTGGCGACTTCGATCCGGGCAGGGACCACGCGCTCCAGATTGCATTTGTCGCAGCACTCGCCGCTCTCTGCAAGCGGCCACGGATTGTTCCCGAACCCGTTGAACGCTTTTCCGCAGAGCACACAGGTTTTTGTCTCAAAATAATCTGGGTTCCAAAGATGCGGCAGCAGATACCGCAGGCGCTCTTTTGAATAAACGTCGGCGAAGTTCTCGCCCTTGACTCCGGCCAGAATAATCGTCCCGAAAATGTCCAAGCCGCAGATCTTGCAGTTATACGGCAGCCCCAGCAGCCGCCCCTCCTCGTTGCAGATCACGACAATATCGGAGCCGACCGTCATGGTCTCGATCCAGCCGCCAACGATCTCCTGCAGTGACGCCAGCTCGTTCGGGATGCGACGCGCCTCCGGCGCCTTCCCCGGTTCTTTCACAAAAACAGTAATATTCATGCTTCGGCCTCCTCTATGAGCTTTTCTTCCCGCATTCTGTTCATCAGATCCGGCACAAAGGCGTGGAATGCGGCAAGCGCCATACCGGCAGAGCCCGAATGCGCCACGGCGCGGATCAATCGCTCAAATTGCTTCACGGCAGGCTCGTCCGCATGGATCTGCGTATAAAAATCCGCCTGTTTCCGTAAGGTTTCGTCCATCGGCTGCACACTTTCGATCAGGCAGATCAGACGCTCATACTGCAGCAGCGCCTTCTGCACGGTATCGTCCCGTAAGAGATCTTCCGCATCGGACCAGACGTCCGCATCTATCCGCCGAATGCAGTATTCGCCGAAGCGCTCGACAATCGCGTACATCTGTTCCACGATCTGTTCCATCGTCTGTTCTTTGTTGAGTTTGATTTCCATTTGACAAACACCTCCATTTTGTGTATAATAGAGGGTGCAGAGCCCTCCTATGGAACCTGCACCCGATCGGTTTGTGTTGCCGCACAAGCCGGTCATTTTTTTGCGCTCGGCGCCGCGATGCCCGCCATGACGACGCACATGGCTATAAGCTCTCCGATGATCACCCAGGTAAGTACCGGTCCCATTCGTTTTCCCTCCTTTCATTCCACGATCTTCAGCGGCTCCACGTGGTAGCTCTTATACAGCCGCCACTGCGAATACACGGCGTCCCTGAGCGCCTGCTGCGTCGGATACATTCTGTCCGCGGCCGGCAGCCGCGTCAGCGTCCCCGGATCCGGGTTCGGATTGCTGCTCGTCTTCCGCCGCTCATAGAGCAGCCGCAGCCGGTGCCCCTCGTTCCAGGCCGCCGCCCTGGCTTCTTCCAGCGCCGCGTCCGCGGCCGCACGGCTCTTGCACCAGCATACGATCCGCTGCCCGCACATGAGTAAATGCGTGTAGCGGTGCGGATACTGTTCCGGATTGTAGCACCAAAGCAGTTTGTCGCCTAAAAATACTGCATGTGCCTCACCTCCTCACTTCTTCGGGTGCTTAATATGCTCCCAGTGTCCGTCGCGCGCCCGCTTAAAGCGCCGGATCTCGGCGTCGTTGATCTCGTATTCCCGCCGTCGGCGCCGCGCGTGCGCCGCGCAGATCCGGCGGAACAGCAGATAGCGTCTGTAGGTCTGGTGACAGCCGGTCGTCCGCTTGTCGCAGCCCCGGCAGCAGCCCTGCGGCTGCTCTTCATGCACCACGAACCCTCCAAAATTGTTCATACCGCCGGCGCGGCCGCCCGCTGCGCGTCGCCGCCCTCCCGCAAACAGTCCCGCAGCGCGTCCCGGTCGATCCTCCACTGCCCGGCGATCTTCGCCCCCGGTAGCGCGCCGCTCTGCAATAGCTTCACGCACGTCGGCCGGCTGATCCGCAGCACCGCGCACACCTGCTCCACGGTCAGCACCACGTCCAGCTGCTCCCAGTCCCGGTACGGCGTCCACTTCTTAATGGCCTTCACCGCCATCGTCGCCGCCCTCCTTTCTCACATAGTGTTCTCTGATCCTTTGCTTTACGCTCTCAACGATCGCGTCCAGATAATCCGTGATCTCTCCGTCAAAGTCGAGCATCTCGCCCCATTCGCCATCCGTCGCCATCATTCTTGTGTTACCCTTCTGCTCAGTGAACGACGGAAAAAACACCCAGGATATCTGCCCGGTCAGATCCGTTCTTCGCTCAATTTTGATCCGTATCTTGTAATCCTGCGCCATCGCCGCCGCCCTCCGTTCTCACATAGTTTTCTTTGTTAGTCGCATTTATGCGACGTTCTGAACAAAAAAAATCTCACGGACTTCCTGCTCCGTCAATTCAAGGACCGTAACGATCTGCCCGATCTCCCCGATGGTGAAAGACTTCCCCTGATCGGCGAATCTGCGATACAGCGTCGATTGGTCTATCCCGATTGCGTAAGCCAGTGAAGATACCGTGAAACCCTTTTCAACGATCTTAGCCTTCAGCTTCAACACGTCAACCATGCCTGCACCTCCTTTTATAGTCGCATATCTGCGACATTTAAAAAATAGCACAGGTTTTCCGGTTTGTCAATACAAAATTTCGCGTTTCTGCAATTTTATTTTTAAATCTGCAAAATATGTGTTGCAAATTTGCAAATCATAGGTTATTATATTACTGCAAAGAGGTGATTTCGAATGAAAGTGAACGAACGAATCAAGAACCGCCGCGTCGAACTCGGCCTGTCCGTAGACCAGCTCGCGGAAAAACTCGGTATCAACCGCGCCACGATCTACCGTTATGAAAGCGAGGATATCTCCAAGCTCCCGGCATCCATCCTGCAGCCGCTTGCCGCCGCCCTCCGTACGACGCCGCATTATCTGATGGGATGGGAAGAAAAACCGCAGCCGCCCACCGTCACAGAGGACGTCGTCGAGCTGCCGGTGATCGGCGATCTGGCTGCCGGCTACGACCGGATCGCCTGCGAGCACTGGACCGGCGAAACCGTCATCGTCCCCTCCTCCTATCTCAAAGGCCGGAATAAAAACGATTTTATCGTGCTCTGCGTCAAAGGCGACAGCATGTATCCTATGTATCAGAACGACGACAAGGTGCTGATCTTAAAGCAGGATTGCGTCCCCCGCTCCGGCGCCGTCGGCGCGATCATCTATAAGGACGAGCTCTCCACGCTGAAAAAGGTGGAATACGGCGAAGGATGGGTCAAGCTCCTGCCGGTCAACCCCATGTATACCCCCATCGAGATCACCGGCGAAGATCTCGCCCACTTCAAAGTGATCGGCATCCCCCGCCTGCTGATCCGGGAAATCAATGAATAAATGAAAAGGAATAAAGAAATCATATTTGTCGTGCTCTTTCTCCTCTGGATCGTCGCCGCCGTGGTTTACAGCAGATATTCAAAAGCCAAAACCGAACAGGAGAACCGGCAATCCGCCTACGAGGAAGCCTACGACGAAGGATACGAAGCCGGCTTCCGCGACGGCAAAAAAGAAGGTTACGACAGCGGTTACAGCGCCGGAGAAGACGCAGGTTACGATATAGGATATGAAGCAGGGCTGGACAAGGGATACGATATCGGCTACGACGAAGGCTATGATCAGCACGTATTCGACAGCACCCCCGAACCCGGAATCGACTACGATTAAACGTTTGATTTTTTTAGTGATGATCCAATGAAACGATTTGTTACCGTCGTCTTCCTGTGCCTCTGTCTGCTGCTCTTCGGCTGCGCCCAGCAGCAGCCCGTCCTGGAATTCAGCACGGATCCGTCCGTCACAAAATCTTCTGTCGCGTCATCCGCGCAGCCGTCCGTCTCGGCAGCGCCGCCGCGCGAAGATCCCGTCACTACCGCCGTGCCGCAATGCTGGCCCGGCGTCGATCCTTACCGCACCGTATACGTCAGCCGCCGCAGCCACACCGTGCACGACAGTTCGATCTGCTCCGGCATGAAGCACTACACAGCCATGGCGGCCCACGAAGCCTACGAAAAGGGCTACAAGCGCTGCAACGTCTGCTGGTGATCGTTATAAAAAGGAGGTCTCATCATGCCGCCCAAATATAAAAAACGCGCCGACGGGCGCTACCAGGGCAAGCTGCTCGTCGGCGTCACCGACGGCAAGTCCCAGTACCGCTATGTCTACGGCAAATCGGATAAAGAGGTAAAGGATAAGCTGGCGGAGCTGCGCGTGGAGCTCGGCCGCGGCGTGGATCTCACGCAGGAGCGCACCCTCTCGTGGTGGATCGACCGCTGGCTCCGGCGCGCCGAAAAGAAACAATCGGAGGATTGGTACGCCCTCTGCGAGCACCGCGCCGGATTCTGGAAGGAACGTCTCGGCCGCGCGGACGTTACCCGTCTCACCGCCGCCGATATCGAGGACGTGCTCCTGGATCTGGCGGAGCGGAATCCCCGCACCGGCAGGCCCACCGCCAGAAAGACGCTTGCCGAATACCGCAGCGTGCTCGACCGCGTCTACGATTTTATCCTCCAGAACCGCGTCGTCACCTTCAATCCGGTGCGGCACGTGGAAATAAAAAAGGACGCCGCCCGCAAAACGCGCGACGCCATCACGGACGATCAGATCGCCCTGATCCGGAACACGCCGCACGAGGCGCAGCTCCCCTGTCTCCTTATGCTTTACTGCGGCCTCCGCCTCGGCGAGCTCGCCGCCCTCACGTGGTCCGACGTGGATCTCGAAAACAAAACGCTCACCGTCAACAAATCCCTGAACTTCAAACAGCGCGAGCTCAAAGCGCCGAAAACGGCGGCCGGCGTCCGCACCGTCCCCATCCCCGATCTGCTGCTCCCGTTCCTGCAGGCGTCCCCGCGCTCCGCGCTGCTGGTCTTCCCGCATAAGGGCGCGCCCTATACGCCCTCCTCCTGGAACCACGCGCTCGATAACTATCTCCGCGCCCTCGGTTTCACTACCACCGCCCACTGCCTCCGGCATACCTACTGCACCCTGCTCTACGAAGCCGGCGTGGATGTGCTCTCTGCCAAAGATCTCATGGGCCACGCGGACGTCACCACAACGATGAAGATCTACACGCACCTGCGTGATCAGAAAAAGATCACCGCGGCCGCAAAACTGAACGCCTACCTCTCCGGCGCCGCCGCCCCGCAGACCGCCGAAAACGCCTGACACCCTTCTGACACCCAAAAAGGTGTCAAACCGTGTAAAACCGTGTCAAACCATGTAAACATGAAAAATCCCCGGAAGCCCTTGTTTTTCAACGCTTCCTCGCGTTTTCAAGGCCTCCGGGAATTTCCCTTCCTGGAGCGGGAAACGGGGTTCGAACCCTTCATCCCTGTTGATATACAATGGATTGCTGGTTATTTGACACCCATACGACACCCTGACTGTTAAACTACTACGGCTTTCAAGCCTTTTTTATTTCCCGATGTCGCATACGCATCGGCGTTTGCATCGGCTGAACGCCGTTGTTCAGCATTTGGAAATAGCCATTCATTTTTAGTTCTCCTTTCCGGTCGCCAGCTTCAGCGCCTCTCTCGCGTCCTCGGCGGTCACCTTGCCGTCTCCGTTTACGTCTCCCTTTACATAAGGCGTCACTACGGCTTGGAACCCCTTTGAAATAGCCTGTGATTTCAGCGCTTCGGCGCTTTTTTTGTTTTTGTAAGCGCCAATTTGCACACGGTAGATCACGTTGCTTTCTTCTTTCGGATCCGCCGCCGGCTCGTCTGTCTTCAGCTGCGCTTCCACTTCCTTGCGGAAGCTGTCCATGCTCTTGCCGAACTTCGGGAACCAATGCGCCACGTCTCCGTGGTTACTCGCTATCCCCTTCTTATACCCCTCGCTGTGATCGATCACGTTGGTTACGCTCAGTCCGTACTGCTTACAAAGATAAGCCGTCAGCTCCACGGCCTCTTTGTATACTTTTTCAAAATAGGATCTGTCCGTCAGCCCGTCCTCGCAGATCTCGATCGCGATATGCGTGCTGTTGGCGCTGCCGCCGTTGTTCCAGCCCTTGCATGTCCACGGCAGGATCTGATAGCTGGCAATGCTGCCGTCCTTCAGCTTGCCGACAAACGCGTGGCAGCAGATCTGCTTACCGCCCGGCCGGTACACGTTCCAGTAGTTTTTGTTTACGTTTTCACCAAGGAGCCCGTCGTCAGGCCCCACGTACCGCTTCAGATTCGGATTATTCGCGCCCGTGCTGTGGATCATCACGCCCTTCGGCGTCCACTTCGTCCCTGCGTTTTTGATGTAGCACTCGTTTTTTGTTGCGTAAAGCGTATGCAGGTTCATTCCATTTCCTCCTTATTATTGTTTTTTCTGCCGCTGTCCGCCAGACCCTCGCCGATGATGTACGCCGCTACGCTGGCGCCGGCCATGATCAGCGCGGCAACCGTTTCCGCCGTGTCCGCGTCCCGGCCGATCGCTACCAGCAGCATACTCACAAAGCCGGAGATCGCCATCCAGAGCTTCCGGCTCGTGAGCTTCCTCTTCCAGTCGATTTTCATGCGCTTTTTCCTCCTGTTATCTTCTCAAGGTCGGCGATCCTGTTGTTCGCCATCTTGATTTTTTCTCCCTGCAGCGCCGTCTGCTCTTCCACATGGTACATCCTCTCAACCAAATTGTTGTGCTTCTCGACCCTTTTTTCCAACTCCTGCAGCCGGTAGGCGATCAGCGCCGTCTGCTTGTTGTTGTTGATCACGCACACGATGATCGATACCGCCGCCCCGATCAGCGCGCTCACAACCGTTGCTACTGCCGTGCTCATTTATACCACCTCACAGATCCTTATAAATGGCCACTTCAGATTCCTGGCTCTGCCAGATCCTGTTGCCTTCCAGTCCCATCCAGTAGCTGCCGTAGTATTTGTTGTTGTAAATCGCCTTATAAACAAACCGCGGGCCGAACAGCGTGCTGGTCCTGCCGTCGATCTCCATTTCGTACGGCACAACGATCGTGCCGTAGCCGGTCTCGTTGCCGTTGATGACCTCCGGCGTCACGTCAGACGGCAGCAACGTCAGGTATCCCGTCGACGTGATCAGTTTTCCTGTTTCCGGATCTGTTCTGTGGATATATCTGCGCATCACGGTAATATACTGCAGATAGTCTGTCGCGAACCGGAACCTGCGGTACGCGCCGCCCGTCTGCGGATTTCCGTCCGCGTCGCAGGCGGTTTCTTCGTAATACGGCAGATTCTCCGGCACGTAGAACGTCTCCTGCACGTCGTCGGATTTGTCCGTCTTCACGCTGTAAAGCCCTGCCCGCGTTACATATTGCTTTACGTTTACCACGCGCAGGCCGTTCTGCGTTTGCAGTCCCAGAAGCTCGCTGGTCGGGATCGTCACGGTCACGTCGTCCTCCGGGTCGTCGCCGTCGCGGTGCAGGATCAGCTGTGTCGCGCTGTCGTCCGATACGGAGAGATAAATATACTTGCTGCTCAGGCAGTAAACGGAATCCGTACCGCGGTCGCACATCACGGTCCCAACGGTGTAATCCGTCCGCATATCGCTCGGTTTCTCGAAATACGCCGTGCGGATATTCCGGATCGCGTCAGGCTTCGCGCGCAGCACAACCGTATACGGCGCAAGGTAGCTCATGGAACAGAACCCCAGGATCACGTCCTCCGAATCGGTGCTCGTTACGATCTCTTTTAGATAGTCGGTGTCAAAAAACGTCCTTATGCGCGCAAACGGCGCGTGCCCTTCGTAGGCCGTCACGCAAACCAGCGCGTTGTTCAAGTACACCTTGTCGCGCACCATCACCACGTGTCCCGAGTAGCCTCCGGTCTCCTTCACCTGGTACGTTACCAGCAGGTCGCCCGGCTTCACCAGATCCCAGTCCGTCTGATAATTCCAGCTTGTGCTGATCTTTTCAAACGCCGCGTTGTCTCCGTAGACCATCGCGTGCGTCGTGTAATTAACCTCCATGCCCATCAGCGCCTCGACAAAATCGGTACAAGTCAAACCGTAGCCGGTATGTCCGATCACGTTCGTGTCGTCGTCCGGATCGTTCGGATCGCGCCACGCGTGCTGATACCATCTGCTGTTGGGGTTCAGGGCGCTCGTCACGTAGCTCTTGCCGCTCAGATGCAGAAATACACTGTTCGCGTCAAAGCTGCCCGCGTACCAGGCCGGCGTCACCTCGCGCATCGACGGGAATCTCTGCGAAACGTGGCCGCGGATGTACACAAAATTGTCGCCTTCCATCGTTTTGGGCAGCGTATATCGCGTAAACTCGCGTATATTCTCCGCGAGCTTGGCCGGCATGCCGTCCGCGCGCGATACGTGGCAGCCGGGTCGGTATTCCACGAACACGCCATCTTCGATCTCTGCATACCCGCGCAAAAATCCCATTCCCATGCTCCGCACGCCCCAGGTCTCGCTCCCGGCGGCGCCGGATGCGTAAAACTGCAGCGGGCAGCGGAACGCCACGATCGCGTAACCGTCGAAATCGTATTCCGAAAAATCGATCACCGGCACGCCGCCGATCTTGCCCACACCCTTATTCGTTGCGGACTGCGACTGCGCGATCGGTTCGCGTCCGAAAACCGTCGCGTATTTCGATTGCGTGATCCCGCTGTCGCCGTATTCCGTCTTCCAGATCTCCGCCAGCAGCTCCGTTTGCGGCGAAGCGACGATCCGCTTTACGTCCCGCAGATTGATAAACGTCGCGAAATACCGCATGCTGCTCCACAACGCGTTGTTGAGATAGTTGCCGATGTCGAACCGCACACGCTTCGTCGGGTCCGCGTTGTCCGGGTCGTACGTCATTTTCAGCCGCACCGGGAACAGATTCAAGGGCTTCCCGCCGGCGTCCCCGATCTCTCCGCCCCAGACGAGCAGATAATCCGTAAAACCGGTAAGATCCAGCCCCGGATCGATCACGCCCTCCTTATATCTGTTGTAAAGGCTGATGATCACTACAGCGTTCGGCGTATACGGAATATAGCAGCTCTCGCCGATCACATGGGTCGTCGCCGCGTTCGCCGTCGCAAACGTCGCATCGTCCGGGTCCGTAAGCCCGTGGTCCGTGTCCTGCAATACCGTCACGTTGTAAGTCGGCACGTCGTCGTCGTCGATCCAGCCGTCCGCGTCCGTTACGTAATCCGGGCTGATCGCGATCTTAAGTCCCGATCTCGGGATTCGGATCGGCCGGCTCGCCGCCCAGTTGCCGGACTGTGTGTACACGTTATCTGTCATGCGGAATCCGACCGCAAAATCAGTGGGCGCGGAAAACACGCCGTGCCCGATCTCTTCCCTCGCGTCCGGGTCGATCTTTGTGAACCGGACGCCGCCGGCGTCTCCCGGCGTCAGATCGTTCCCGTTCGCCCGCCGCAGAACGAACGCCCATTGCACGTCCGCTTCCGCGTTGCTGACCGTCGCTTTTGAGTAACAGTACGTATAAAAGCTTTTCGTAAACGTCGTATACGTTCTCACGCCGTTTATAAGCCGCATCACGATCACCCACATGCCGTCCGGCACCGTCACCTTCAGGAACCGCTCCGGGATGGAAAACCACCGCGTCCGCACGCGGGCGCTGTTGTCGGTCGGATCTCCGGAGCCGTCGTAGCTGCCCTGGTTCCACACGGGCCGCACGTCGCCGAACACGCCGTCCGCAAAGCTTCCCGCGTAGGTCATCGCGGCGGCCTCGGTCTTCGCTTCGCTGCGCGCGATCGCCTCCAGCAGCGCGCCGTTCTCGCGGTAAACGAGCACCGCGTCTCCGTTTGCCGGCACGATGGTCTCGCCGCTGCCCTTTTTCATCGTGAGCCTTATCTTTGTGATCGTCGATCCTATGGTATGTGCGGCACCGCTCCCGCTCAGCTGCGTGATCCCGCTGTAGGTCTCTCCCGCAAACGACCAAACGTATACTGTGTAGCCGGAAGGATAGAATATGCGGATCTTTTCGCCCGGCGTCACGTAGATATAGCTCGTGCGGATCCTCACGTCGCTCGTGATCTCCGTGCCCTCGCTGCCGCTGGCGTTCGAGATCGATCCCTGCGCCCACGTCGGCGTATATACGCCCACCTGTTGGAAGGCGTCTGCGATCGCCTTGTTCGTCACCGGGTTCACGCTGCCCGCGCTGATCGCGGTGTCCACGCTCAGCTGCCCGAGCGCCAGGTTCAGCCCTTTTAAGATATCGTTCAGCTGCGATATCGTCTCTGCGCGGGACGATTCCTGCAGCACCCGCTGCTCCTCCGCGGAGATCCGTTCGGTCTCGGCCGCCGCCCGGCTGTCCTCCGCCGTCACGCGGGCCTTTTCCGCGTCTGCGCGTTTTGTTTCCGCCGCCGCCCTTGCCTTTTCCGCTTCCTGCCGCGCCGTCTCGTTGTCAAGCACTCTGGTGAGAGGCCTGAGATCCACGTCCTCCGCGATCTCTCCGTCCACCAGCAGATAAAACCGCGGCGCGTACAGCAGCTCGTCCCCGCGGTACAGCTTCAGCTCGCACAGCCGCAGTCCCGTCTCATCCGCAGTGTAAGCGTTAAAGGTGTATTTGATCGTGCCGTCAGCGGCAATGTCGCACAATCGGCTCGTAAACGTGCCGTCGTTTCTGTGCACGGCCACGGCTGCCTTGCTGCCCGGGATCTCTGGGAGATACGGCTTGCCGTTTTCGTGCAGTGTGATCCGCAGGGTCCTCGCCGTATCCCCCTTCTGCGCCGTGATCTGCACCTGCGGCGCCGAATTGAGGATATCCAGGCTGATTTTTGTCACGGAATCTCTCATCTCGTATGCCTCCGTTTCCTTTCTTCGGTTTCATTATAACAGCACGGCGGGGTGCAATTGCACCCCGCCGCCGAGGATTCAGTCAAGCCAATCGTCGATATCCTTGCTCTTTTTATATCTGTCATAGCCCAGCTCTTCGTAGGCGTCCAGCAGCTTGTTCTTCAGCGCGTCCCGCTGCTCCGGCGCAGTATTCCGGTACTGCTCCTTAAAGTCCTCCGTTATCTTCCCGGCAAGCGTCTTTGCGGTAACGCCGTGGTCCAGATAGCGTTGGATCTCGCGTTCCAGATTCTTCCCGGTCTCCACGGCTTTGTCAAACGCCGCGTACTTCCTGTATCCATCGTCTGATCCGTGCTCGATCTGGTAATCCCACTTGTCGAAATCCCAGTAGATCTCGTCCTCTGTTTTGTCGGAATACTTTTTCACGTACGCTTCCGCGGTCTTCCGGTCAATACTGCCGTCAACATACGCTTCGTGCACGCCAGTGCGTACCGTGCTCCCGGCTTCCTTTTCAGTCTTGCCGCCGGCAATAAGGTCTTCGTACACCGCCTGCACGTCCGCTTCGTTTCCTCCTGCCACTGCGTAATAGGCGTCCGCTTTACCGGAGCCGTACCCCGCGGCGTCTTCTTCTGTCCCGACGTCTGTTTCCGGCTCGGTCTCCTGTTTCGGGTTTCGCTCTTCCTTCACGGCCTTATATTCCGCGTCCAGCGCCTTCATAACGTCTTCCTTCTCGAAATGCCCTTCGGCAAGGATCTCATCCACCAGCCGCTGGTACTCAGCCGCCCGGCCGTCCAGCTTCGCCTCCGCCGCCGCCCGGATCCGCTCGTCGTTGTCTCTGAGCGCCTTTCGCACCGCCGTTCTGTAGCTGTCCTCTGTTTTATAACCGTCGCGCAGCCGCCGCTGCATCTCCGTGTCGTCCGTAACAAACGCGTTGTAGATCCTGTCGCCTTTGTCGCCCGAAAGGCCGATCCCCTCCAAGAACGCGCTCCACACGGTCGAAGCCGTCGTTTTGTACTCCTTGTCGCCGCCCTGCTTCACCGTGCGCCAGATGCCGGTCACGTCCTTGTACACGCTCTTCATCGGCACCGGCGTCAGCGACGATACCGCGCCCAAAAACGTCAGCAGCTTTTCGGTCGTGAATTTCCCTTCAAAAATCGAATCCACCAGCCTTTTTCCGCTCTGGATCAGCTCTCCGAATACGCTCACGTCGCTGCGCTCCACGTCCCAGCCGGCGAAAATTGAGATCAGGTCCTTGACGTACGGCACCAGCCCCAGCGGATTCAGCGCGGAATCCATGAACCAGGTATCCGCCGAGCCTATCGTGTTCCCGGCAAAGCGCTTCATCCACTTCTCCCAATAGGTCTTGTTCTCGTCCTTGTCGCGCCACGCGCCCACAACGCTCTGGAACGCCGCGTTTACAATCACGTTCAGCACAAAGGCAGCGAGCGCCCTGCTCTTCGATATGGTCCTGTTTTTGCCGCTCATCACAACGAGGTTATAAGAGAGCGTCGGCTCCGCCATGAACGCCGTCACCATCTTCGCGAGCCCGGCCTTGCTGCGCATCAGCTCGGATTTCGAAAGCGCCGAATCGTACACCTGAGTATAGTTCGCGATCTCCCGGAATCGTTTATTGCAGGCGTCCCAGAATTCGTCGGACCCTTCCTCAAAGTCCGTCTTGTCCCGCGTCTCGCGCTTCACGGCGTTCCAGATATTCGTCCACGTTACCGCGTCGGCCTTCTCCGCGCCCCAGCCCAGCGCGTCGCCGATCCTGCGCCCCGGCTTCGGCCGGTCCAGGATCCACTCCGCGGCGCTCACGCCCATGGCCGTGTCAAAGCCGCCCATCTCCTTCACCACGGCCGTCGGGCAGTGCGCCAGCATCTCGTTATAATCCGATTTTTTGGCGACGCCGAAGAAATATTTCGGATTGATGATCGCCGTCGCCCGCATGATCGCCGTCGGCTGCTGGATCACCACGCTCGCGTTCGCCATCACGGCAGCGGCCTTGAATTTTCCGGTCAGCCGGTTGTATACGTCGTCCACGCTGTCGCTGCGCAGGCCGCCGTTGATCGCCGTCAGAAACTGGCTGATATATTCCGTCGCCGCTTTGCCGTAGGCGTTCGTCATGGCGGCCGCAACGCTGGTCACGCCGTCCTGTTCCCTGTAGTTGTAAACGGTCTGCATATTCTCGAGCGGGGTCAGAAAGCTCGAATACAGCGCCATCTCCTGCATGTGCGCCACGGCGACCTCCGTAAAGTCTCCCAGCACCAGCGGCGTATGGGCGCGCCGCACGGTGCGCTGCGCGCTGCCCCAGTTCTTGAGCCGCGTGTCGTCCGCCAGCCCGAACCGCCGGTTCGTGAATTCCTTCGGCGTTTCGTACGGGAAATAATACCCCTCGGTAAACTTCCTTATCCCGTACTGCTTTCTGGTGGCGTCGTTCCCCCAGCCGCTCGTCACGGTGCTCATGTAGTTAACCACCGCGTCCACGTACGCCTTCTGCTCGTCGGTCAGGCTGTCGATCACCATCTGGATGTCCCCTGCGGTCAGCTTGTGCCGGTTCTTGTCCACCACCGCGTCGTTGATCCTGTCCCGGCCGCGCAGGAATTTCAGGTAGCGCTCGTTCTTCTTCTGTCCGGTCTGCGCCGCCGCCGCGTGTTTTTTCGCGTATTTTTTTTGCTCTTTTTCGAGCGCGTCGCTCAGCACCACGCCGCCGGTCTTGCTGGTCGTCCGGTCTGTTAAAAGGTGGCTCGATTCCTGCCCGCTCGATTCCTCGCGCTTCTTCCAGGCGTAGATCTCCATCATGGAGCCC
>Ga0310690_10002126_pt1 | contig 33105 bp, 48 predicted proteins | sample AusTroGonzalo_MG_2_FD_207661 | JGI IMG/M metagenome (GOLD analysis project Ga0310690, IMG submission 207661) | Bovine rumen microbial communities from tropical cattle in Woodstock, Queensland, Australia - Gonzalo_04 (v2) (version 2) | ecosystem: Host-associated > Mammals > Digestive system >...
ACGGTGTTGTCCTTGTCGTGCAGCCTTATGAGGTAGGGTACCGAGTAGCCTCCGGAGGCTCTCAGCGTGTTGAAAATACTGTTCATATACTATATCTCTATTACAGATATAGTCACTTCTTTGTTTTTCTGCCCCCGTGCGCTCGGTGTGCCGTTGAACATGTACTCGGCGTTGCCGCTGTGGGTGATGAGGTTCGGGAAGAGGAATGTCTCGGAGCCGCTCTTCGCTGTGTTCGCATACCAGGACAGGAAGGTCTTGTACTCAGAGTCAGCACCCTGGTCGTTCATGGTGAGGCTGAAGGAGAACACTCGCCGGGGTGCGCTGTTCCTCAGGTACACCACGCGGCGCCCGGACTTCATCTGGATCACCTCGGTGTTGTCCTCATAGCCGGTGTCCATTCCATACGCTTTAGTGTTTACTGCTGCTGGCCATGATACTGCCATGTCGTCCTCCTCAGTTTGTTATCCGCTGCCCGGCGTAGTTGTTCTGCATTATGCCGTACGCCTTGTTGTAGCGCCCTGCAGCCATGCTGGCGCTCACGCGTTTGTCTATGATCAGCTCGATGTCGTGTCCGCTCACGCTGGTGGTCACGTCCACATCGTTGGCCCTGTAATTCTTGATGTTGATGTTGGTCTCTCCGGATCCGGCGCCGTTGGCTATGTCGAAGAGCCGGGCCTGCTGCTGCCGGGTGAGTATCATCTCGCCGCTGTTCACCATAGCCTGCACCCTGTCCCCGGTGTATGAGTTGCCGGGAACGACACCGCCTGTCGCGAAGGCAGGAGGCTGCGGCTTGCTGGCGATTATTGTCGCGATCTGCGCCGCTCCGGCTGCTGCCACCAGTGCTGATGTTATGAAGCCGTACGGGCCCTGCTGCGCGAAGCACTTCGAGATACCCTCGGCGATGTTCGCAGCCGCCTGAAGGCTCGATACAGTCCACTGCCAGAGCTCTATGCGGTACTGCTCCCTTGCGGCCTTCTTCTGGGCTTCCAGGATCTTCTTGTTCTTCTCCTCCTCGGAGAGCTCCTCGGCCTCTATCTCGGCTATGCGCACGTCAAGCCGCGCTTCGCTGTTCTCCTTGGCTATGCTGGAGAAGGTGTTCACTGTGGAGGCCAGGCTGTCCAGGCTCTCCTTGGCCAGATCCTTGCGTGCCTGCTTCAGCTCCGCTATGGAGTCCAGCTCCGCCTGTTTCTGTGCCTCTATGAGCACCCGGCGCTTCTCGAAGTACTGCCTCTCCAGATCCTCCTTCTGCTCCTCGGAGAGGATTGCCATGTCCAGCATTTCCTGGTAGAACCGGTCGAGCTGTGCCTTCTGGTCGGCAAGCCGCTCCTGTAGGCTCCGCCTGTCCGGTGCCACTATGCTCTCCAGCTGTTTGATGAACTGGCTGGCCGCAGCCTCGGACTCCGCCTGCTCCTTCAGCCGCCGCTCCGCTTCCTCTGCGGAGAGCTTCTCGGCGTCCAGGCGCTCCTTCACCTTGGCTGTCTGCTTCTCGATTGTCGCCAGGAGTGCCTTGGCCTCCTCGTCCTCTGCCTTCACCAGGTCGGGGGCTCCTGTCAGCAGGTCGATGTAGCTCCTGATGTACTCGTCCAGGAGAGCCTCATCGTCCACCTGCTCACCGCGGAGCTGTGCCTCCAGCCGCATGGCCTCCAGGTTCTTCTCCCTCTCCTCGGTGTTCTTTGCCAGGTATTCCGCACGGGTCTCTTCGGCGGTCTTTATCTCCTCGGCCTCCTTGGCTGCGCGGTCTGCGGCAGCCTCCTCGGCCATTGCTGTCTCCTTCTGTATGTCGCGGATCTCCAGCACCGCGCTGATCTTCTTGTTGTACTCCACCAGCTCGTTCTGCAGCAGCCTGAGCTCCAGGCCCTGCTTGTAGCCGGAGTTGATGTCTGAGAGTATGTCGTTCCGCCTCTGCTGCAGTATCAGCAGGTCGTCTGCGTTTATGCTGCCGGCGTCCTTCTCCAGGATCTTCCGTGCCTGCTTCTGTGCGTCCATGGCCTGCAGGGTTGCCGTCCGAGCCCTGATGAGGTCAGCCAGGAACCGCCGGATCGGGCCGAACGTCCTCTCGACGTCCTTCCCCATTTCCTCTTTGAGATCACCCCAGGCGTTCTTCAGCTGCTCGGTGGATCCTGTCGCCTTGGCTGTCTCCTCGGCCAGGCCCTTGTATGTCTTGGCCACCACGTCCACAGCCTTGCCCTGCTCCAGCTCCTCCTTGGTGAGCTTCTTCAGCGCAGGTATCTGCATGCCGAGGCGTCCTATCTGTCCGGTGTATGAATTGTTCAGTCCGCGCACCGCCTCGTCGAGGGTCACCATTCCGCTGGCGCTTGCGTCCAGTGCGGCGGCCATGATGTCCATGATCTGGGCCTCGGTGCGTCCGCTTGCAGCCAGCTGGGCCATGAACGGCAGGAGCTGCTCGTCTCCCACGGTGGATATCTTCTGGAGCTGGGCGGCGTAGTCCTTCAGGCGTCTCGCGTTGGAGGCGTCCAGGTACGGATTGTTCTTGATAGCGGTGGTGAGCTGCACCTCCGCGTTCTTCTGGTTCTTGTAGGCCCTGTTGAGCTCGTCCAGCTGTGCGTAGAGCTGCTTGACGGTGCCCGTCAGTGTCTTGTATATGCTGCTGAGCCCGAATACACCGAGACCCAGGTCTTTTATTCCCTTCAGGGACTCGGCCAGCCCCTCTATCTTGGTCTTTATCTTTATGTAGCCGTCGTCAGCCATTGCGTTCTCCTAATTGAACAGGGCGTTGAACTTCTCCAGCGCCTCTCTGCTTTTCTCGTCCATGGGCTCGGGGAGCTCCCACTGTCTCCGGAGCTTCAGGAGCTTGGCGTCCTTGCCCCGGTAGCACCGATAGCCCATTATCTCCTCCAGCCGTGAGCCGGGGAGTGCCGCCAGCATTGCCCGGACTTTGTGCCAGTGCACCTCCCTCTCTTTGAGGTCGATGTGGTACACCTGGAGCACTGCGGCCCAGATCAGGTCGGCGTCTATGTCGTAGTCCACCAGGCGCACCTTGCTCTCGTCTCCGCTGCTCCTCGGCAGCTCCTTTGTCTCCCAGCAGAAGTCCACCAGCGCCTTGAACATCTCCTCGGTCGGTGCCGGTATGTCCTCGGTGAACAGGTAGTTGAAGTCCTGGTAGGCCGCTCCCTTCTCCTTCAGGATCTGCATGAAGCGGAACCAGTACGTGTGCCCGGTGTGTATCTTAAAAAAAGCGCCTGATACTTCGATTGTATCAGGCAGCACGATTTTTGTGAGATCCATGACTTATGCGATAGTAATGGACTTTGTGGTTGTACCGCTCGCAGCAGTGAACACCTCGCTGGCGTCGTGGCTGGAGCTGTCGTATGCGCCCAGGACGTATGTCTCTCCGTTCTTCACGGTGAACACAGCCTCGCCCTCTGCGTTTGTCACAGCCTTGGTGCCGTTCAGCATTACTGTGGCGCCGGCAACAGGGTCGGTGCTCAGCAGCACGGTCACTGTCAGAGCGAACCAGGACTCTCCGGTTCCGGAGAATACAGGCACGCCGTTGGTCACAGTCGCGGTTCCCTTCTCGGTTGTGCCGTTGAAGGAGAGGTTCGCGGTCAGTGTGCCCTCGACAGGGTTGATGTTGTCGATTGCAACAGAGCAGCCGGACTTCCATGCCTTGAAGGTTGTGCCGCTCACCAGCTCATTGTAGAACACGATGAGGATCTCGGTGTTTGCGGCATTTCCGGTCGCCTGGTTGTAGAACTTCTCGAAGAAGTACTCGTAGTCGGGCTGTCCCTTGATCATGGTGATCGGCTGGGAGAGGCTCGGCTTGTAGTCGTTCAGGATAGTTGTGGGCGACTCGTCGACAATGAAGTCGTAGTCCTGTGTGGTCGCGTTCATTGTCACGGTGTTGTCGGTACTCTTTTCGATCCTGAACCAGTCAGGAGCACCAGGGGTGCCTTTGTTGATGAACAGGGCGACGTGATACTTGCGTACGAAGCCGCCGTCAGCTAAATTAGCCATTTATTTTTCTCCTTACGGCCTCTTCTGGCCGTCCAAATAACTTATAACGACAGACATCATGTAGATTGTCTGCCCCTTGTCGTCTGTCTCCACGAACTGCGGCAGCGTTGCCACCGAGCTCTGGAACGAGACATTGTCAGCCTGGCGGACGATCTGCTCGTTCTCCAGCTGCTTGGTTATCTTCTCCAGCCACTCCCTGGCGTCGCCTGCCTTCTTGCAGCGCGCATAGTACGAGAAGCTGGCCTCCACGTACCTGGAGCCGTCCGCGAACTCACGGGCAGCGCTCTGGGACGGGTCGTGCCTCGACACGATCAGGTCTCCGGCCTCCACCGGGAACAGGTCGTTGTATATCGTCGGCAGCCCTGAGATCTCAGTCTTCAGGTATGTGTTGACGGTCTCAGCTATGTTCAGCATTGATAGCCTCCAGCCATTCGTTCAGGTACTTCGCCTTCGCGGTCTCGAACCATTTCGAAGTCGCCCTCGGGTTCCGGTTGTGGCCCCGTATTCCCTTCCAGTTGAAGTACTGCCGGGCGGCGTAGGGTGTCTGCCACACCACCTCTCCGCTGCCTATCACGGTGTGGATCACGGCGCTGTTCTGGAGAGCCCCGGTGTCCTTCGGACAGAACAGGTTGCTGTCCCTGAGCACCAGCGCGTCGAGGATCTTCTGCTTCCTCTCCAGGTCTCCGGTCACGCGCCTGCACACCTGGCCGGTGTTGAACTTGATCTCGGCGTCTATGGTCATACGAGCTCCGCCTTCCAGTGGTCGGGAGTGCTCCCGTCGAGCGCATAGCAGGGCCATGCCTTCCTGATCTCCAGATCCTTGTCTCCCCACACCACCTTCTGGCCCACCGCGAGGGCGGTGTTCGCCAGCATGATGTATGTGTCCTCCGGGACGGCACCCACCTCGGTCATGCCGCGTGCGTTCTTCGGAACGATACGGCAGGGCACCACTGTGCCGGTTCCGAGGGTAGGGTTCCTGTCCATGTCGTAGGTCGGGGTGTAGACCGTAGCGCTGTGTATTATCAGGTGCAGGTCAATCATTTCAGCTCCTTCCGGAGACAGTATGCCTCGATCCAGAACGCCTTCTTCGAGCCGGAGGTTTTCGCCTCCGACACATCGAAGCTCCTGGAGTATGAGTCGATTGACTCGCTGGCGATCCTGCCGCCGTCCGGACAGCCTGAAGCCGCAGCCAGGTAGTACTCCTCCACCACCATGCAGGTGGCCTTGTCGATACCTCCCGGCTCGCGCTCGATCAAAAAGGGGAGGAGCTTGATCATGTACGCCTTGGCCTCCGGCTCCCACCTGGCGAAGCTCGCCTGGTCGGGCACCACAGACCGGCCCATTGTGTCATGGTAGTATGTGTAGCTTACATTCTCGAACATTCTCTCCGCTCCTCTCTATTCCCTCATCAGGAAGCTGTCACAGTGTGGGAAGCAATTCCGGATCTAACCTTTGAAGCGTCGAGTCCGTATGCCTCGATGATGTCTGTTGCCTCTGCTGTCGGCTTGTTGGATCCGTCGTAGGTTGTCCAGTCGCCCCATGTGGTCACGCCGTCGGAAACTGTGCCCTTTCTATACTTGATAGAGGTGGTGTTTGTTCCGCCGGTGATTGTGATTGTGGTTGTGCCGGTTGCTGTTGCCTCGGTAATTGTAGGAATGAGTACGCCTGAGTCCATTACTACAGCAGCGCTGTTGGTTACTTTATGGGCGTAAACTTTTCTACCCTGGATAGCGGAAGCTCCGATGTAAGTGCCGGAGCCGTCGAGGCTCTGCAGCTTGACAGGAACCTGCCACTCCTCAATTCTGCAGCACCAGTCCGGGTGTCCGAAGATGATGTTGGCATGGTCTGGGAGTGTTGCGTCCTCGAATACGAGGAAACCTGCGATCCGTCCTACAGCGCCGCTCTGCTTAACCTCGTCGCCGAGTGCGGAAGCTGCGATGAACTCGGAGCTCTGGAGCACCAGTGCCATTGCGTCTGGGTTCACCAGTGCAAATCTGTTTGTAGCTGGCACTTTTGCCTTGGACATCTTGGTCTTTGCAGCCACGAAGCGTGCGTAGATGTTGTCCTTGGTTGTTGCTGAGCTCTGGCCGATTACTGAGGCAGCGTCCAGCAGTGCTGCTGTTGCGTCTGCGTTCATCTGTGCAGCCAGTGCATATCCTGCTGCGTCGAGGCGGTCTGCCACGATGTTGTCAGGAACTGCGTCTGCAGCGTAGCCGTCGAGCACCTCGTTCACTGCCTTGTCCTTGTCGATAGACACGCTGATGAATGAGCCTGCTGTGTAGCTCTTGGAAGCTCCGGAGGCTTTATCGTATGATACGACAGTTGCCTCGTCTCTTACAGGGATCTTTACGGCGCCAGCCTTTGGATCTCCCTCATACTTTGTGTTCCAGACATATCCGTCTCTCTGTACCAGTGCGTAGCGCAGCTTGGCGTCTACGATCTTGGAAAATCTGTCCTGAAGTGCTAATGACATCTTCTTGTCTCCTATAAGTCGATTTTAATTCCCGGGTTGTTCTTCTTGAACGCTGCGAGGACACCGTCCTCCTCTCCGGGCTTCCCGGACATTCCGGGTACCTTCGGCGGCTTCGGTGCATTTTCGTCCACGATGATGTTCTCCATGCCCTCTGTGGCCGCCTTGAACAAATCGTCGAGGCTCTTGCCCTTGGACTCCTCCTGCTCCAGTGCAGCGAGCAGCTTGGTGGAGAGCGCCTCCTTCGTCAGCTCGTTGACGAACTTCTTGCCCCCTAAGTAGTCCTTGACAAGGCCCTGGCGTTCCAGGTTCCTCAATTTCTTCTCGCCCTCGGCCACCGCCTTCTCATACTCAGCCTTCCACTTAGCCACCTCGCCCTTAGTCTGGTCGTAGTCCTTGAACTTCTCCAGAGTGGACTTGGCAGTCTCCAGCTGCGCCTTGATATCATCATAGTCGCCAAACTTAGTCTTGACAGCTTCGATGTCGCGGCCGTTCTCGGCCATGATCTTGTCCACAGCCTCATCGGCAATACCCAGGTCTTTCAGAAATTCTCGTTTCATTCTCGTCTCCTTTACGCGTCTTTAACGCCACGCCCGGCGCTGGTTGTTAGAATGTCCCGGCAGATTACGCACTCCCGGTGTGCTCATATATATAGTCACTTATCTGTTCGCCAGATAATATCCGCCTGCAATTCCCCCGGCAATTCCTATGCCGAGTCCTATCAGGAGGCACTTAGTCTTCCCCCACCGCGCCTCGCTTCTCAGCTCTTTCAATGATTTCGAGAGCTTCGTCAATTGCGTCTGAAGCTCTTCTGTTTCCTTCTGCGATGTCACGAGCTGCTCCCTGGCACTCTTCAGCTCGCTCCTCTGCTCGCTCAACGTGCTCTGCAGCCCTTCTATCTGCGTCTGCTGCTCTTTCAGCTCTTTCTTTGCCGTCTGCAATGATGTCTTCAGCGCTGTCACTTCCGCGTCCGAGAACACCACGTCCGAGAACAAACAGCAGGGCCGCAATAAAAGCAGCACCAACAGCAGCCAAAATATTCTTAATCTTCGTCCAGCATTTCCCCACATCTTCCCTCCTCTACGAGCGCACCTGCCAGCTTCCAGGCCAGGTGGTCTATGATCTCGGGCGGCACGCCGTTCCTGTACTTCTCCCTCATGAACGCGATGTCCTCGTCGCTCATCGAGGAGTAGTGCTTCGTGGTGCCCTCCCGGTAATTCCGCTTCTTACCAGCCGAGTCCGGCATATATCAGCTCCTCCTCGGTGGTGCTTCTTACATGGTCGCGGAAGGAGAGCCCCAGCCCCCTCTTCCCGATCTGGTGCTTCACCCCGGGGAACGTGAACCAGGGCGGAACTCCCGGCACTATGTCGTTCCGGTACACCGTCCAGTGTATGTTCTCTTTCCCCACCTTCTCGTCCAGCTGTGCGGCGAGCTCCTTGTCCACGCACATCGGAGGCTCTATCGCTCCGATCAGCAGCGGAAGGTTCGGCCTCCAGAGCAGGGCGCCCAGGAGGAGCGCCTCGGCCCCTCCCTTGCTGCGCCCGGATATCAGCACGCCCTTCGCCTTGGCTTCTGCCAGCTCCGGTGTGCTCTCTATCACAGTCCGGAAGTCGCTCCAGTATCTGAGCACCTCCTTCCAGTAGCCCAGGTGCGCTCCCTGGCAGCCTTTCAGGGCGAGCAGGTTGACGAGCCAGTCCCTCCAGCCGTGCGAGGGCTTCAGGTTCACTGTCAGCCAGCCGGTGAAGTCCGGGCCGGTGTAGACTCCGAACTGCACGTCGATAGTGCGGTCGTAGCTTTTCTTCAGCACCTTCCGCAGCTCGTTGTTGAAGGCCACGTCGATGAGCGCACGCCTCATGTGTTCTCCCTCAGGCACTTGCCGAGCACGCACCCTGCTCCTGTGTAGAGCATGGTCTCCCAGCCCTGTGTTCCGCAGAAGAAGCCCACGCAGCCCACCACGCAGAGCAGGTAGCCGAGGATCTTCGCGCCGTCCGGGTCGAACGTCTTGTCGCCGATGATACTGGTCAGCCAGTTTTCCTTCACTTCTTGGCCTCCGGCTCGACGAACAACATCATGATCTCATTGGCCGCAGTGATTGCGATTGGAATTGCAGCCAGGATAGCTGTGGCCTGCGCCGGGTCTGTGTAGCTCACGATAGCGGAGGCTATTGCCCCGATACCGCCGATGATACCGCTCACGAGAGCGTACATTTTCTTTGACATATTTAACTCCTTAAAAAAAGATCACGCTTTCTTCCGCAGCACGCCGATGAGGTTCTCATATCCGCGCACCGCCAGCTTGCACCCGTCCTGGGCGAAGCCGTCCTGCTCCAGAACCAGCAGCTGTTTGGTCGTGGTGTCGGCCAGGAGCACGATTGCCACGTGCCCGTACTTGTTCTTGGCGGTGGCGTCCCAGATTGCCACGTCGCCGCTCTGTATGAACCACGGGGAGAAGCGGTCGAAGTACTTCTTCTCGTCGTTCTGGGAGTACTGGAACCACAGCCCCTTCGCTCCCTCGGGCTCCACGCTTCCGGTGTGCGGACAGCCCACCACGTCCTGGCAGTACTGCCTGAACAGATCCACGCACTGGGCTCCGAACGCCTTGTCGAAGTCCACCTTCTTGCCGCAGTATTTAGCCGCAAATTCCAGCAGGTTCATATCTTCCCCTCCAGGTCTGTTATCCGGTGGTTGGCCACCTTGATGTCCTTCTCCAGGAGCGCTGCCTGCTCCTCCAGTTTGTAGGTGCGGTCTATCACGCTGTTGTGCTTCTCCACCCGTTCCGATAATGTCTCGATTGATTGATTGATGAGCGCCAGCTTTATCTCCATGAGCTGGACAACGCGCCGGTTCTGATAGCTGTTGGTGATCATCACCACGATGACGGTCACGGCGCCGGTTATGAGCGCCGCAATGATTGCTGGATCCATTTTCACCCCTCTGTATATATAGTCACTTACGGCCTTATGCCCCTCGGCTGCTTCCCGTCCGGGACTCCGATGTACTCCCGGGCGTAGTCCGGGCTGATACCGGTCTGGTCGCAGACCGATGTCCGCCTGGCCTGCCACAGGCCGAGTCTCATTCTCGCGGCGGTGTCGTCGAGCCCTGCAGCGCTCTCGCACTCGGCCCTCCGCTTCCAGCCCCTGATCATGCGCTCTGTCTTCCGGAGCTCCTGCTCAGCCTCATAGCGCGACACCTTCTTCCCGTCCAGCTCCAGGTTCTTCGCCCGGTACTCCTTCAGCTCCTCGTCGTCGTACCTGAGGCTGCCTCCCTCGTAGTATGGCCAGAAGGTGTGCCTGCAGTTTATTCCGCAGAGCCCGTCCACCTCCCCGTAGCCTGTCACCGCGTAGAAGTCCTGGGCGGTGTGCTCCTGGCCGTCGCTGTCGATGAACGTGCGCACCCCGGAGAGACAGTAGACCTTGCCCTGCCACTCGTCGTGGTTGCTCCAGGGGTTGGCCGGCTTGTCGGTGTGCCGCGCCCCCTCGTGGGCCGACACCATTACCAGGTTGGTCTCGGTGTCCTGGGCGTTCTGTATGCTCTGCTCGGCTGCCGTCTGGTTCAGCGTGGTGAGAACGCACATACGGGCTGCAGCCTCCACGCTCATCTCCCTGGTGCCGTAGGCTATGGTGTGCAGGCCCTTGGCGGCCATGCCGTCCACCGCGTCCTTCAGCGCGTCCTGGTATGAGAAGCCGCCGCTGGCGGTCTGCATGTAGAGGTTGGTCGCCGCGTTCACGAAGTCTGTCACCGCGGAGCTGGTCTTTGTGATGTTCGAGAGGTCTGTCACGAGATCCTTGTAGCCGGTTGCTGCCGCGAGGAGCTGTCTCTGGTTCGCGCTGAGCGGCCCCCTGGTGTTCTTTGTCACGAGCACCTTGAAGAGCACCGCCACGGCCTTCTGTGTGCGCCTGTCGTACTTCGCCAGCTGCTTCGCGATGTCCCCGGTGAGCCTTCCTGCCTCGTCCAGGATCTTCGCCTGCCACCTGGTGGAGTCCGATATCCGGCCCAGCCTGGCCATGCGGCGGCACATATCCGTCTTTATGGCGTCCTCCAGGTCGGCGTACAGCCTCATCATCTCATCGGAGGCGGCAGACAGCCAGCGCGGTGTGATCATAGATTATCCGAAGAAGCTGTTGATGTTCAGAGGCTCCGCTGCCGGCACCTTGGCTGCAGCTGTCTCCTCGTCCTCGCCGAATATCCTCATGCGGTACTCGGCCTTGCTGATGATACCCTGGGAGAGCTCCTGGAGAGCGGCCAGCCTCATCTGGTCGGGATCCTTCCGTGCGGCGTCGTTGTAGCTCACGATGATCTCCGGGTCGAACGGCACGTTCTGGTATGCCGAGAGCAGGTACGCGAATATCCAGGCCACGTGCCGGTACTTCGCCTCCAGCTCGCTCTCGTATGCGTCCACGGTGGTGTAGAGCACCTTCTTGCCGCCCTGGTACTGGGTCGCGGTCATTCTCGCGTCCTCCAGGTCGGAGATCGTTCCCTTGCCGAGCTTGCAGCAGATCTCTATGCGGCGGAGGATCTCCTGGAAGGCGGCCACCTGCTCGTTCGTCCTGAGCGTCGGGCTGTACTCCTGGATCTTGTCGCCGGTCGAGCCTGAGTCGTTGATCCGGACGAGGAGCTTCCGGAGGGCCGGTGTCACTGTCACCTTGCCGTCCTCGCCCTGGCGCTCCCTGAAGAGGTCGGAGCTGGCGAACACGCGCTTCTCTCCAGCCTCCTGCTCCCAGTTTATGCGCATATACTGCCGGTCGGCGTCCTCCAGCAGGTTCTCCCTGCCTGAGTAGATTGCCACCGGCACCCTGGATCCGTCGATGTTGTTGGTCTTCCTGGAGCGGAACTCGACGATCATCGGGAAGTCGATGTTCTCCCAGGTGTACTCCTCGGTGAGCTCCTCGGTCTTCGCTGTCGCTGTGAGCGGCCGCTGGCTGTATGCCTCGCCCCTCTTCTCATAGAGCAGCACCTTCACGGTCTCGGTGCGGTTCTCGAAGTGGTGCTTCTCCACGAGGGAATAGTCCTTGCCGTTCTCCGAGAAGTCCTTGATCAGTATGGCGCCGGTGAGGGTGCCGTCGAGGTCGTAGCTTGTCGGGATATAGTTTCCGAGCTGGAGGATCTCGAACTTCAGCCGGCTGGTGTAAACCGGGCGCACCACGCAGCCGCCGCAGAGGGCCATGTACTGCACGATGTCGCTGGCGTGGGCTGTGAGCTCGTCCATGGCCACCTGGAGCTTCTCGCTCTCGGCTGTGACGCTCATCTCCTCCGCCACCTTGTCGTCTATCGCTCCTGCTATGCTGTCGATGACACCGGAGCAGGGTGCCTCCTTGTTCCAGGGCGCCTTGCCGGCCAGGATCCTGTTCCACAGGTAGATGTGCTCCTCCATTTCCGGGGAGATCAGGCTCTCCCTCACGTCAAGTATGGACAGCCGCTTTAAGTCCACGAGGTTCATGAATTTCCTCCAGATTGTCGAAAAGATGTTCATAACAATATAGTCACTCCTGCTATTGTCCGCGCCGTCTCCAGACTTCCTCCATGGCGTAGCGCACTGCTGCCATGCTGTGGTCGGGCTGGCCCTGCGGATAGCCGGTCAGCACCTCGCCCGAGCGGCGGTCGATGTCGTATTCGTAGAGCGTGAACTCGTCGGCGCTCTTCGGGCAGCGTTCCGGGTCTATCACGATAGAGTCCAGCTGCTGCAGCCACTTGAAGCCTGCGTCCAGCGAGCCCGGGCCCTTTATGGCGCCCTTGATGTTCCAGCCCCATGCCCTGAAGTCGGCGGTGCTCTTCTCCTCGGCGGAGTCCGATGTCACCCGGACGCCCAGGTCGATGTGCTTCTCCCTCATGTGCGCCCTCAGCACCTCGGAGCTCTCCTGGTTGCCGTGCTTGAACAGGGTCAGCTCGTCCCAGATATACAGCGTCTTCCTCGTCATGTCGTAGCTCATCGCCACCCAGCGGAACGGATCCGGAAAATATCCCCAGTCAATTCCGTAGTAGCTCCACTCGAAGCGCGAGATCTCCTCGTCGGATATCGGGCGCAGCGTGATGTTCTCGAAGATACTCCTGCCGGTGCCCGTCGGCTCGCCCAGGAAGATGTTCCGGTAGGCCCTCTCGTTGCGCTGCCTCATCTCCTCGGCCTCGTGTATGAAAGCCTCGCCCAGCCATTCCGGGGGCACGCTCCGGTAGTCGGTCAGGTGCACGTACTCGTCGGAGTCCGGGTGTCTGAGCCTGTCGTTGCACCAGTTTCGCGCGGCGCTCGGAGGGTTGAAGCTGTTGAACACGTAGAAGCGGTCGCCGCCTCTCATGGTGGACAGCTTGACGGTCTCCATGTCGCTGGCGGTGAACTCGGTCAGCTCCTCGAACCAGGTGATCGCGGTGTAGCCGGTGAGGGTCTTGATAGACTTGATCCTCATCGGGTCGTTGCTGCCCCGGAAGAATATCGTCTGCCCGGTCGGCAGGTATGTCGCCTGCATGGGGGAGACGGTGAAGGCCCAGAGCCTGGACACGCCCAGCTTCTCCACGGCCCACTTGATCTGGGCGTACACGGAGTCGCGGAGGGTGTTGTCCACCTTCCGGAGGCAGACCGCGTTGAAGGTCTTGTTCATCATCATCAGGAGCACTATGCAGAGGCTGATGAAGGAGCTCTTGCAGGAACCTCGTCCGCCAGCCTCGGTGTACTTGGTGTACTTGCCGGACATGATGAGGCGGAAGTCCTCGGCGAAGGAGGAGGGGAAGAGTGTGCTCGTCCTAATCTCAGCCATTGTCTATCACGATGTGGAGGCTGTAGCCGCCCTCGTCCGGTATCTCGGTCTTGGCCGGCTTGTCTGCCATGCCGTTGATCTGAGCCAGGAGCTTCAGCGCGCTGGCCCTTGCCTGGTAGTCCGGCTTCTTGTCACCGGTGCGGAAGCCCTTGTATGCGAGCTCGTCCTCCGCCTTCAGGTGCGCCGCGATCTCCTTCATCACCCGGGACGGGCCCAGGTTGTAGTAGGCCAGGAGCTCCTGCAGGCTGAGCTTGGACTCCGCCCTCCGGAAGAAGGCCGTGCTGTTGGCCTCGCCGCTCTTCTCCTGGCAATTATGAGTCAGCAGATACGCCTCCTTCTTGGTCTTCCCTTCGAGGTAGTGCAATTCAAGAGCCTTTATTTCTGTCTCGGTCAGCCTGCTGCTGTCTCCGTTTCTCATAACATACTCATACCTATAGTCACCTGCGGCGGTTCCTGGCGAATATTGCCCGGTCTATCCAGAAGAAGACGGCGCCCCCGATGAGGTTGCTGATGATAGCCGGCCAGGCTCCCCCGAGCTTCTCGCTGAGCATAGCGGTGCAGAACCAGAGCAGGGGTGTGGAGAGCTGCCAGCGGAGGAGGTAGAGCAGGAACTTCATCTCGCCAGCTCCTCCTGGATAAATTTTTCACGAGGGGAGAGGGAGAACTCTTGGGCTTGGGCTTGGGCTTGGGCTTGGGCTTGGGCTTGGGCTTGGGAGACAAGCAGCGCTGATCCGAATATTCCCTTGCCGGAGGGCATGGCGTCCAGCTTCCGGATAAAGACCGCCTCGGAAGCCGGCACAGATATTCCTATACCCTTGCCGGCCAGATATCCCAGAGAAGTGGCAGTCACCACTGCGGCAGGGTACCGGTATTTCGGCAGCTCCTTCTTGTCCTTGGTCTGCAGGATCTTTATCGCCTGCGCGAGCTCCGGGTCGCTCCTGGCTGCGTTCTCGGGCTCCAGGTTGGTGCAGAACGCGGTGGGAACCTCCGCTCCGTTCTCGTAGATGATACTGGAGCCGGTGATAATCACAGTCGCTCCGTATTTAGTGACATTCATGCAGGTGAGGTAGGGAGCGAAGAGAAAAAAGCGGATCTTCTTCTCCTGGTAGGTCTTCACTATCTCGGACAGTATCGAGAACGGTGGGTTGTCTATAACGCAGCAGCTTGGGGGATAATCATAGGCCAGGTAGTCGCCACCGGGCCAGAACGGGCGGACAATCTCGGTGTCCTCGCTGATGTCGTAACGCTGCCGCACATAATCCAGTATGAGGTTGTATACCGGCTCCGGTGTGTAGCAGTCGTCGGTCGTCCTTTTAGGCTTGAACTTGTCCACGAACTCCTTGTACTCGTCAGTGAACAGCCCGTCTTGTATGATCATGCTTCCCTCCCACTATGTTTATTTTTTCCAGGACTCTGTCGGCTATCTCGGGGAGGAGCTCAGCCCTCACCTTGGCTACAGCCTCGTCCCTGGTCATACCCTCGACCTCGATGAGTGCAGGGCCGTCGTCCTTCTGCTCCGACAGCCGGTTCATCGACTCCTCGTCCACCAGCACCTCCAGCTCCTGGGCCTTCGTCCGGTGGAAGAGAGCGTGAACCACGCCCCACTTGATCGCCCTGAGATATGCCTTCCGGACGTACCAGCCGTACTCGTACCTCCGCAGGACATACTCGACCGCCTCGACAGCCTTGTCATGGAGCAGCTCATCGTCGAAGGTGACGCCCTTCTGGGTGAGCTTGGCGGTTATCATTCTCCTGGCTATCCTGTAGGCCAGGATCCACAGCCTGTCCCTTGCGCTCCTGTCGTTGCCGACGAGCCAGTCATGCTGGCAGGAGAGCAGCACCTCGTTGTCGTTCCTGGGGTTCTCGAAGAAGGGGAGATCCTTCGGAAGGACAATTATCCTGTCTTCACTGAACGCGAGGAGGAGCTCTCCGTTCAATTCTCCCCCCTGAAGGCAAGGCCGTGCCTCCTGGCGTACTGGTAGGCTGCAGCCTCGGAGACGTGGAAATATTCCGCGAACTCCTTCCGGGTCATGGTGGGGACGAGGGCCTCCTTCCGCCTGGTGAAGTCCTTCCTCCTCTCGGATCCGTACGGGCTGTTGGTTCCGTAGGGGCGTTTCTTCAGCAGGAAGCCGTTGGCTGCGTTCCAGTAGTATGCTGCCTTCAGACCTATGCCGAAGTGCTCGGCAAATTCCCTGGCGTCCATGGTCGGGGCGAGGGCGATACGTTCTGCCTGCTCCTCAGGCGGTACGCGCTTTCCCCTGCGGTCTTTCCTCCGCTTCGGCTCGGGGTCGGGCTTCAGGAAGAGAGTGCGCCTCCGCTCGGATCTGTACCAGAGCAGCCACTCGAACGCCTCCCTCGCCGAGGGGAAGGCCATGAGCTTGTCGAGCTCGGCCTGGGTCATGGCGCACATGCACTCGGTGATCCACTCGGGAGGAGGGAAGGGCGACCACCTGTCGAACTTTCCCCGGAGAAACGCGAGGGCGTCCTGCTGCAGGGCCCTGTTGCTGGAGAGGAGATCCTCCAGGGGCTGCCAGACAGATATCCTGGCGACGAGCCGATCCACGCACTGCTCGGGTGTCATTCCTTCTGCTCCTTCCACTCCCGGTTGTAGTAGTCCCAGTTGAGGCCCTTGCCGCAGCCCTTGCAGATACCGTAGTCATGGCGGAAGGATATGTCCTCGGATCCGCAGAGCGGACATCGGTCGGTGGGCTCGGGATCATAGCGCTTGCGCTGCGGCGGTGCAGGCTTCTCGTCCGGCTTGTCGCGCTCGGCCCACATTCTCAGCAGAGCCTTCCAGTCGCGCACCGGCTCTCCGTCCGGGAATATCCAGCGCCGCGCTGAGTAGTAGCTGTGGAACTTGCGGACATTCGTGCGGATCTCCTCTGTCCTGGCAAATTCCTCGGCTTCTTCAAGGGTGGGGGGGGCTGTCCTGGCAGAGTCAGCGCCGGCAGTCTTATATATATCCTTTGCCCCTCCCCCTCCTTTATCCTTATTCCTTCCTCCATTGCCATTGCCATTATCCTTGATAGAGGTACTCCTTGATGTACTTGGCGATGTACTCTCAGGTGTATCTCCCGATGTACTCTTCGATGTACTTGGCGATGTATCTCCCGATGTGTCGTCCTTCAGTTTGGAAAGTACAAGGGCTTTTACTTTGTGAAGTGTCGGGTATGTCCCGTCCCAGAAGTCTGCCAGTATATCGTCCTCCGGAAACTCCGGGAGCTTGCCCAGGAACATGTACTCGCATATATAGCGGTAGGCCCTCTCCCGGTCGCCCACCTTCGCCTTCCGGCTGATCTGCTTAAAGAATGACGGCTGGAATATGAAGCCCTTGACCATGCAAAATTTGTCTACCTCATCACTCATTTTTTTCTATTACCTCCCTCAGATCTTCCAGTGAGGTGGCCACCACAGCCACCCCTCCTGCCTCTCTTATCCTGTCCAGGAACACCTTCTGCTGGGGCGACAGCCTCCCCCCGTCAGACCGCTTGCACTCCACCGCCAGGAACCGCCCGTCCGGCATTATCCCGATGATGTCGCTGGCCCCGGGGAGACCGAAGCGGACATACCTCCCGTCCTCGGTCTTCGCCGCCCCCGTGTTGTTCCTCCAGCAGAATATCCGCCGCACGTGCAGGTATGCCATGCACTGCGACAGCACCGCGCTCTCAGGCACCACGAGCCTCTTCATCATGCGCCTCGTGATTATCAAAAAGGGATACCGTCGTCAGAGTCCGGGGCCGTAGCCTCGCCCTGCGCTGGGGCCTTCTCGCCGCCGCCCAGGAGCTGCAGGTCTCTCACGATAACCACCAGCCGGCTGAACTTCTGCCCGTCCTTCTCCCACCGGTTCTGCCGGAGCGCTCCTTCCAGACTCACCAGCTTTCCCTTGGTCAGGTACTTCTCCAGGGCCTCGGCACTCTTTCCGTAGAGCTGGCAGTCGATGTAGCTTGCCTCGTCCTCCCAGCTCTCCCCCTTCTTCACGCTCCGGTTCACGGCCACGCTGAAGAAGATGTAGGGCATGTCCCTACCGGTGAACTGCAGCTTGGTGTCTGCGGTCACACGGCCCACCAGGGCCACGTTGTTCAGGTTGTTCATCTTGTCTCCTTTTCATCATATAAAGAGGGGGAGTCGTCCACGAACTCCTCCGGCTCGTTCCTTCCTTCCAGGAGCTCGTCCTGGGCCTTGTGCGCCGCGTCAATCTTCCAGAACAGGCCGCGGTTCCAGTCAATGAGCTCCTCGTTCGAGCTGATCGTCTTGAACACCTCCTTCCGCTCCTTCAGGTCAGCCTCGGAGAGCACCTCCTTGGCCTCGTCCCACTGCCTTCCTGCCTTGGCGCACTCAGCGGCGTCCAGGCCCTTCTGCAGCAGGTACTCGGTGATGTCCGCCGGCTTCTTCTGTTCAGGCTTTGCTGCCGGTGCTGCAGGATCCGGAGCCTTCTGTGCAGGTGCGCTCTTGGCTGCCGGCTTTGATGTCTGGCTCTTCTTGTCACTGATGTCTAGGGAACCGTCCAGCACGTCGTTCTCGGCCACATCGAAGGCGTGCATGTAGAGATAGCGTTTCTCGTAGGTCTGCACCGCGCCCAGGTTCTGGACCTCGTGGCAGTTTGCGAGCTTCGCTGTGCTCATCGGTGACTCCAGGGAGATAGTCCTGTCGCTCTCAGTGTCGTAGATTGTCAGCACCGCCCTGTCGGAGTAGTAATTCATCACCGGAAGGATCCCCACCTGGGCACAGATCTCCGTCACGGCCGGAAGTATGTCCTCCAGCTCGTAGTACACGAACTTCCCCTGGTTCTTGCCTGTCGGCTTGATGTTCTTCAGCCGCAGCATGTTCCTGGCCTCGGCCAGCTTCTGATAAATATTCTTCTTTTCACTCATGATGTTCCTCCAGGTACTTCTTATATGCCTTGGCGGTGTCTATGCCACTGATCTCCTTGAACACGGCCGGGTCGAAGTTTGGCAGCCGGAACAGCTTCTCCCTGTCCTCCTTGTCCGCCTTCCTCCAGGAGAGCTTGAACGCCTCCTTGTAGCCGATAACCTTCAAGAAGCCGCCGCAGGTCTCGATCTCCGCCTTGTGCTCCTCCTTCTCCTTGTCTGTGGCTGTGTCATGCGACACCCACACCACAAGCTCGAACCAGAAGAAGTCCGGGAACACGAGCTCGCTGCGCTCTTTGTCTGTCTCTTTGTTGAAAATAAGGAATGGTGGTGTAATTGTGTTACAGTAGCCGGTGTTACAGTCGCCGGTGTTCCAGTCGCCGGTGTTCCAGTCGCCGGTGTTCCTGGAGCCGGTGTTCCTGGAGCCGGTGTTACAGTAGCCGGTGTTCCAGTCGCCGGTGTTCCTGGAGCCGGTGTTCCTGGAGCCGGTGTTCCTGGAGCCGGTGTTACAGTAGCCGGTGTTCCAGTCGCCGGTGTTCCTGGAGCCGGTGTTCCAGTCGCCGGTGTTCCAGTCGCCGGTGTTCCAGTCGCCGGTGTTCCAGTTATTAAACTTTTTAATCTCCTCGGCGGAGAGCTCGCGCAAAATCATGATCTCATTCGTGCCGAACTTTCCCCCGTTGTCGATGATGTCCCCGGTCGCGATAACCTCGCAGATCCTGGACTCCGACATCTTGTATGCGCTCTCGCACTCTATCCGGTGCAGCTCCCTGCAGAAGTGGAACACTGTGTCCGTGCACAGCTCCAGCTCCTCCTTCTTCCTCCCGGTGCTGTATGTCTTGCCGACCTCGAACTGGAAGCCCATGCACCGCAGATCCTTGTCAAAAGCCTTATAACCTATCATTTCATTACCTCCTAACTTAACTGCTTCTCAGGCGCAGTCTGTCTGTCGTACCATGCCGGGTCACAGCCCATGAGCATGGCGCCCCTGGCTATGGCGGCCTCGTCGGCCTTGCCGCTCTCGCGGTACCAGCGCCAGTATTCCTCTGCCTTGCGCTCGTTCTCGGTCTGTATGGCCAGTACCTTTTCCCAGAGTGCGGCGTCCCTGATATCGAAGGCTATGAGCACAATTCCCTCGTATCTCTTCCGGTTGACCGTCACCTCTGTATGGTCGAACCTGGATATTTCCTCTTCGCTCCGGACGAGCTCCCACCTGGTGTTCTCCCGGCCCTCGGCCCTCCACGAGAAGCCGCTGAAGATCTCCTCGTACCAGGCCTTGTGCCAGTACACGCGCACTCCAGCGTCAAGAAGCTCCTGAACGGACACAGATGTGTTGAACTTCTCATAGGATCCGGAGTACTTCCGCTCCAGCATGATTGCGCAGCTCATGCCTCGGCCTCCTTCTCCTCGCTCGGCAGCTTTGCCAGCTCCTTCGGATCCCAGCCTCTCATCACCCGTGCCACATATTTGAGCGCACAGTCAGAGCTGCTGCAGCTCCCGTCTATGAGTACGCAGTAAGGACAGCGCGCGAGATCCACGCCGCACTCGGTGTCCTCGCTGGAGTCTCCGCCCATGATACCGCAGATCTTCTTCCGCTCTGAGTCGAGCATTACCGCAATTCCGGTGTTTACAATAGGGTTGAAATCTGTATTTTCGCTCATGCGCTTGCCTCCTGGAGCGCTGTATGGCAGGCGGTCGTCCTCTCACTTTTGAGCACGTGCTCCATAGCCAGGGTCTCCAGCTCTATGAGCCTGTCCAGCTTCTCGGTTATCGCGTCCAGAGTCCGCGCCATGTGCACGACGTGGCCCAGGATCTCTGTCACGTCCTGCGGCGGTTCCGGAGCCTCTGCAGGGAACAGCTCAGGCTCCTCCCTCCAGTCGCCGATGTACATGAGGATCTCCCTCGGGTCTATGTCCTTGCTGAGCTTGTCGAACAGATACTTGCCGGAGCTGACGGCGCTGTGCGCTGTGCTGTAGCCGAACAGCGGCGCCGCCGGGTTCTTCCCGTTCTCCATGAGATATGCAGGAGCCGGCTTGGTGCGTCCGTCCTTCAGCCAGCCGCAGTACAGCTCCAGAGCCTTCCTGGCGTTGGTCTTCTTGTAATTCTTCAGGGAACTGAAGAAGATGTTCAGCTTCTCGTCAAACTGCCTCTTTGCCATGGTTCCCCTCCCTCAGTACTGCTCGGCGTACTCGATAGACATTTCGAGCTTCTCGTCGCGGATCTTGTCCGCAGCTTCCACCAGATCCAGGGCCCTCTGCCTGTTCCTGCTCCAGATCTGCCGCGCCTCTGTCCGGAGGCTGTCCTCGGCCTTCTGCCACGCCTCGTAGTGCGTGAACACTTGACACTTTCTTGTCTTTGGCATATAATTACCTCGCTTAGTTATGGCCGGTCTGCTCATGCAGCCGGTCTTTTTTTATCCCCCATACGGGGCACCGTTCAAAATGAAGGCAGGATCTGCCGTCGGCTCCTGCCGGCCTTAGTCGACCCGAAGAAAATACGCAAAAACGGGTGACATGTTTCCAGGAGGTTCATAAATGGAGGCAGGTCAGACCTCCAGCTATGGGCGCCGCCGGACTCGAACCGGCGAAGGAGAGAACCTACCACGCCCGTCTTATGTTCCTCTCGATGAAGACCTCCAGGGCAGAGCGCTGCACCCGTATTATCTTCCCGATCCGCACGTTCTCCAGCTCGGGCTTCCCGGTCTGCTTGTCCGGTCTGCAGAGCCTTGCCACCGTGTCGCGCGACACACCGAGTATGCCGCATATATCCTTGATAGAGAGCCAGTCGTTCATCTTGCCCTCCGTGAGAGCTTCCAGCACACCACGGTGCACGCCAGGCCCAGCGCCACGCACACGAGCCCCGGGGTCCAGGCCATGGTGTCCTGCTCTATTCCGCCTGCTGCGCCGATTGCCAGGAAGAGCCCGGCGCCTCCGATAATTCCGTACATGTTAGGCATTGCGCGCCTCCTTGTACTCGTCGTACTTCCTGCTGTTGTCCACCAGCTCCTTGATCTGGGCGCGGATATTCACGCCCTTGTCCTTCCAGCGCAGGTACAGCAGCCGGTGGATCTCCGGCATAATCTTGATAGTCTTGTCTTTCTCTTCGTTCATGCTCTTGCCTCCTCCTTCTCGAGTGCTGCTGCCATTGCAGCCTCCAGCTCCTCGAGCTTCTCGTCATATCCCTCGATAGCGATGTCGTAGTACGCTGCGTTCTCTGGGCTGTCTGCCTTCTTCTGCTCCTCGTACTTATGGACTCTGCTGGACAGCTCCATATATGCGTACTCCAGCACCTCGTATTCGGTCATAGTCTTCAGCCCGGTCATGCTCTGCTCCTTACCCAGTCAGCCACCAGTTGAGCCGCAGCACTTACTTCCTCCTTGTGCGCGGTGGGTCTCCACTTTGTTCTTGCGCTGGCGATAACACGGGCGAAGCCGCCCCTCTGTTTTTCGATATACTCGACACTGTACTCGCAGGCCCCGTGGTAATTGATTGATACGTAGCGTGTGCGAGACCGGGTGAAAAATATTTTTATTTGTTCCCCGGACAGCATGTGCTCTATGTGGCTGATTTTTTCCTCGTTGATTTTTTTAAGATCTGAACCTGTCAATTTTTGCCTCCTGCTCGGCTTACCGAGTTTCTACCTCATCTTAACTCGTTTATCGGAGTACGTCAACCACTTTTTTAGTAAAAATTTCGTAAAATCGAGTTTTTTTTTGAAAAGGGTGCTATAATGGGCGCCGGGAGGGGAAGGGGGTAATATGGATTTTTGGGACACCGCCCTTTCCTTAATGAAGGAAAAGAAGCTGAAGCAGATAGACCTTGTCAGGTTGACAGGTCACTCCAGCGGCACAGTCTCTGATTGGATCTCGAACGGCGTCCTGCCGAGGGCGGACGACGCTCTGAAGATAGCAGACAGGCTCGGAGTCTCGGTGCGGTATCTGGTGACAGGGGAGGACGACAAGGAGCTGTCGCCCAGGGAGAAGGAGCTGCTCAGGGAGTGCAGCATACTGAGGGACGAGAGCTTCAAATTAGTGCTTGATTGCGCGAAGCTCATGCGGAAGGCCGCAGAGCAGGAATTGTCCGCAGCTTCGTCGTCTGGCGCTTCCGAACATAAAGCAAAATAGGTGGGAGAGTGGGATATCCCACTAATCAAGCGAGTAGATCTCGTCGATCTTGTCTGCGATGAACCTCAGGTGCTCGGGCTCGATGTGCGTGTAGGCCGCCTGCGTGTCCTTCCGGTTGTCCGTCCAGCCGATGTACTTCCGGACGAACAGCTGGGGCTGCATGGCCAGCAGCAGGTTGTTGTTCAGGCTGTGCCGGAAGCTGTGGGGAACCAGAGCCCTGGCCTTCCGGTCGAAACCCAGCCTCTTCATCGACGAGGCGAAGTGCCGCCTCCACCAGTCCTCGTATAACGGGTGCCCGAACTCCGTGGTGAACACGTAGGGGGAGTCTCCCCTCGGGGGGAGTCTGTCCAGGAGCGTGCGGCAGAGAGGGATCGTCACCTTCTTCGCCCACTTCGGCGCTGTTATGCCGTGCTCGTCCATGTTGTACGCCCGGTCGATGTGGCAGTACCCGTCCCGGATCTGCTCCCACTGCAGCGCGAATATCTCGCCGCGCCGTCTCCCGGTGTACGCCGCGAACAGGAAGACCGCGTAGGTCATGGGGTCGGGCCACTTCTCCGGAGAGCTGAACATATCCCTGATCTCCTGGGCCGAGAACGCGCCCCTCGGCTTCTTCTCATATTCGATGTCGGTCAGCCTCTGCGCCGGGTTGTAGCGGATATCCTCGCGCCAGTACGCCTCGGAGAATATCGAGGAGAGGAAGTCGGCCACCTTGTTTATGGCGGCAGGGTGCTGCGGATATTTTTGCATTAAGAGCGCCATGAGGTCGAGCACGTCGCCCCTGGTGATCTCCGAGAGCACCTTGTCGGCGAAGCGCTCCGGGAACACGTACTTCTTTATTGTGCGCCTGAGGGAGTTGATGTGCCCCTTGCCGTACTGCTTGCCTGCCATTTTGTAGCGTATGTAGCGAGGGTTGGTCTCGGGGCTGAAGAACTTCTGGGCGTACACTCGGAACGTCACGGTGCCGTTCGGAGTCAGGCGATCCATGAACTGTCTGATGATCTCCCGGCTCTCCCCGACCTTCGGTGAGCCTGTCGCGCGGTAGCGCCGCTTGCCTGTGAGAGGGTCGTTGTAGACGAAGTACAGAGACCCCTCCCGGCCCTTCTTCCTGTAGGGTTCCGGATAGCGCATTTTTAACCTCCTGTTGCCCGTCTGTTGCCCGTGCCGGTTCCTGGATAAAAACACCCTACCGCGCAAATACTTGCACGGCAAGGCTTTATTTCAATGGCCCACGCCGGGTTCGAACCGGCGACCTCATCCTTAGGAGAACCGTGCTTATTGCTTTTTCACGGACAAAACAGACAGAAAAGCACCATATATGTGGTATTTTTGCATTTTTTGTCTTTTCTGTCAATTTGGTCTGTTGCCCCGGTGTTGCCCGGGGTGGGGGTGGGGTATGATAAAAGTGACTATATGTGTGTACTACCTCCTGAAATTGCGCCCGGGTGTCTTTGCCGATATTCCCACTCGGGCGCTCCTTTTTTCACTGCAGCTTTTTTCCGCCGTGCTCGACGTTGATCTCTCCCTTCAGCGCCTGCAGCTTCGATATGTCCGCGTCCGCCACGACGTATGAGTACCTCGTCGATATTATGTTCTTGACGTTCACCTTAAAATAATCTGCCAGTATCTCCTTCACATCAGCCTGGCTCAACATCACGCTCTGCACCATTCTTGAAGATCTCCTTGAAATATTTATCCATGGCACCCACGCTCCGGTGGGCGTCGTACATGCTGATGTTACCCCTCCAGGAGCGGTACTGCTGCGCGACGTCGTCGTACTTGATTATGCCGAGCGCGGCCTTGTACATCAGCTTCCTCAGCTTCCGCTTCTCCCTGATGAACGTCCTCTTGCACGGCACCACCTTGATGTGTCCAGTGTCCGTGTAGAGGTACCTCATCTTCAGGAACGTGAAGCCGTTCTTCAGTCTTATCACCTGCGTCTTCTTCGTGTTCACCACCAGCTCCAGCCTGTCGCAGATCTCCTTCACGCCCTCCAGGACGTCCAGCAGGAACCGCTTGTCGTGGTGTATGATGTAGATGTCGTCCATGTACCTGCCGTAGAGCCTGCAGCCGCGCACTATCTTGCAGTAGTTGTCTATCTCGGTCGGGAACATTATCCCCGAGACCTGCGACACCTGGCTCCCGAGTCCGAGGGACTTCCCGTTCCCGAACGGCAGGATCATCTCCTCCAGGAGAGCTATGAGACGCCCGTCCTTTATCTTATTCCGGAACATCTCCATGAGCGGCCGGTGGGCTATGCTGTCGAAGAAGCCCTTCAGGTCTATCTGCAGCACATAGCCGTCCCGTCCGTGCTGCCGCCAGAACTTCTCCAGGTGAACCTTCACCCTCTTCCTGGCGAACGATATCCCCTTGCCCTTCATGCTGGCGCTGTTGTCATAGATGAAGTACTTCTCCAGCGTGGGGAGCAGGAGATCGTCGCAGACCACGCGCTGCAGCACCCTGTCCTTGAAGTGGAGCGCCCGTATGTGCCGCGGCTTCCCTCGCTCCACGATGTCGAACTCGTGGAACGGGAGCTGGCGGTATGTTCCGTCCTCCAGACTCTTCCGGAGCTCCAGTATGTTGAACAGTGTGTCCCTGATGTAGCTCTGCACTGAGTGCTTCCAGTCTACGCCCTTCTTGCACTTCAGGGCCGAGTCATACAGCGTGTTTAGATCCAGCAGTCTCTCGTACATGATAAAAGGGTGGGCGTTCACAGTGTCACCAGACGTATCTGGACACATCGCCCACCAAATTCTCCTTTGTCTTGCGACATCGGCAAGGCTGAGGTCTCCCTCGTTGATTGTATTTTTGCCTACAGGCGCTCGCCGTTATTGAACGGCTACGCTGTCCTCCTGCAGACCCCCCATACACCAAGGAGTCGAGGCCGAACAAAATTGTTCGCGTTGCTGGCACCGTTATTGTTGCTGTTGCCGTTGTTGTTGGAATTACAGAAATTGGACGAAGAAGCCACCCATATAGACCTCAACCTTTATTATTTTCCTCTTTATCTTCCGGCATTTCCTTGCCGGCTTTTCTCCTGCTGTCGGCCTTCCTCCAGCCTTTCAGCAGGGCGATCTCCTTCTCTATCTTCGCTGTGATGTCTCCCAGCTGGTTCACGTCAGTGCCTACCGTCTCGATCAGGAACTGCAGCTCCTGCTTCAGGGCGTAGCAGTTGCCGATCGCTGCGTTCTGGTATTCCCGTCTCTGGTTCTTATCCACCTCGTAAACGATGTAGACCGAGTTGGCGTGCGCTATGTTGTCGCAGAGCTCGAAGAGCTGCCGCCCGATGAACTTTATCTCCTGCAGCAGGAACCATTCCGGATAGACCGATTGCAGCCGCCTCGGTGCCCGGTCGTACTTCGCCAGGATCCCGTTCAGCGCGGTGATGTCCTCCTCGGACATTCCCTGCACCCCGGCCTGGATATGCTTGACATTCTTCTTTGTCCCGAAGTCCCTCATGGCCCACTCGGTGAGCTGCTTCCGCAGGTCGAGGGCGTTCTTCAAGAACTCCATGGGTGACACCGTTCTCTTTGATTTCAGCACCGACATTTCTCTCTCCTAAAATATCCGCCACCCACTGTCGGGGTGGCAGATTAAAGATTAAGCGATTACGAAGCGAGGCCGAACAAAAATGTTCGCGTTGCTGGCACCGCCAGCGCTGCTGCCGCCGGCGTCGATGTAGGAACTACAGAAACCGGACGAAGAAGCCACGTCCTTCAGCCAGTAGTACGTAGTATGGTTGTTTCTGATGATGTTGTTGTGCATGAAGGCAGGCAGCCAGTGGTTCGCTGTTCCTGTATCGAAGCCGCTGGAGCTCCAGACGATTGATCCGTAGCACTCAATCTCGCTCATGAGCACAGCCTGGCACCGAGTCCACGCCCAGTTGCTCGACGCTCCTCCGGCGCTTCCGTAGCGGTTGTACAGCGAGGCTGTGATAGCTGTCGACAGCAGCTCCCAGGTTGGTTTCAGGTGGTCGCCGAACTCGTACCGCAGCTGGTTGTTGATAGTCGCGGTGTTTGTTCCAGATCCGGAGCCTGATGTCACCACGGCCCCCAGTACTGTGGAGTGCATTTCCGAGCCGACATAGCCTCCGGTGGTGGTGTTCGAGCTGTTCATTCTGGAACGGCCGAAGTGCTGAGGCTCTGAGGTGCTGTCTCCCTTGCCCGGAACCATTACCAGGTGGTGATAATTCACCCAGTCGTTGCCGTCGTTCGCATTGTAGCCGCTGCCCCAGAGTGTGTCACAGCCTGCTACAGTCACCCACTGTGTGCCCTGGATCCAGTCTGCTCCGCCAGGTGCGTAGGTACCGCCTGCCGGGTTGTTCGCTGTGATTGCGCGCTTCGACATCTGGAAGTAGTCGCCTGCATAGATGTCCTCCATGAGCTCGAAGCCGTTGGTGCCGGCAATTCTGCTCCAGAGTGTCCCGTCTGTGTAGTACTCGGTGATGTCCTTCGGCACCAGCCGCACGATGTTGTGGGAGAACGCCGGGGCGTCACCCTCCAGCCAGTATGTGCCGAGCCAGGTCAGTATGCGCACTGATCCAGCGGTGAGCGACACGGTCTTCGAGCCGGAGCTCCCGGTGAAGGCCAGCGCTCCTGCTGCCGCCGCGCTCACGATCACCCGGCAGCCCTTGTATGCGCCGGAGCCCAGGTTCAGGGTCACGCCTGCTGTGCTCAGCACCAGGTTGGCGTTGAACTGCACGGTGCCGGTGCTGCTGTCCTCTGTGATCTCCACGGGCCGCTGCTTCACGAAGCCGGCGATCACGTTGTCGTTCACCTCCTGAGTGGAGAGTCCTCCGCTCACTTTCTTTGTTCCGAACGGTGGAGTGTACCCGTCAAGTGCAGGGATCTTAATTCCGTCCAGAGTCAGGTCGATAGTTGCCATAGTTTCTCCTTACTTTTTTTTATTCTGTTCGTTTCCACATATACACAACGATATATGGCTGCATGTTGTTATGAGGGTTATCGTGCTGGTAGCCCGTAGCGTAGGGGAAATATGAATATGGCCGCGCTGTCACCAAGAACGTCTGGGGTGGTATTTTGTAGGCCGTATATTCAGTCCCCGGGACAACGGGATATGCTCCGTTCATTTCTCCGGTATAAACTCTATATGCGTCTGTCGGCAATTCGTCTTTTATAAGCTGGTGTTTCATTTCTCCGCCGGTGGCGCCAGCGTTGAAGGTGGCGCTCTCGCCCCGTGCGTCAGTTATCGCTCCGGCACCTATGAGCACGCGGCCCTCGCCGAACGCGATCCAGACGCCTCCAAATATCGAGCCAGGGTTCGTGTTCACAGTGCTGATGTAGATAGCCCCCACCGGATATGCAGCCAGGAGTGACTCGCTCTTCGTGAAGAAGCAGTTGGACTTCACCTTTGTCGCGTCCTTCGCGTTGATCATCAGGTAGTCGTCGTCTGCCGAGTAGTCGCCCCATGGTATGTCCTCGTCGCTGAAGTCCTCGAACTCCTGCAGCGTCATGGCTGTGGTCGGGTCGTACATGAGCTCGTCGATACCCACCAGGTTCTTGTTGCTGTTCAGCTCTATGCTCGCAGCGGCGCTTCCGCTGTTCTGCCGGGTGAACGTATAGGCTGTGCCGTCCAGGTACAGGCTTATGCTGCTGGAGGTTCCCACCACTGCCACGTGGTACCAGGTGCCGGTCTCCAGGAGCGGTATCGTCCTGTCGTCAGGCTGCATGCCAGGTGCTGTGTGCTGTATGCTTCCCCGGGCCTCCGAGATCTCGTTGTACACCAGGTCAAGCTGCTCGGCCACGTCCTGGTTGTAGTACGGCTCTCCTGTCAGCGGCTCGTTGTAGTACGGCTCGTCGTTCAGCTCTATGAACCGGAGCCGGTCATTCCCCAGGTTCAGGTCGAGCATGCACTGCCCGTCCTCGTTCCAGATATACTTCAGCAGGTACGATACGGAGAAGCTGGTCACTGTTCCCAGCGAGAACGATATCGAATAATTACCGAAGAGGATCTTCTGCACTATGCTGTACGGAGCTGTCCTCGGGAAGAGCGGCTGCAGGTTGATGTGGTAGGTGCCGCCGATCGGAGAGTCCTCATCTGCGAGCTGGGAGGGAACGCCTCCGGACAGGTCTGATATCGTGAGTATGCTCTGGCCTGTCTGGTCAAGCCTGTCGAGGTCGAAGTGGTACACCCGGGCTGATGTGGAGAGGAACGGATAACCGAAGCTCGCGCCTCCGTTTCCGCCGTCGTCGGTGTTGCCGATGATCAGCGTGCCCTCCTTGTAGAGTCTCGATGTCTCCACGCCCTTCCAGGATATGCCGGTCTCGGTCTGCCATGCTCCGTTGACATAGCGCTGCAGCTGGCTGAGCTGGTCGGTCAGGTAGTGTCTTATGTCATGCTCCTCCGGAGTCTGCCCTGCAGGTATGATTGACAGCGACCCCTTCAGGAACGCGCCCAGGGTGCTGATGATGAGGTTCTGCAGCTTTATCCGGAGGTCGCCGTTTTTGTAATGTATATACTGGGCCCGGTCGTCGTCATTAGGTCTCGGGGCTTCTGTAGGATAGCCTTTCTCCCACTCGATGTTGTTGCCGACACGGAACTCCTCCTCCTGCATGTTCCAGAGGTGGTTCGGCTCAGCGCCGCCTGAGGTGATCTGCTCGAATACGGCGCAGATAGCCGCCAGGTTCTCTGTGTAGAGCTTGTCGGCCTTCAGTCCTCCCTGCACGTATGTGTGGTTCCCGGATCCGTCCGATGTCCAGGCGTTCACCACGTCGCGAGCCGATACCGGCATGGCTGTCATGGCCACCTGCACCGGTTCTGCGGCCCCCACCTCGTTGAAGGCGGTGATCTGATAATAGTAGACGGTGGAGACCGGTGAAGGATCTGTGGCGCTCTGTCCCTCCAGCGGCACGGTCTGAGTGAACGTGAGGTTGAAGGTCAGATAGTTGCTTGCGGCAGCGGTGTCCTTGTATGCGTCCTCGTTTCCGTACGGGTCTGATGTGATGTTCGGACAGTACCATGCTGAGTCGTCATACCGCTTCACGCTGATCTTGTAGCGCACGTTGCCGTAGACCTGCACGTTTGCCGGCTGCCGGCACTCGAAGTGGAAGGCCCTGCCGTTGGCCGATGTCTTCAGCGTTCCGGAGGCCAGGCTCGGTGTCTGCACTATCCAGGTGCCGTAGTTGTCGGTGTTCACCGTGGTGTATGTGCTGTACTCGCTCTCCTTGTTGTAGATCGACATGAACTTCACGCGCACCAGCCAGGAGGCGAGGTCTGCCTTCTCCGGGTGTACTCCTGTCGGCCATGCGATAGTTGCGGTGTAGCCGGTGGTCTTCTCTATCGGGTAGAACACCGGGTCGGTGGTTACGCTCTCGTCCTGTATTCCCAGGGGAGCGTACTCCCACTGCACATACGATATGCTGTTGTTGAGCGCTGATGTATCAGGTGCCGCGCAGGACACCACGATACCCTGCTCTGTGGCCACCGCGGTGACTCCGGTCGGGGTCGAGGGCGGTGCTATGTTGTCGCCGTTCAGCACGTCCTCCACCTTGTCCGCAGTCTCCGGTGGCGGTATTATCACTGGCTCGTACGGTGCTGTCTTCCTGGTGATGTTCGGCACATACTGGTCGTATGGCCCGGTGGTGTATACGTCCGGGTCGTAGTCGATGAGGGTCAGTGTCACCTTGCCGTCAGCTGGCTCTATCGCTGTGATGAGGTACTCGCTGGTGATCCGGTCGAACTCCCCGTCCTCGATGTAGCCGTAGGAGAGCACGTCGCCCTCGTGTGGTATCACGGAGCTGGAGACCGGGAACGGAGTGGTGAACTGTATCTCCGATGTGCGGCCGCCCTGGTTTATGGCCTTGGCCAGCGGTGTGCAGTAGGTGTCGGACACGCACTGTATGATAACTCCGAAGTCGTGGCTGGTGTCGAGATCCACCGGCTCCTGCAGCTGCAGTCCGATGATGTTGTTGCTGTAGGTCAGCACCTTCTTGATCACGGCGTTGCCGAGACCCACGCGGAGCGAGTCGTCCTGCATGAGTATCTTCGAGAACGGTGTGAAGTACTGGCCCTCCAGTCCGGTTGTCACCTTTATGGACTTCGGCCGGAGAGCGGAGCCTGCCATGATGTAGCGCCCGTATTTCACCATGTGGTCGTAGTCGGTTATGCCGACCACCTCCATTTCACGGATTATGCTGTCCGCGGTTCTTGTGACTCCGGAACGCATACATACATACTCGTCCTGGACGTAGCCTGCCCTGGCGTTGACGTAGCTGAGCTTCAGGCCGTCCACCGGACGCGCCAGGCTCTTGGTGATCTCTATGCCGGTGATGTTCTGGCTGTTCAGGAGCGCCACGGCGTTCTCCTTCACGCGGTCGATTGCCGCGGAGATCTTTCCGTAGATGTTCCGATAGAGCATACAGCGGCAGGTGCTGCAGATACTCTCCAGGATCTGCTCCTTCCGCTGGCCCGATGTGAGCACCATGTTCACCTCGAAGCCCTCGGTCTGGCAGAACTCGTAGAGTGCGCCCAGGCTCTCCAGGTCTATCTCGGAGTCTGAGTACTGCGAGGCAGGGTGTGTGGCGCTGGTGAGCACCTCCAGGATCCACGCCGCAGGGTTGCTGGTGGCTGTCTTGGTGCTGCTCCATGTCTGTGTGTTCGCGTTCCAGGTGCGCGCCACGCCGCTCGTGATGATGTTTATTTTCCCCAGCTTGGTCTCGTTCTCAGAGCTTGCCCTGAGCTTCAGGCCGATGATTGTGGAGACATTGCCCTCCCTGGTCTCGATGATCTTGCAGGCGGAGAGGGAGGAGCTGGAGCTATTTGCCGGGTCATATATCCGGCTCTGGATCCACTGGACGTAGCAGTCCTCGTATGCTCCGCTGGTGCCGGTGTACTGGGTGTCGCGGTTTGTCACCTCCACGATGATAGGCTGGTCGTTCTGCCCGGCGTTCCATGCCTGGTTTGCTGTGAATGTGTGGGTGAGCGCGAAGCGGATCTGGCTGGTGGTCGTCCTCTTGAATGTGCAGACGAAGTAGCCGTCGGTGGTGGCTGTCGATGTCGGCCCCGATCCGGAGACGGACATGGCAGACCAGCTGCTGCCGCCGTTGGTTGAATATCTGAAGCCGATGTTCCTGGTGTGCTCCTGCTTCTTGCCCTTGTCGCTGTACTTGCATAAGCCGTTGAAAAGTATGCAGATCTCGACGTCCATTGCGTGCTTGTCCAGGATAAACTTACGGGTCTCGGTGGTGATGTTGCCCTCTGTGTACGATACCACTCTCTCCCTCTTGACGTTGCGCCAGTAGCCCCGGTCGTCGCCTGTCTCTATGAACACGCGCTCGGTGTACTCCTCAGTCTTATATGCAGTCCACTGCTCGCAGGCTTCCCTCCACGGGAGCTGGACGTTCGGTGTGTCCACCGTCCGCTTCTGGGTGAACTGTGAGAGGGACATGGAGCTTCCGGCCTGTCCTATCTGGATCCGGTTGTCGTTCACGCCTGAGCGGTAGGCCCAGATACCTCCGGTCGGCCTTGTCAGTCCTGTCTGCGGTGTGGTCACTGTGCCGAAGTCATGGATCACGGAGTCGTCGGCGCATATTTTCTGGATAGCCTGGCCGCTGAAGCCTCCCTCCAGGACGGTGTAGTAGTCCTCGTTGACTCCGTCGGTGCCCGAGAGAGCATAGAAGCCCTGCTGGAGCAGGTACGGTGTGAACAGGTGTTTGCCGATGATGTAGGGCTGGCCCTTTCCTGTTGCCAGGGCGTTGCTGGCCCCCTGCAGCCATGGTATGTTCGAGACATCGTCCCGGGCCGAGAGCGCCTCCTGGAGCTCCTTCAGCTTGGCCTGCTGCTTGCGCACCTTGTAGGCGTTTATGCCGGCGGCGATACCGGAGACGGCGGCCACCACCACAGCGATGATAGCGAAGACCGTGGAGGCGGAGATACCCTCCGGCACCCTCCTGATCACCAGGAAGTCCTCCATGGTCGGAGCGTAGTCCGGGGAGACCTTCTTCCCGTTGGCCAGGATAACCAGCTGGCTCCAGTCGACGTCCTTCAGCTGCTCCCGGAGCGGTATGCCGCTCTCTATGGTTATGAGCTGCCCGTTGTCTGATAAATTCTTGAAAAGATCTAATACCATGCTATACCTCGTAGTATGTGACATTCTTGAATATTCCCACCGGCGAGACGCGGACTCCGGAGTAGGTCATGTGCAGCAGGAGATCCCTGTCCAGCATGTAGCCGACATGGAGGTGTCCGTCTGCCTCATACTCCGCCACCGTCCCCGGTGCCTTGGCTGTCTCCCTGGCTCCTGTCCTGGACGCGTAAATTGCCGCCTCTGAGGCAGGCTGGCGGTCGTCCTGATATACGAAGTCGGGAAGGCTCTTTCCCTCTCTCCTGAGGCACTCCAGGACAAGTCCATAGCAGTCCATGCCCTTCTTGTCCCGTCCGTGCGTCCTGAAGGGGACGCCCAGCAGGTCGTCGTACCGGATCACGCGTTCCCCCGGTTGTTGTATGTGCTGAAGATGAGGGCAGGGAAGGTCATGTTCATACGGTCGTCCGCCTCGAATGTCATGGTGAGGGTGCGCTCCTGCCATACCGCCTCCCCGTACTTGTGCCGGTGCGTCTTTATCTCCTCCACGGAGCCGTTCTCCAGAAGTACGCCCACAGCTTCGAGGAAGAGCGTGGAGAACGTTTCCAGGGCCTCGATGAGTAAGTTGTCGACCACCTGTATTTCGAGCCGTCCACCGCCGTCTGCGCCCTGCAGGGGGACATCGGGGGTGTAGGTGAATGTCGAGGCCACGTAGGTGTGCCCGTCATACACCAGGCTCCGGTTGTCGTTGATGAAATAGTACTGCACGGTGTTGTCCTTGTCGTGCAGCCTTATGAGGTAGGGTACCGAGTAGCCTCCGGAGGCTCTCAGCGTGTTGAAAATACTGTTCATATACTATATCTCTATTACAGATATAGTCACTTCTTTGTTTT
>Ga0310690_10002127_pt1 | contig 33092 bp, 39 predicted proteins | sample AusTroGonzalo_MG_2_FD_207661 | JGI IMG/M metagenome (GOLD analysis project Ga0310690, IMG submission 207661) | Bovine rumen microbial communities from tropical cattle in Woodstock, Queensland, Australia - Gonzalo_04 (v2) (version 2) | ecosystem: Host-associated > Mammals > Digestive system >...
TCTGTTTTGATTTTTGAGAACTATTTCTTCTTGGTCAAAAAGTCTTTTAATTTTAGATATGCTTCATTTGACCAAAATTTCCAGCGTTGGTCATCATCAACTTCGGCAAGGGTTTTGGATTGATTTTCTGGAATAAAAATTTTGTCATAACTCCAACCGTTTTCGCCTTTCACCTTTTCGGCTATTTTGCCCTTGTTGTGTGAAACAAATGAAATCGGCTCGCCACCTGGCTCACAATAAGAAATCACTTCAATAAAATCCGCATCCCTTTGGGTGATGCCTTCCATAAGTTTTATGATTCCTTCTTCTGTGATTGTGTCTTCACAATAAGCAGTGTAAGGTCCTGGAAAACCTTTAAGTGAATCTATACATAGCCCACTGTCATTTTTAATAACCGCACAATTTAGTTTGTTTGCAGCATATTTTGCAGAAAATTGAGACACTTTTTCAATTTCGTTGTCCTGTATCTCTGGGCAATATATCTTTTTCTGCTCAATTTCTATCCCGTATGGCTCTAAAATTTTCTTCGCTAATTCAATTTTGAATTTATTTCCTGTCACATAAACAATCTTCATATCGCACTCCCATATTTTTGTTTTATACCGAGAACTCGTAGATTTTGCTGCCGGTTTCTGTTTGACACAAAAACTTTGGTTTAAATCTTTCTTTAATCAACTTTTCTCCATCCGGCGTGACACAATCCACAATGACTTTTTGTATAACAACATTTTTCTCTTCAAATTTGGAAATTTTGTTTTTAAGGGCTTTTAACAGAATATCTATAACATCGGTATCACGAGATTCTTCTCTGATAACAATTGACATAAACAAGCAATAGTTTTTTCCTTCTTGAAAAGGCAAAATGTCTTAAGTTTTAAGCAAATAATCTTTCGTCTGCCCTTTTTTGAACTCTTCAAAGCAACTTTTTGTAATAGGTAAAAAATTTATGTAGCCGACAATCTCATCTTCGTCCTTTAAGACGGTATAAAGCTCTGGGCAAATTTTTTGCCACATTAAGCATCTTTCTAAAACACCTCTATCTTTTTCATCAAACACCAGTGAATCAAGGTTTATCATTTGTTTGATGTCTTCTATGCTGGGATTGTTTTCTATCTTATATTTGTTCATTTATAGTTTTATTTTAACCCGCATAGAAAAACAAGTCAACTAAATTAAACTTTTTAGAGCAATTCTACTTTATGTTCTTTGCACTGCTCAACAGTGTCTTTGTCCCAATAACTAGATTGAACTTCGCCAATATGCGCACGGCCAAGCAGAAGCATGCAAAGTCTGCTTTGACCTATTCCACCGCCTATTGTAAGTGGCATTTCATCTTTGACTATCGCCTGATGATAAGGATATTGAAGTCTTTCTTGTTTTTGAGCTTTTTCGAGTTGTTTAAGGAGTGACTCTTTATCAACCCTTATACCCATGCTTGAAATTTCAAGAGCTATATCCAAAACTTCGTGGTAAAATAGCAAATCCCCGTCCAAGCTCCAATCATCATAATCCGGAGCTCTCAAATCATGTGGCTTTCCATCGCTCAAATCATCGCCAATGCCGATAATAAACACAGTCTTGTATTTTTTGGTAATCAAATATTCTCTTTCTTTGTCTGTCTTATCAGGATAGATATCCAAAAGCTCTTGGCTTGTGATAAAATGAACATCTTTGCATATGTCAACACTCTTGAAACCTTTTGTCTTTAAAAACTCGCTTGTTTGCCAAATTGCTTTAACAATTTTTTTGACTGTCTTTTTTAAAAAATCTATTGTACGATCTTCTCTTGTAATAACCTTTTCCCAATCCCACTGGTCAACATAGACTGAATGAGTTTCATCCATTTTGTCGTCTCTTCGAATAGCTGTCATGTCAGTGTAAAGACCTTTGTGAACATCAAATTTGTATTTTTTGAGTGCAAATCTTTTCCACTTTGCAAGAGATTGAACAATTTCAAGCTCTTTTCCGTCTTTTTTAATATCAAAAGAAACAGCTCTCTCAACCCCACTAAGGTCATCTTGAAGTCCACTTTCTCTTGTCACCAAAAGCGGTGCTGACACTCTTGTCAAATCTAGTTCTTTTGACAACTTTCTTTCAAATTTGTCCTTTATAAGTTTTATGTATTTTTGTTTTTCCATTACGCTAAGTTGTGCGTATTTTTCTTTTATTATTTTCATTTTTTTTCTCCTTAAATTTTTTGTTTTGTAAATTTTTTGGTTGCAATAGTTTAAGGAGTATAAAATTTACTTAAAACTTCTCCTTAAAAAATTGTTGTCATTATCATCTTCGCCCGCTACGGCATTTGTCTTTTTCATAATCTCTCTCCTTTTAATAAAAAAACACTCTCTTGGATTTCAAGAGAGTGTTGAATTTTGATTTGTCTTTGTTTAGATTTTTTCAACAACAAAAATGAAACCCATCTTAGATGCGCCAATGTTTACATTATTATTGTTGTTTACAAGTCTAAACATGTTTTTCTCCTTTTTTTAGGTTTTACCTTATTATTTTAGCACAAAAATATTAGAAATGCAATAATTTTTACAAATTTATATAATTTTCTGCCAACGCTTCCAATTTTTTGTCAAAGTCCTTGCTTGTGTCAACAAATGTCACGCCAAATTCTTTGCATTCTTTTTCAATCTCCTTGCTGATGTCAACAAGTTTTGTGATTCTGTAAGAAAGCTCTTCATATGTTTTCTTTCGTGTCCAATCTTTCTCGTCGTCTTTTTCCAGAATGATTTTGATTTTTTCTTCTGCAGTGGTGTTTGGGTATCCCAAAAATATAACATCCCATTTTGTTTTGTCAATGTATTTTAGTATATCGTGAGGCATAATATGGGCAGAGTCGATAATAAATTTTTCTTCTTTTGTATCCATAATCTGCATGGTTTTCGAAAGTAGCAAAGCAAGTTTTGGACTGCTGTCGCCAATAATCACAGAAGTTTTTATGCCGGTTTCTGGAAAATTTTCTTTCAGTGATGCGGTAAAGTAATCAAGCGAAATATGATTGTATTTTGGGCATCTGTTTTTTATCATTTCTGCAAGGGTGCCTTTGCCTGACCTTGCAACGCCGCCTATGAAAATGTTTTTCATTTTTTACCTCATATTTATCTTAGCACAAACAAAAACAATTTGCAAAAGAAAAAACCAAAGCGTTGTGCTTTGGATTTTATTATAAATTAGGTTCTTTATCTACTGGTTGTCTAAACAAATCTTCAATAGATGGAATTTTGACATCTTTTATATCATCATAAACCTTGCTCATAAGTTTGACACAGTCTTTGTTTGACATCTTTGATAAATGCAAAACCTTAAATGACTTATATTTAGGACCAAAAAACTTTTTATCAGATCGCTCATGTCTGTCCTGTGCAAAATATTTCCCATATAACTTTGGGGGAACATATCTATATCCATCAAAATCTGTACAAAGGGGACACATGCAAATTCGCTCTAAAAAATCTTTGCTATCAATTTGATTTCCATTACGATCAAATAAATTGTTGTCAACATCTTTCGTATTTGGGAATCTTTGAAGGTTAAAGTCTGATCGGGGTCTTTTTAGAATATTTAAAGAATTTAAATTTATATCAACAAGAAATCTATCGCCAACGCCATATTTTTCATCTTTTAAATCAACTACAGAAACAGCATGCCCACCATTATTTTCTCTTGTGTTTTGTATACCAATTGATTCAGAAATTAAATGATCGCCATTGTTCATAAAATGATAAAATAAGTCCCTGGCAATAGCATTAAAAAATTGGTCATACCCAACACATTGAATTTCTTTACAATTAACCGCTGCGACAATATTGTTGTGTATTTCACCTTTTAAGTTTGTACCATAGGGATCAAAATTCGAATAAGAAAAGTTTTTAAATGCAAAGGCTGATATAAAAGCAACCGTTTGTAATGGCGACAATTTTTCTTGTTTTATCATGTTAACCAGTTTGTCGACAACGATGTTCGCTCTTTTTACTTGATCTATGTCCCACAAAATACCAGCTCCTAACCACTGGTCTATGGTGTTTGTCTTTGTAGACCAAAAATTTTTGCTGCCTAAATATTCGGAATAATAAATGGAAGAATTGTAATCACTCGCCACGCGCTCAGCATCTTTAAGCTCGGAAAAGGTAAAGTCATTTCTTAAATATTTGGGACCATCATTCCTGCCAAATTGTATTTCTTTAAAGTCTAAAACAATCCTAGTTTTTTCAATGCCGAATTTCTTTAACATTCCCAAAATTGAACCTATATCAAACCTAAGGTCTCGCATATTGTAAAGTTTTCCTTCTCCGTGTCTTTTTAGCGATATAAAAAGATCAGCTTGAGCATCTCCTGTTTTATAGATACCTTTTATGCTTAGTCCGCTTGACTTTCCGTCGCCATCCAAAATTTCTCCAAATTTAACTCCACCGCCAGCCGTATCCATATCCAAATCAAGTCTGCTAACAAACTCGGGCTTTTGTTCTGAATTTTGACATATCTGATACAAAAGTTTTATTTGTTCGTCACTAAATGAAATCATATATTTTTCCCTTATTTCTTCAAAAACTTTTTTCCGTTTTCTAAAAGCAAAGGATATATTTGTTCTAAGATTTTTGAATCTTCAACTTCTTTCAAATAAGTCTCATTTTCAATTTTCTCTTCAACTAAAAATTGAACATTTGAAAAATTGTTTTGGTCAATCAAATAATAGTATGTTTTGCCATCTTTCTGTGCACTGCTAACGACAACATATTCGTTTTTGTCAGTTAGTTTTAAAAGACTTCCTATTTCAAACATAATTATTATCCCCCAATTTCTCTTTCTGGATTTTTGCTTTGTTCGTAATGGTCACATGTTTCTTTCAATCTGTCTTCAACATCTTTAAACTCTTTGTCAGCATTTCTCATCTTTCTATAAGCCATGACTCCAGCTGCCATCTGAAGCAATGCTGCAGCACCAAAAATGGCCCCAGTCGCCACATGTCCAGCCATAAACGAAACGCCTGCCGCAACTGCCGACAATACTGCCAAGCCGCTATAAACAATTGTTCTGATTTGGGTTAACTTTTTGTTTTGTTCGAGAGTCTTGTACTCTACAATACCAAATTTCAATGAATCTTGGTGAGCTTCAGCGTAAGGATTTTCTGGTTTGTCTTCATTAATGATCTCTGCCATTCTGTTTTTTAAATCACTTTTGCCACCAGCCTTTTTTGTCTCTCCTTCAAACATTCTAAGCGCTTCTTTGCAGTTGAGTGCAGCTGATTTGTCAACAATTGTATTGTTGCTGACACAGATATCTCCATATTTATCCTTATAACTGCCTTTGATGGTCACATGATTTCCAGCCACCTTTATTTTTAAACCAGGATTTTCTTTCAGTTTTTGCAATATATTTTTAGGATCATCAAGGTTTATACCACCAACGATGTTTCCATGTCTAACACCATTTGAAACATTTCCAAATGAGTTGTTGTTTCCGATTATAACATTTCCTTTAACAACATTTTTTGCCATTTTTTTTAATTCCTCCCTATGATATGTCTATTATATCGCATATTGACTTTTGTGTCAAGTGACAAATCAGCGGGTCAACTCTTCTTTATGACATTTTGGAACCAAATTTTCTTTTATGTGGCCAAATCTAGTTCTTACATTTTCTAAAACTCGTGCTGGACGGTCTTCTCTAACCGATGTCAAAAGGTCTTCGAAGTCAATAAGTTGGATTTCGCAAGTCTTTGGATTTATTAAAATGTTGTGACTTGACAGGTCTTCTAGAAAAATATTGTTGTCATACAATTCTTGAACTGCGTTTTTTAAATTTTGAAATATTTTTAATCTTTCTTCAATATTGCCATTTTTGCCCTTAAGGTAATCAAAAAGGCTGGTCATATTTTTGTGGTAATGAAGCAAATAGCCAACGCAAAATCCATCTATGTATGCCATGCCCTGTGTCAATTTTGTGAGATGTATTTTGTCCTGCAGCCCAATCAATTTTTCGACGGTTTCATTGTTGTATCTTTGAAATGGAGAATCATCTTCTTTTAAGCATTTTATTGTCTCTGAAATATCTGATAAATTTCTGAAATTGTATTTTCCATCTTTATATTCGAAATAGTTTAAAAATGGCCTAAAGTTAAACTTGAAAAGTGTGTCTTCATCCAATTTGTAAACAATGCCAAAAGAACCCTTTCCGACAATATCATTTGTCGCAACAATTTTTATCAATTTTTTAACTGACAAGTCAAGTCTTTTCATATGAGTATGTTAGCATGCATGCAGTGTTTTGTCAATACTGATTTTCAAACACTTCTGCACACAACCGACCAGAAACAAGTCTCGTTTTTTAGTCTTTCAAAGATTTGGTGTGACAAAAAATTGTGGTTAGCATGCAAAATTTATGGACTTTTTGGGGCGAAATGGTTTATACTAAATTCGTAAAAAGGAGAATAACATGGAAATAAAAAAAGTTGTTGTTTGTGGCGGAGGAATTCTCGGCAGCCAAATTGCTTTTCAATGTGCGTATTGTGGATATGATGTGACAATTCTTATCAGAAAAGAAGACAGCATAGAGGATGTGCAAACAAAGCTGAAAAACTTAAAATCAACTTATATTGAAACAATTGACCACATGAATCCAAAAAAATACACTGAACCTTCTTGGGCACGCGGAATCAGCGAAGCGAAAGACTTTGACAAAAAACTTTGCAAACAAAAAGTACAAAGTGCTTATAAGAATATTAAAATATTGAATGTGCAAACCGTTGCACTTGAAAATGTGGACATTGTCATCGAATCAATTACTGAAAACCTTGATATTAAAAACGCATTTTATAAGCAAATTGCACCACTTCTTCCTGAAAAAACAATTGTTGTGACAAATTCTTCAACAATTTTGCCATCAAAAATGGCAAAAGCAACAGGCAGACCAGAAAAATATTTGGCTATGCACTTTGCAAATTTGATTTGGAAAAACAATATTGCCGAAATCATGGCACAAGACAAAACCGACAAAGAATATTTTGACCAAGTTGTGGAGTTTGCAAAATCAATCAATATGATTCCACTTGAGGCTCGCGAAGAAAAAGCTGGTTATCTTCTAAACTCAATGCTAGTCCCATTTTTGCTTTGCGCTATGGACTTGGTGGCAAATGGAGTTTCTGACCCAGAAACAATCGACAAGGCTTGGGTTCTTGGTACAGGCGCGCCAAAAGGGCCATTTCAAATTATGGATACCGTTGGGCTTGTGACCGCCCGCAATATTGTTTTGCAATATCAAAAAGTGCCAAACTTGTTTGACCCACTTCTCAAAAAGATGATGATGCCATACAACTTTGATGGTATGCTCCGCGTCCTTGACTCTTATGTAGAAGCAGGCAAACTTGGTGTTTCATCTGGCGAAGGATTTTATAAATATGACAAATAAAAAAAAACTCCAACAATTTCTGTTGGAGTTTTTTTATTGTTTAGTTTTCTAGATCTCTATTTTTTTTGTCTTCACCGCCAAAATTGCCATGGCTATTTAAATATGCCATTCTTTCGTCGTGTGTCATTGGCAAAATCTTGTCTTTCATTTCATCATAAACTTTTTTTGCCTTGTCAGTATCTGTCATAAGGACATTTTTTTCAAAATCACTTTTCTTCAATCTTAAAAGCTCAGAACCATTTTGAAAATCTATGGCCACATCAAACTCATCCCACTCACATTTTGAGATTTCTTCTGTGTTTATATGAACATAGTTTTTAAAGTCATCTGAATAAACCGCAGGAAAGGTCTTTAAAACTTCTTTCATTTCATCTTGTGGCAAATTTGCGATTGTGCCACTTTTGAACATTGTGAAACAACGAGTGCCTTGTTCGACAACAAAAACGATGTCTTCCATTTCAAATTCATAAGTTCTTTTTGCTTTTGGATCTGTTGCTTTCATATCTCCCCTCTCTTTTTAGTATATCATAAACACAAACAAAAATCAATGGAATTCTCGTGCTGTGATATCCAATCTTTTCATATGCACATGTTATCACGCAAACATGTCTTTGTCAATATTCTCTTTAAAGTTGTTTTTCTACATAAACCAATTTATGGCTCAAAAAAGAGGGTTGGAGCACAATAAAATGTGTGCCCATCTTTGAACATTGCAAAAATTTTTGGCATTTCTTTATCAAACTCTAAATCAGACAACTTGCCAAAATTTTGTAAATGATTTATATAGTCTTCAATCTTGCCTTTGCTGACATCATGATACAGATTTATACGGCTATCTTCTGCAAATCTTAATATTTTTCAATTTTTCACTGTTTGTCATATAAATCGCTCTCTTGTGTGATATTACACTGATTCTCTACGTTTGTTTTATGTTTTTTGATAAGCATTTCAATTGGTTTTTCAATAGCATAATGTCTAGCCAGCTCAACAATCGCACAAACCACAAACACTACAACAACAGAAATTATCGCAAACAACCAAAACCAATTTTGGTATGCCATTTGCGGACAATGCAAAATATCCTTCCAGAGAAAAGCTCTAAGTGAATTGTTGTCATGAATCAAATAAATTCCCAATGTCGTTGATGAAATTGTGTTTATAAATTTGCTTGAAAATTGTTTCTTTGAAAATGCAAAAATGTTAAACAATGCTACCGTTGTGATTAAACAAAAAATTGAGTTCATTTGATACACTGACCACGAAGAGAATGCTTCAAAAGCAAATATAGTTAGATAACCAACGACAAATACCAAGATGTTTATTTTTGTTTTTGAAAACATCTTCTGTCCATGCAACCTGAGAAATGCACCTAGCAAATAGATGGTTAAAAACCAACCAACATTTGAAAAGTAATTGTGAGAAACCAACGTAATTATGGACTGAAAAACAATCAGAATTAAGAGCAAAAATCTAAAATCTTTTTCTTCCAAATTGTTTGCAAGTTTATTTAGAAAAGGTGAGAGCAAATATGTGATTACATAAGCCGTTATAAACCAATATTCATTAAATATTATAGGAAAGATTTTATGAGAAAACTCTTCCCATCCAAACTTGGCCTTTCCTGAAATTAAAAAACACGAATAAATCACAACCGAATATGTAAATACGACAACAACGAGCCTTAAAACCTTTTGCCATCTAAATTTGCCTTTTATCAAGAAATAACCACTAAGCATAACAAAAATATTTACACCAATTTTTCCACCAATCACAAAAAAATCAAGCAAAATTTTATTGAACATCGGCACATCTGCAGCATATCCTCCATGACATGCAAAATGATGCATAACAATCAAAATCATGCTTATTATTCTCAAAAGCTCCATTTTGGAGTCTCTAATAGGTTTGTCTTCAACTCTTTCCATATTTTATATTTTAGCATAATCAACAAAACTTTGTATCACTTTTTCAAACTTTTTAAAAAAAACAGAGTGGTTGCTCTGTTTTATTATGCCTGTTATTGCACTTACAATTCTTTCTCGTTTGAAGACTTAAATTTTTTCATTTGGTCCAAAACTTCTTTTGATACATTCCATATTGGGTGAGAATATTTCTCAATAAACCCATCTATTTCAGATGGAAGAAAATCTTCAGTTTCAATCATTCTCTCGAATCTTAAATTGGGATTGTATTTTTCTATTTTCCAACACTCATCATATTTTGATCTACCCCAAAACATTTCTGTCAAATCGGTATCGATTGTTATGCTTGGATTTAATTGGTAAATTTCGTTTGCAAACTTCTCAACACAATCATAAAAATGAAAACCACTAATAACAACACTATCGTCTCTTGACAAATTTAAATTTTTGGCCATTTGTTTGAAATCTGCATATCTCCAATCCTTACAAAATTTTGGTGTTGATTGTTTAAAGGTAATATCAGCGTCGAAAACCTTGTCTGGATTTAATGAAACAAAACCCAAATCACTTTCTTTGTACTTTGCAACCCAAAACTCATAACCATTTTGAATATATCTTTTTTCTATACATTCATTAAATAATTTGGGATCATCAAATTGACTTATATACTCTGTTTGTGGAAACAATAAGATAAAGATTTTTTTCATAAGTTTATGATAGCAAAATATAATACAAAAGTCAATATCGGCCTCTGCTTTTGTTTTGCTGACTTGCGAGATTAAATTAGATATATGCTGTTGTTGCACTGGATCATTATTTCAATGCAATTACGCATTCAAATGCAATTGGAATAACTTTATTTTTTTTTGAAACATCGTGATCATTTATACTTCTTGGCTGATATGTATCACTGGCTAAGCTATCTGCCGCATAAAAAATTTGTCCAAATTCTATACCCCTAAAGCTTGAAACAACTGCCATTGCCGAACATTCCATATCAACCGTTATGGCTCCTTGAGCCTTTCTTCTTTCTACCTTCGCCTGAGTTTCTCTGTAAACTGCATCTGTTGTCCATGTCTTTCCTGTATGATAATTTATTTTTAATTCTTTGAGTTTTGCGCCAATTTTTTTTAAGACGGTTTTGTCTATGTTGACTTCGTCTTTAACCGGTGCATAATGATAACTTGTGCCCTCATCACGAATTGCGGCGGTTGGCAAAATAATGGAATATTCATCAATTTTTTCATCTAGGCAACCACAGCAACCAACAAGTATAATCTTTTTTATGCCCATTTGTATAACATCTTCAAAATTTGAAACGCAAGCAGGAGCACCAACTGGCGATTGATAAACAGCAATGTCATTTCCATTGTAATTCACCTTGTAAACAGGAAACTTGGCTGTAGCACTCTCTACATGTCCAATGATTTCTGGATTAAAAACTCTTACAATCTCGTTCATAATAGACCTAGAAAAAAAAGAAACACACAATTCGGGACAATTCTCTATCTTGTTTGAATATGTGTCCGGGTTAAATACGGCTTTTCTGTTTTTGTCAAATTCTTCTAAAAGCATAAAGTTCTCTCCTTAGTTTGTATTGTATCATGCTTTCCGTCTTTTTGTATCACTTTTTCAATAATTTTTTATGAAAAAGATTAATAAAGCTTGACAATTTTTACTTTGGGGCGTAATATCAACTATGGTGTATTATATGAGAAAAATAAGCAAAAATTTTATGAATCCTGAAATCGAAAGGCTGATATCAATACTGGAAGAACCTTCAAGTGAAGGGTTCTTTTGTATGGATGACAAATGGACTGATTTAAGTGAACCCGAATGTAAGAATATAATAAACTCGATGACGGATGCAGAAAGAGAAAAGTTTTTATCAATGGATTTTTCAAATAAAAGTTTGGGATTTAAATACAAGTTATACTTGATTAAGGAATTGTTTGAAATGCCAAGAATCAATGATAAGATATCTAGGCTTGTTGTTGTTGACGAAGCTTGTGTTTTTGACGATTTTATTGACATTATGTCAACAATAAGAGACTATTCGGTTTTTACAGGTGAAGATATAAAGATCTTAGAGCCTAAAATAAACAATTCAATGAAAGCAATGGGGGCTACAATAAAGCGAGTAAATCTTGTTAAGAAAAAGTGGGAAAATTTAAAGAAATAATTTTGCCGCAAATCTATCTAATATCCGGTTCGACCCAAAAAGCAGAGCGCTCGCTCTGCTTTTGTTTTGTTTATTTATAAGATTGAACTAGATATAGGCTGTCATTGCGCTAAGATTTTTTTGTGTGATCAAATTCCTGTTTTAAATCTTCTTTTTTCAATTTATAACAAGGCAAAAATGATACATACCCTGGATACTTTTTTCCAATGTTGCAATAGTCATCAACAGCACTAGGCTCATAATATTTTCCATCCCTTTTTTGTAAAGGAAATGAGCAACATGTTTTTGGTTTGTATTTCCATCCATTTTCGCCGTTTTTGACCGCAAATTCTTGCAACATGCATTTGTTGTCTACACAAAAAACACAAGTCGTTTGATTGAAATGTTTTGCATAATTTGGATTTTTATACTTTTTTGATTTAGTATTTGTCTTTTTGCCTTCCATCAAATTTTCCCATTTGCCATAAACGATATAGTCTTTGGGTAAAAATGCGAAAAATTCTTTGTTGTTTTCAACCACATCTCTTATTCTTAGTTCGTCATCCTCTTTTAGGTAAACTCCATCATAGCAACACCAAGCTTCACAGCCTTTGCAATAATTTTCAATTTTATTTATATTTTTGTTTTTCATAATTTTATTGTATCACACAGCCTTTAAATTTTTATTGTTTTTTTAACAAATTTTTCCACAAAATAAAAAGCAGAGCACTATGCTCTGCTTATTCACATCCCACTACCACTGGTATCGAACCAGATATGACCTGTCATTGCACTAATTTTTACTTAAGATTTTTTCTTTAGTTCTAACCATTAAATAATGAGATTTTGTTTCATCATAAACTTCAAAGCCAAGTCTTTTATATAAGTTTTGAGCTGGATTTGATTTAAAAACCTTTAAGTAAATATCTTGATTTTTGTGTTTGGCAAAAACCTTGTTTAAAATGTCAGACCCTATACCCTTGCCTCTGCATTCTGGAAGCAAGCATAAATTGTTTGGGTGATAACCCTCGGCATTATCTTCACCATCACTAAAAAAACCAACCGGTTTGTTATCAACATAAATTATGTATGTACGCTTTGCATCTTGCTTCATAAGGTCGTCAAACATTTTTCTTTGAACGTTATCATCCCAACCACCAAAATATTCTTCAACATATTTTTGATAGCATAGTTTTTTTACATCATACACAAAATCATAATCCGACGCCTTGTACTTTCTCAACGTATATTCCATTTACAAAACCTCCTTTTCAAAATAATTATATCATTAAGCACAAAAATTTGTATCGCTTTTTTACAAACTTTTTCAAAAAAACGAGCAGAGTTTTTTTACCCTGCTTCGTATCGAGCCTGTTATGACTTTTTATTGCACTTAGAATTTCGCCTATTTATTTTTCCATTAGTTATAATGAAATACTCTCCATGAATTTTTTCTTTTCCATTTTTTATAACAATAAAACTGCCATCATTTATTGCAATAATCTTTGTGTTATAACTATCTGGCAAAATAATATCTTCCAAATATCTTTTACCATCAAGAATATAATCCTTAAAATCTTGATAATGTGGCAAGATATTGATTTTTGTTAACCCAAGCCCTTTAAGGTATCTTTGAAAATTTGGATTTTCACTTTCTCCTTCTATTTCTGGTGGGCAATAAACAATGTCTGCACAGTTCATACTTCCCGCACTTCCGCCGACAATCAATGCATTTGTACTTTTTAGCAATTCCCTTAAGTTTATTTCATTTAAAAACTTATTTTGGGTAGGTAAATGTCCTCCACATAAAAATATCAAGTCGGCATTTTCCACCAATTCTTTTGCAATGTGTTTTGTGCTATAGTTCAGAATATTATAATTTTTAAATGGCAATGTTATCTGAAATGACTTGCAAGTATTTTCATAATATTGCCAAGTTCTGTCATCATCTAAACCTCTTGCGACAAATAGAAAATTATTGCAATTTTTCAATTCCTTTTTCAAACAATCCAAAATGCCATTTTCATTGCCAAAATTGTGTGGAATTCTATTTCCTTTTTCATCTATTTCATATAAATCCAAACAACTTGTTAGAATAATAGTACTCATAAAACAATCCTCACATGGAGATTATAACATATTTCCGTTTTACTTGTATCACTTTCCCATAAACTTTTTCAAAAACAAAAAGCAGAGCCACTAAACTCTGCTTTTTGATTGTTTATTCACGTTGAGAACAACCCCTATTGCTGACATAAAAACCACCAAACTTGTGCTACCTGCCGAGATGAATGGAAGCAGTAACCCGGTTGGCAGTATCGAACCAGATATGACCTGTTGTTGCACTAATTATTTAACTTGATATAACTCAATCACATTAATACATACTTCTTCATAAGGGTGATTTTGATTTATTGCTTGAATTATCTTTTTTAAATTATTTTCACCACAAATAAACTCCAATTTATATTCCTTTGCAATTTCAATCTCTCCTACCTTTCCTTGATATGGGTTTGCTCCTTCAATTGGCTTCCAAGATGAATTCACTTCATACCAATTCATGCAACAATCGTAATTCCCGATTTTACCAACTCCAATTCTATATAGTGCATTTTTAATATTGTCTAATGCTTCTTTGGGTAAATAAGTTTCTATTTTGTATTTTTTCATTTTTATACCTTCTTATTTATAAGATAACACACTTTTCTCAATTTTGTATCAAATCTTTAGAAAAAAATAAAAAACAGAGTTTCATACTCTGCTTTTTGATTGCCTGTTTATATTTAGAACAACACCTATTGCACTCATAAAAACCACGAGAGATGTTGAGCCAGCACTGATGAATGACAGTGGAAGCCTGGTCGGTGGAATCGAGCCTTTTATAACTTGTCATTGCACTGAAAATGTTATTTTATAATAATTCTTTAATTTTATCTTTCACTTTATTCCATAACATTTTCAGATTTGGATAAGATAACTTTTCTTCAACTTGCTCAAAGGGTATCCAATATGTATCATGAGTATCTTCGCTTGCATTATCGCTTTTGCCTTTATCAAGAGCAATAAACATATAACAAGCACACAACTCTCCTTTTGGAGTAACATATCTTTCCACATAGGGTTCAAAATCTTTCACTATCTCCGCAATTCTTTTGGTTTCTTCAGCCGTCTCCCTAATTGCACATTCCTCCAAAGATTCTCCATCTTCTAAATGCCCTTTTGGAAATGAATAATCATTTTGCTTAACCCTGTATACTAAAGCAACACTTTTGCTTTCTCTATTAATTAAAAAACAACCAGCTTTTAATGTTTCCATATTTTCTCCTATCATTTTTATTATATCACATCCATCTCGATTTTGTATCAAATTTTCACAAATAAAATAAGCAGAGCTTTCACACTCTGTTTTTTAATTGTTTATCGAGCCAGATATGAGCTGTTATTGCGCTGAAAATTAACTATAATTACCAGTCGTTTCTTCAATATACATTTTTAGAAAGTCCTTCATCAATTTGGTTTTCTTTGAGGCCAGTTTTTTTGCTGTTTTAGTATTCATGTTGTCAGCAAGTCTTAACAATTTATTGTGAATGTGATGAATTGTAGACGCATCATTTTTACTTTCCGAATAACTATTATTATACAATGGAACATCTGGATTATAATCCATCATACCATTAAGAAAACCATATTTAAAAGCTCGAACTATTCCCACAGCTCCACACATATCAAGATTGTCTGCATCTTGTAAAATCAAGCTTTCAATATCGAATACCGAAACTCCTTCTTTACCAAATTTATATTCTTCATGGTGCTCAACCGCATGCAAAATATGTTCTTTTTGTTCTTTTGTTAAATCCAAATCATTAATAAACATTTCTACTATTGGAATGCTCTCTTGGGGTGACACATATCTTCCGTATTCGTTTGACATAATCCTATGAATATCATGAATATATGCTGATATACCAATAACCAATTTATCCCCACCTTCTTTTGATTGTAAGTATAGTGCATACTTTAATGTCCTTTCTAAATGGTCAACATTGTGTCCACTGGCATCTTTATCAAAATAATCTTTAGCCTTTATTCTTAATTTTTGTATAATTACTTGTAATTTATCCATCCATTTACCTCTTTAGGATTCATTATACCAAATACACATAAATTCTGTATCACTTTTTCACAAACTTTTTCAAAAACAAAAAGCAGAGCCACTAAACTCTGCTTTTTGATTGCTCGTTTATATTAAGAACCACCCCTATTGCACTCATAAAAACCACCAAACTTGTGCCGCCTGCACTGATGAAAGGCAGCGGCAACCCGGTGGGAGGGATCGAACCAGATATGACCTGTTATTGCACTAAAAAATTAATAACTTGTGCGTATTTCATAAACCACTATATTTTCGTTATTTACACCAACAGAAATATCAAAACACGCAAATTCGACTATAATATCAAACAATTGGTGTTTTGATACATATTCATAGATCTTGTCAAAACATGGTATTTCATCAATATATTTATCAAAGATATTGGTTTTAAAGTTATAATCCGGATTTTTAAGAGCATCACGAACGGAATAACTAGGGTTTTTGGAAAGAGTGCCAGCCACAAACCCATCCCTAGTAAAGAAAATCTCTCCTACTAGCAACTGATTCTTTAAGTAATTATACGAACTCACATTTATAGAAAACTTCTCATAACCATATGTTTCTTTCAATAAATCATCTGCTGTCACTTTTAGCTTAAAAACCCCTCCCGCTTTTGATTTATCTCTTATTGCATAATATTCTGCAGGGTATTTTTTTATAAAATCTTTAATCAAATCTTGCTGACCTTGCTTAAAGATTTTTTCTGGAAATCTATTAAGATTTAACTCCACAATCTTGTTGTAGCTTTCTATTTTATTGTTTATTTGCATATATATCTCCAAAATCAATCAAAATCGGTAAATGATCACTATATTCAAGATTTAGAATATCAGCAGATTGCACAATGCTAAACAACCTATCACTACAGTAAATATAGTCAAATCTAAACTTCCAACCGAAATCATCACCTAATATTCTTGACCTATATGATCTCCATGTTATTAAGAGTTTGTTATGATGTTTCTCTCTTAATATGTCCACAAAATTACAATCAATTATTTTTTTCTGTAAAACTCTTTCCTCTTGCAAAAAGCCTGAATGATTTACACAAGATTTAGGATTTGTTAAATCCAACTCTGTTTGTGCAGTATTCATGTCTGCACAAATTATTACCGGTTTCTCTTTTTCTAAAAGTGAAATATAATCTATAAATTTTTCAACAAACTTCAACTTTACATCTAAACGTGAACTGCCATTTGGAATATAAGCATTTACCAATTTAAAACTTCCAAAATCCAAAGTTATTACTCTGCCCTCTTCATCCAAAAACCCAAACCCAAACTCAATTGACAATGGCTTAATTTTGGTTAAAACCATTGTCCCAGAATATCCTCTTTTATGTGCAGGATTTACTATCATTTGATATCCACAATCTTTAAATATTTCTTCACATACCTCTTTGCTTGCCCTAATTTCTTGAATACAAATTACGTCTGCATGGACAAGTTTAATCCAATCAACTATTCCATGTTTCATGGATGCCCTTGCACCATTAATATTATACGTCACAATCTTCATGCTTCGATTATACCACAAAATTAACAAACTTGTATCGAATTTTAACAAAAAAGCAGGATTTTTACGCCCTGCTTTTTGATTGTTTACTAATATTCAGCACCACTCCCACAGCACTCATGAAAACTACAAGCGATGTGCTGCCGGCGCTGATGAATGGAAGTGGAAGTCCGGTGGGTGGGATCGAGCCTGTTATAACTTGTTATTGCACTGAAAACTTTCAAGTTCATCTACCAAATTTGGAAATTTTTGCTTACAAAATTGATAAATCGGTTTGTCTTTTTTTTCTAAGATATTGAACATTATTAGCCTGCTTTTAATATGTTCAGTGATAAAATCTTGATAATTCTCATCTAGACTATATGGCTTAAAATCTAGTTCGCCATTTTTAATAAGTGTTTGCAAATATTCATACAGATCATCAACTTCTGTACATTTTAAAACTTTAACAGGTTCTTCACTAACAACCTCACCTTTAAAGCTTGTTTGCTGTGTTTTGAAATTTCTTATATCCACTTCATATATGTAGCATTTTTCTTTTTCAAATCTACGTTTTAATGCTCCTTCATAAGCCTCGTAAAAAAATGGTTTACCCTCTTTATTTAATCCATAACTTCCATCTAAATCTCCATTACTTTTTTTACTACCAAAAAGCAACGCAAATTCCAAATATGGCGTTGCGTAAACATAAGCCTTGCCATGAGTTGACACTCTTGGTTCTAAAACTTTCAAACCTGGTTGATTTGAAACATGATATAATTTTTCAAACATGTTATTTCTCCTGAGAAAACTATATCATATTTTTTGTCATTTTGTATCACTCTTCATAAACTTTTTCAAAAAATTAAGCAGAGTTATGTTTTACTCTGCTTTGATATATTCAGCACCACACCTATCGCACTCATGAAAACCACCAAACTTGTGCTGCCGGCCGAGATGAAAGGTAAAGGCAACCCAGTGGGTGGGATTGAACCTGTGACAACGGCGACATTGAGAAGGGTTTGAACAGCAATGACAAGCCCCACTCCACAAGACAAAAGACATCCAAATCGGTCTTTGGCGTTTAGCCCAATTTTGAAAAGACAAATCACCAAAGACGCATAAAGAGCCAAAATCAAAAGGCAGCCAAACAGCCCTGTTTCTTCACCTATGATTGAAAAGATGAAGTCGCTTTCTGCAAAAGGAAGAAACAAATATTTTTGACGCGAATTGAAAAGACCGACACCAAAGAGTCCACCATTTCCAAGACCGTAAAGTGATTGAATAAGCTGAAAGCCTTCACCCTGTGGGCTCGCCCAAGGATTTAGAAAAGCAAAAAGGCGCTTCATGCGATAAGGCTCTGCCAAAATGAGCGCCGGCACACCCATTGCACCAAGTCCACAAAACATGAGTGCGTGCTTTGAGCGAATCCCACCGATAAGAAACATAAAAAAAGTGACAAGCGCAAGACACATCGTCACGCTCATGCTTGGCTCGATAATGACAAGTCCGCACAAAGCTCCAGCAACCAAGAGTGGAAGCAAAAGAGTTTTGAATCTCTGAATTTTTTGATAATTCTCACTCAAAAAACTCGCCAGAAAAAGCACAAGCGCAAACTTGGCGATTTCAGACGGCTGAATAGATATGCCAAGAAGATTCACCCAACGATTTGCACCATAACTTTGCACTCCAAAGCCAGGCACAAAAACAAAAATGAGAAAAACGACGGAGATGCCCAGCACCCACCACTTGTATTTTTTGAGAAGGTGATAATCGACAAAAGAAAACGCCACCATCGCGCCAAGACCAAGAACAGCACCTATGATTTGTTTGATGAGAAAAAAATATTGATTGTGATAGCGATACTCTGCCGAATAACTGCTCGCGCTAAACACAAATACACACCCCAAAATGACAAGTGTGCATGTGAGCAAGACAACAACAAATTCAAATTTTGAAAGTCGAAGTTTTCTCACAGGCTTTCCTCTAAAACAATTTCTTTAAATCTATCTCCCCTTTCAGCATAACTTGAAAATTCGTCAAAACTTGCACAAGCTGGTGAAAGCAAAACAAAATCGCCTTCTGCTGAAATCTCTTTTGAAAATTTGACCGCATCTTCAAACTTCTCAAAAATCTCACAATCTAGCCCAAAACTTTTTGCGGAGTCAAAAATTTTCTGCCCATCACTTCCAAAGCAAATGAGTTTTTTCAAATTTGGTTTTTGTGAGAAAAAAGTATCATACTCAATTTCTTTTCCTTGACCACCCATAAGAAGAATTTTGTTTTCGTCTTTGAAAGCTTCAACGCAGGCAATTGTCGACGCCAAATTTGTCGCTTTGCTATCGTCTATAAAGGTGACGCCGTTTATCTTTCCAACAAATTCCATTCTGTGTGATGCTGGCGAGAAGTTTGAAATTACTCTTTCAATCTCCTGATTTGACACATGAAAATGTTTGCAAATCGCAATGCTTGCCAAAACATTTTCAATATTTTTTTCACCTTTTAGTTTTATTGATGACAAACTTAAAACCGATTTTTTGTTTATGAAAATTTGATTATTCTTGCAAAAAATACCTTTTTTAAGTGGCTTTTTTGAGAAAAATTCAATATTTTTCGTTAAAAACATGCCTTTTGTGTTTTCATCATCAAAATTGACTATCAAAATATCTTTTCTTTTTATGTTTTGTGCAATCATTGTTTTGACTCTTTTATACTCTTCAAAGCTGCCATGTCGATCAAGGTGGTCGGGTGTCAAATTTAAAATTGCAGAAATGTTTGCCCTAAAAAACTTTGACGATTCAAGTTGGAAGTTTGATACTTCACAGACTGTCACACTTCTTCGCGTTGTCCTTTGTGCAATCTCAGAAAACGGCAATCCAATATTTCCACACAAAAAAGTTTTGTAGCCCGCTTCCTTCAAAATTTTGTAAGTAAGCATGCAAGTTGTCGTCTTGCCATTTGTGCCAGTGATAGCGATAAGTTTTCCCTTTGCGAGAATGTAGCCAAAATCGAGTTCTGAAATCACGGGAATTCTATGACTATCAAAATGCTCTAAAAGTTTGTTTCCAATGATTTTTATGCCAGGACTTAAAACAACCAAATCAAAAAATTTGTCATAAGGATTTCTTTCAAAACCAACATATTCGAGATATTTCAAATCATCATCAAAAAGACTTACAACAGCGCCCTTTTCTTTTAAAATTTTTGAGACTGCTCGTCCACTGTCGCCAAGTCCATAAACCAAAACATGTTTGCCTTTAAATCTCATTTTCTCACCTTTTTAAACAGCGAGAACACCCATCAAAACTGCCAAACACACCGCTGTTGTCACTATTATATATATTGTGACAATGCGATTTTCATGCACCCCTTTTTGTTCGAAATGGTGATGCAGTGGCGCCATAAGAAACACTCTTTTGTGAGTCCGTTTGAAATGCAAAACTTGAATAATATCACTAAGGGCTGACAAAACAAACATAACACCCATAAGTGGAATATAAAGCTCAAGCCCTGACAAGACTCCAACCACACCTATAAAACCACCAAGGGCAAGTGACCCTGTGTCACCCATAAAAATTTTGGCGGGAAAGCAATTGAGTCCAAGATAACCCAAAATTGCTCCACACATTCCAAAACAGAGAATTGCCAAACTATGATTTTCTTGTGTCAAAGCCAAAATTAAACCAAAAAACAAAATATAAACAAAAGACACTCCGCCGGCAAGCCCGTCCAAACCGTCTGTCAAATTTACGCTGTTTGTCGTCGCCACCAAAACCAACAGCGAAAATGGGACGACAAACCAGCCTATATCAAAATTCAGTGAAAAAAATGTCAAGCTTGTCCTGCCCGAAAAATAAAGATAAAACCCAACAATCAAACCTATGCCAACTTGTCCAAAAATTTTTTGATAAGGCCTAAGTCCCGCATTGTGGCGAAACTTGACTTTCAAAAAATCATCTAAAAACCCTAAAAGCCCATATGCAAAAGTTGTCGCTATCGCAAACCACTCCACAAAAGCATTTTTACCTGTCAAAAAAAGCGAAGAAAAAATAAGGACAATCAAAAATATGATTCCACCCATTGTTGGCGTACCTTCTTTTTGGGCATGCTTGTCCACCCAATGCAAAATACTCTGTGATGCACGCAGTTTTTTGCAAATAGACAAAACAAACGGCGAAATCAAACACGAAAAAAGCAGGCATATCAGCCCGCATAAAATATATTTTGTTGTCATAAAACCCTTTCCTCTTCAACCGCTTCCTTTTTTACACATTCAGATATTGTTTCAAAATCGTTGTAATCATATTTCGTGCCATCTATTTCTTGATATTTTTCAGCGCCTTTCCCCGCAACAATGATTATGTCACCCTTTTGAGCAAAACAAATCATCTTTCTTATCGCCTCTTTCCTGTCGCACTCAACAAAATGCGGTCTTTTCATCCCCTTTTCAATATCACTAATTATGTCGAGTGGTTTTTCAAACCTTGGATTATCATTCGTCAGGCAAACATAGTCAGCATATTTTTCGGCAATCTCGCCCATCAACATTCTTTTTGTCTTATCTCTGTTTCCACCACAACCAAAAATAATAAATACTTTTTTGTCCGTCATTTTTCGGGCTGTTTTTAAAACATTTAAAATGCCATCTGGTGTGTGTGCAAAATCGACAACAATGTATTTTCCAAAAAAGTTTATTACATTAAATCTTCCTTCAACAGGATTTACAAAATTTAAACCTCGTTCGAGTTCTTTATCACCTAGACCCAAACTTCTGCAAACTGAAAGTGCTGCAAGAGAGTTGTATACATTGTATTCTCCGACCAAATTCGTCTTTATATGCAAAACGCTGTCTTCAACATTTGCCAAAAAACGAGATCCATTTATTGTGCATAAAATACCAATCGCAAATGTGTCAGAAGGAGAGTTTATGCCATATGATTTTGTAGGAACATCACAAGTCAAAAGCAGTTTTCTTGCCCTTTCATCATCCATGCAGAAAATCGCACTTTTCATATTTTTGTGATTGAAAAATGACAGCTTTGTTTTTTCGTAATTTTCCATCGTGTCGAAATAATCTAAATGGTCTTGCGTTATGTTTGTAAGCACACCAACATCAAACATAATCCCATATGTTCGCTTTTGGTCAATAGCATGCGCAGACACTTCCATAACCACATATTCAACACCAACATTTTTCATTTCTAAAAAAGTTTTGTGTAAAAAATCTGCATCAGGTGTAGTAAGTGGACATGGTTTCATTTGTCCATTAAAAAAAACGCCATTTGTGCCAATCACACCAACTTTTTTGCCATTTCTTTTCAACATTTCCGCCACGATATGCGAGGTTGAAGTCTTTCCGTTTGTGCCAGAAATGGCTATCATCTTCATATCGTCACAAGCAGACTTATAAAAATTTTTGCAATACAATGCAAAATTTTCTCTTGTGTCATCAACTTTTATTGACTTTTCACCAAAATCAAAATTTGAAACGGCATATTCCACCCCGTTTTCAAGAGCTTCTCTTACACGCTCTTGTGCCTTTTGTCTGTCATCTGTCAAACAAAAGAAAACATCGCCTGCTTTTGCTGTTTTGCTGTTTTGAGATGGTGCAAAATCGGTTTTTAACAATTCTTCAAATTTCATAACTTCTCCTTTTTGATTCATTTTAATTTCTAAAAAGATTTTTGTTGTACCCGTGACAAACTAAGACTAAAAAAGACAAAATTTTTATTTCTTAAAAGTCTTGGCCGTGTTTATATAAGTCAGCAATGCATCACTTTCAAAATTTTTTACAAGACGATTTTCGTCCAGCAAATTTTCTTTTGATTGTCTTATCACACAAGAGAGAATTTCTTTAAAATCCATGCCTTTAAACATATGACAGGATAGCGAACCCGGAATGGTGTTGAGCTCGTTTACATAAAGCCTTTTTGATTTGTTGTCATACAAAAAATCTATTCTCACTATGCCATCACAATCAAACAAGCTGTACACCTTTTCTGTCAGCGATCTAATCTTTTTGGAAAGCGAATCACAAAGTCTTGAATTTTTGGTGTCTTGTGAAACATATTTGTCTGCAAAACTGAAAATATCACTTTTGTTTTCAACTTCAATTACATCAGAAATAAAAAGGTTTTGTCTGACTTTGAAACAAGCACAGTTGAACTCTCGAAGGTTTTCAACAAACTTTTCGCACACAACTTTTTTGTCAAATTCAAATGCAAGTTCTATTGCGCTTTCAAGCTCGGAAATGTCTTTGCAAAGAGATATTCCTATGCTACTTCCTAGATTTGCAGGTTTTGTGATAATTGGAAAAGAAATTTTTAAAAGCCTGTTTAAAGTCTCGTTCTTTTTCTCTGTATAGTCGTCTCTTTTTATTGTTTCTCCTTCGGGTGTAAGGATTTTGTTTGCTTTCAAAATATCTTTGACAAATGCTTTATCCATGCAAATTGCACTTGCACAAACTGATGGACTGGATTGTGGAATGTTTGAGCACCTTAAAAGTCCCTGAAGAGAACCGTCTTCTCCAATATTTCCGTGACAGCAATTCAAAACACTTTTAATTTTATAGAGCGGAACATATTTGAAATGTTTTTGCACCATCAATACATTTTCGCCACCAAGAATTGTCACGCGTCTTTTGTTTTTTGCCTGTTTTCTAAAATTTAAATAGACTTTTATGTCATCCAAGTTTTCTGCAATCCACCAAAGTCCACTTTTGTCTATATAAACCAATTCGGAGTCTTGCAAAAATTTCTTCATCTGCATGGCGGTGATTATTGAAATGTCATGCTCCACACTTCTTCCACCAAAAACAATCAAGTTCTTTTCTCTCATTTTTCCTCACTTTATATTGTCTGGAAAGTCATTTTCAAACAAAACAACATCCCCTTGAACCAAATGCTCCTTCAAAAATTTTTGTTGGTCTTCTCTTGTATCACCAAAGAAAATTTGATTTTCACTCATGCCCCCTGAAATTGCCCCTTTGAAGAGTGCATCGCGATTCGTCTTGTTTGAAATAAACAAAAAATCCCCAACCCTTGATATCTTCTTGCCAATTTCAAAATTTTGCTCATATTGTTTTGCGCCGAGCTCTACCATGCCTGGTGTGATGACAAATTTTCTGCCAGAAAAGTTTCCCAAAACTTTTAAAGCATCTGAAAATCCAGCAAAGTTGCTATTGAAGCTGTCGTCTATGATTGTGACATTTTCGGTTTTGATAAGTTCTAGCCTATGACTTGATGGCTTTAAAGAAGATATCTCTTTTTGAATGTCGTAAAGACTTTCGCCAAGAAGGTATGCCATGGCAGATGCGGTGACGATATTGTCGATGCCGGCTTCGCCCAAAATTTTTGTTTTGCACGCAATCTCATTTTTATTTATGCACAAAACAAAATTGGTGCCTTCTTGAGAAAATTTAATTTTCTTTGCATATGCAAAACTATTTTTCTGGCACACCAAAAATTTCTTGTGGTCAAAAGCCTTATACAACTTTTTCGATGAATCGCTTTTCCCGTTGAACACCACGAATTCTTTTGCATTTTTGCAAAGCTGATATTTCTCACTTTCAATATTTTCAATCTTTTTAAATGTTTCAAGATGGCACGCTCCAATCGGAGTAATAATTCCAAAATCAACACCAAAGTTTTTGGCAAGAAATTCTATGTCGCCAATGTGTCTTGCACCATATTCAAAAATGACAAGTTCGTCTGTGTCTTTCAAATTTTCTAAAATGGTTTTGCAGATGCCCATTGGGGTGTTGAAACTCTGTGGGGTGACACAAACTTCAAACTCCTTTCGCAAAATTTGATACAAAAAGTTTTTTGTGGATGTCTTTCCAAAGCTACCCGTGATCGCAACAACTTTTGCACCAACATCTCTAAGACGCTCTTTTGCTTTTTTGATAAAATATTTTTGAATAAGTGTTTCTATTGGCAAACAAATCAAAAAAGATAAGCACACAAAAGTTTGGCTAAAAACAAATATGACTGATAATATTAAAAAAATATCCAAAAAATTATTAAAAAATATAAAAATAATTAAAACTGTTAAAAATTTAATTAAAAAATCAATAAAAAATTGCCTTTTTATTCTTTTTGTGAATTTTAATTTATTTTTTTCATATTTAAAAATATTTATTTTAATTATTTTTTTTAAATAATTTTTTATTTTATAATTTTCAAGTTGAAAAATTCTAAAATATAACAAATCAAAAAGGCAAAAGAAAATAGAAACAAAAAGTGTATAAACTATAAACACGCTTCCCTCCTTAAGCCCCTAAAAAATTCTTCATTTGACAAACCACTTCAACTCTTCTGTCAATATAACAAAAGTGTCCACAATTTTTCAAAATGACCAACTTTGACTTTCGAATTTTTCTGTTAAGTTTTCTTGCCATATATAGTGGTGTGACCTTATCTTGATCTCCAAATATAATCAATGTTTTGCAATTTATAAAAGGCAAAAATTCATCAAGATGGGTGTTTACGATGTTGATAAAAATTGGTTTTATGTTTTCTGGCAAATTTCGGTAATCTTCACTTCCAAGCCTAGAAACATCAAGTCCTTTTTTCTTGCGATGCTTAAAACACCACACTTTTAAATAATATTTCAACCCACGCCACGGTTTTGGCCCAGCACTGTCCAAGAGAACAAGTTTTTTCACAGCGTCTTTACAAAGTACACAAAGCAGAATTGCAACTCGCCCACCAAATGAGTGCCCTATTAGATTGAATTTTTTGATGCCGAGTTTCTCACACAAAAAACAGATAAGGTTTGCATATGTAAAAATTGACCAACCAACAATATTTTCGTCACTTTTCCCAAATGGCGGAAAATCTATAAAAAGTGAATTTTGTTTTATGTGCTCTTTAAAGAACAAAAGCTCATCGCTCGACCTTCCCCAACCGTGCAGATAAACATTTGTTGAGTCACCACCATAATCATAATATTGATAAAAAATTTTGCTCCCGCGAAAACTACATTCCATATTTTAGTCTATGAAAGAAAATTATTTTGGTTTAAAATTTGGGGCAAATCCCCAGCGCCAACAAAAAGCAAAACACAATTTTTTTTGTCTTTAATCTGCTGAAGAAAATCATTTAACGAAGAGAAGCCGTCAAAATAAAGTGCGTGTTTGTTTGATTTTTTCAAGACTTTTGCAAATTCTCTGGCGCTCATCCCATCACACTCTTTTTCGCGGGCAGAATAGGTTTTGTAGAAAATTGGATTCTCAACATTTTTAAAAACTTCAAAAAACTCATTAAACAAAAATTTTGTCCTTGAATATGTGTGAGGTTGAAAAATGACAAAAAGCTTTTTGTCGCCAAAAATTTTCTTTGCACCTTCTATTGAGTTTTTTATCTCAGTAGGATGATGTGCGTAATCAAAAATCACATTTTTAAACCGCTTGCAACAAACCTTTTCAAAACGACATTTGACGCCTAAAAAACTTTCAACTCCATTTTTAATTTGCTCGTCTGACAAGTTTAAAAATTTGCAAGCTCGATAGGCAAAGATTATGTTTTTTGTGTTGACTTCTTCTAAAAGTTTTGTGTCAAAATGCAAAATGAATCTATCTTTTTCATATAAATCAAAACTCAAAAAGCCACTTTCATTGTGCGAGATGTTTTTTGCCTTAAAATCTATACTCTCTTCAATAACATTTTCACTTTGGCTCTTAAATTTTTCGAATGACAAAAGCTGATTGTCAAAACTTTTAAAAAAATCCAAATGCTCGGGTTCTATATTCGTGATTACACTCAAATATGGGTGCAGATGTAAAAAGTTGTCGCAATACTCACACGCTTCTGTGACAAAGTATTCTTTCCCGCCAAGACAGAAATTTTTGTCGTCATCTATCTTATATCCGCCCAAATGAAGTGTTGGATTTTTGTTTGCCGTTTTCAAAATGTGGAAAATCAATGCAGTTGTGGTTGTCTTTCCGTGAGAGCCGGCAATTGCAATCACTTTGTCATACTCTTTTGAAATCTCTCCCAAAAGCTCACCCCTAGTGATAATTTTCTTTTTCTGCGATTTTGCAATTTTCAGCCTTTTGTCATCTTTTTTAATAGCGGAAGACACGCAGACGACATCCGAATTTTTTATCGCGTCTTCATTTATGTCAAAATCAACTGTTATGTCATTATCGCTCAAGATTTGTGTCCCCACGCCACGCGAAATGTCACTTCCACGCACGACAAAACCCTTTTGTTTTAGAAAAATTGCGAGCGCTGACATAGAAACCCCACCGATTCCTAAAAAATAAAACGATTTCATAATGATTTTTATGAAAAAAACACACAATTTGTGCTTTGAGAAGGCTTTAAAAAAAATTTTATAAACATATAAAAATTTTTTGTAAATTTTAAAGTGTATGGTATAATTATTATGACCTAGGAAGGTTAATTTAAAAAAAGGAAGGTATGGAGATTTGAACATTACAGACATCAGAGTAAGACTTGTAAACAACAATAATGACAAACTCAAAGCAGTTGCATCAATCACAATTGATGATGAACTTGTTGTTCACGACATCAAAGTCATTCTCGGCAAAGACGGCTATTTCCTTTCAATGCCTAGCAGAAAGACAAACGAAGGTGAATTCAAAGATATCGTTCACCCAATCAAAACAGATGTTAGAGAAGCTTTGAAAGAAAAGATCGTTGCAGAGTATGAAAAAGCTCTTGCAAATCAAGCAGAATAATCTGCAAGAAACAGCAAAAGTAATAATCAGTTGAATTATATAACTTTTCGTATGTGGCACAGTGTGTCACATATTTTTTTTGTAAAAAAAGACAACAGATTTTTCTGTTGTCCTTAAAAATTATTTCTTTGATTTTTTCAACTTGGCTTGCTCGGAAGAAATTTCTTTTTCAAAGATTTCGACAAGCATGTCATAAAATTTAACTTTGTTCATTTTATTCATTTATCTCCTTTGCAAAAATGCCTTTCACAGTTTCAATATTTTCTCTTGTGTGATTGTAGGTATCATTAAATGTAGCAATATTGTCTCTAACAGTCGAAAAGTATATTCTAGCAGTTTTGTCATCTCTGATTTTGGAAATGTGCTCCAAAGCAACTTTCTCATACGCTTTCAAAAATTCAAGCTTGAAGTTTGTGTCATTTCCATAAACTTCTTCTTCTAAATCAAATACAAAGCTTGGCACACCTTCTGAATTGTTGAATACCTGTTGCATACTTTGTCCATTTTCGCACTTTTCAATAATCTGTGCAATCATATGCTCAAAAAGACTGTTTGCTTCAACTATTTGTTTGTCTGGCTCTGGACTAAAATACATGACTATTGGTGGCTGAGCATTCCCGCTGAAAATGGCATCCTTGAATTGTCTCTCGTTTTCTATATAGACAAATACCCTGCCATCTTCTCTCATTTGATAATTTCTTTCATCTCTTCTTTTTTCAAAATTTTTTCCGTAAAGTATAACCATAAATTTTCTCCCCTAAAAAATTCACATTATTTCTCAACACACATATATTTATATAATAACACAATCTCAATCATTTGTCAAATTTTTCTAATTGCGCAATTTGTCGCTTTTAAAACGAAAAAAAGTGCCGGTGGCACTTTTTTATTACATCAATTTGCTTCCGTCAGTTGTTTCAACAACTTTCAAAACATTTTCTTCTTCGCCAGTCTCAGCATTTATATAAATATAATAAGTTGCTCCGTCACGCAGACATTCAAATTCAAAACAGAGTTCTTCTCTGTTGTAGTCAAGTGGGGCTAAGACAAGTCTTTCTTTTTCGATTTTAAAACTACTTTCAATCTTATCTCTCGCGCTCTCCTTTGAAATCTTTGCACCTGGAAGTGCCCTGTCTGTGTGATTTGTGAAATATGTCACCGCATCATAGCCTATGATATCACCAAAGGTCATGTCTACTTTCACTTTTACAAGGTCGGGATATAAAATCACTCCATTTTGCACTGGTGCGATATTTAAATAGGTTTGACTATCAAGTTCTTGTGACCAAACAACTTTGGGTTGTTCAATCCCATTCTCCTTCGCAAAGTCAAGCGCTATTTTTTCTGCTTGGTCAAAAGATATGTTTTTTTCTGTGTTTTTCACATTTCCACTTATTGTCAAAATGTGTCCCCCTGTTTTTGAGACCTGTACACTCATAAACTGAGAATCTGTCGTTTTGACAGAAAAATTGTATGTTTCAAATTTTCCATTTGTTTCACCTTCATTTTTGATGCTTAAAACATTTTTGAAGGTTTTGTCTATCTTTTGATAGGCTTGATCTCTTGTGATTTGATTCCCTGACAGTCCCTTGACCTTTTGGTTTACTACCGAATCAGAAAACGGTCCATCATAAATCATTGTTGGATAGTCCGTGCTATTCGATTTAACTTGACTAAAAGAATTTGCAAACTCGCTTAATTGTCCGTCAGTTCTTTGGCTCGCTTCAACCACGCTATAACCTTCTTGCATGTTTGATGAAAATTTGTTTAAAAACACCTTCATCTCGGTCAATGTCTGATGAATATCTTCAAGCGTTTTCAAGTCTTCGTCTGAAAGCTGTCCACCTTTGGCGAGTTTTTCATCCAAAATTTGGGTGTAGCCAGATAGCTGATTGATAAATCTTACACAATCAACCAAGTTTTCACTTTCAAGTGGTAGCTCAGCGATATTTGATTGCATCTGTTTTGCTGTTTGAGAAAGGTCTGACAAAAGCTTTGCTCGGTATGTTTCGCTATTTGATGCCAAAATCTTGCTCACCTGCATATCCGCATTGTTTACACCATCAACAAGTTCATAATAGTTTCTCTGATAGACATTTTCAAGCTGAACAGAGTAGTCTTTGGCTTGATTTTCTGTCACTCCATAACCAATTCCAAAGCCAATTGTTGTCGCTCCAAGCACTGCCGTGGCAATAGAAAGCCCTATTATCGCTCTGTCTTTCATTCGTCTATGTCTAACTGTCTTTTTTATATCTTCCATTTTCACCTCACTAAACAGCAAACACATGCTTGCCGATTGTCACTGTTGTTTTTCGAGAATATATCCACTTGCTCGTCGCTGTGGAAGGGTTGTAATAATAAATCGCTCCGTATGTAGGATCCCAACCATTGAGCGCATCTCGAGCGGCATTGTAGGCGGTTTGGTTTGGCTCTAGATTTATCTGTCCATCACTAACTGCTGTAAAAGCATATGGCTGATAAATCACTCCGGCAATCGTGTTTGGAAAAGATGCACTCTTCACACGGTTTAAAATAACTGCTGCAACAGCGACCTGACCCGTATAACTTTCTCCCCTTGCTTCTGCGTAAACACACTTTGCCAAAAGATAAAGGTCGTTGCTCGAAGTTGACGAATTGTCAGTTTTGGTCAGTGACATTCCAAGCGCAGCAGCAGTTTTCACCCCAACAATTCCATCTGCTGTCAAACCATTTTTCTTTTGAAATGACTTGACTGCCGCTTTTGTTTTGGGCCCATAAATGCCATCTACCGCACCGGCATAATATCCCCATCTTTTCAGTTTTGTTTGAACAGTTTTGACTTGTGCTGTTGTTAGGGCAGCGTCAACAATCTCAATATTGTTTGTTATGTAAACATTTTCTACCAACGCAACCGTGCATAGTGACACAAACGCAAGCAGAAAGCACATTGAAAGCACAAAAATTTTCTTTCTCAAAGATTTATCCCCCTTGATTTTGTTTGATATTATTTATAATCTCCCAAATCTTGGAAATATACTCAACATTCTCAAAATTTTTTGTGTCTAAAAAGCATACTGCGGGAAAAATCACACACCACCAATTGTCACCCTTTGCTTTTCCAAGCTCCACTCTTAGCCCCTTGTAAACACCTTCTTCAAGAGTGAATCCATCATAACTTCTGGTCGGCATTTTTTCTTTTTTCAAAAAAGCTCTTGCTTCATAATCAAAATTTTCGGAAGCCAAAACATTGTTTGCCACTTCACAAATCTTTTCCAAATTTTCTTCAACAATCATTTCGGCTTCGTTTTCGGTTTTGGCCTGTGAAAGAAAAGGTATCAAAAATTCGACTATTGCATCCTTGACCAAATACTTCACTTTTTCATCTTCGGATGAATTTGAATTCGCCACAATATGAATTCTTAAAAAATCACTTTCTTCACTTTTTTGTTTAAAACAAAAACAAGAAAACATTGACAAAACAATTCCAAAAAGTGACAAAACCCATTTCATATTTTCACCCCAAAAGATTTTTTGACACAAAAACAATAAAAAATCGCAAAATTTTTGCGATTTTTTGATGTTTTTTAAGTTAAAATTATTTTTTTTGATAGAACAATACAATATTTTCATCTTTTTCAAGCGGAAACTTAAGCTCTGGATTTTGAAGACAAACGAATTCTTCGCTCGTTTTTAGTTCTTTTGCAATATCCCAAGAGTCTTGACCGGCGCTCGCAAAAACTAGCTCAAGGGCACAATCTTTTTCTTCAAGTTCGGCTCCAGCCTCAATCTTTGACACAACCGCACCCACTGCTTCACAATCAAAACTTAGTCCCACCTTCAGTTTTGCATCAAAATAAAATTCTCGCCCCTTTTTAACAACAACATCAACATCATAGACTGAAATATCTGCTTCAACCACTGGGTTTTCACAAGATGTGTTTGCTTTTTCAGAAACCACAAAAGGCACTTCGACAATTACACTGTTGAGCGAATTTGTTTCATCATTTAGATAAATTACATTCGTTTTGCAAATTCCTTCAATAAAAACTTCTTCGTCTTTTACATAGGCATTTGTTTGTGACAAATTTGTTCCGCCCACAAACAAAATTTTGTCAACCCTAGGTTTGTCTTCATCAAGAGAAAGAGTTCCGTCAATTTTCGCTTCAAAAAAGTCGTTTGAAAGTTTTTCTGTCATGTCAAAGCTTTCAGTTGAGATTTTCAACTCGTTTTTTGTGCTGTAAATATCCTTTAAAACTTCTTGTGACTTTTCTTCAAAAACATTTACACAGATTTCAACAGGGATTGAGATTTTTAAGTCAACACCTTTCTCAAGTGTTTCTATTTCACATTTGATTTGGTTTTGCTTGACTACCGCCAGGCCTTCTGCCAAAGACTCTTTTGTCGCACCTTCAACAGCCAGTTCTTCTTTGAAGGCATCTATGATATATGCAGACTCAAACCTTTCTTTTTCGGTAAGATACAAAACTCTTGAGACAACTTCACCTGAAACAGAAACAAAATTCTCTCCACATTCAATGCTTTTTATGGTTGCTTGGCTGTCAGATGAAATCAATCTTTTTATTGGCTCTTTGATAGAAAGTGTGCTGTTTTCAACAAATGTTTCTTTGCTTTGCCCTACAAACGCAAAAACCTTTATTTCATCTTCTTTTTGAAAAGAGTTTTCGTCTCCGCTCTCAACATGCTCAACTTCTTTCGTTGTCACAAGAGTTGCACTTTGTGTGCAAACCAAGGACAATTTGATTGTCTGCCCACCCACACTTTCAACACGGCAGTCATCAATGTTTAGTTTGATGTTCGCTTTGTCCGAAACACTGATTTGGCTGTCTTCGAATTTTGAAGAAAAGGGACAACTGCTGTTTATAGTTCCAATTTCTCCATCAGTGCTCAAAAAAATCACACATACGTCCAAATTTCCGCCAAAATTTATTGTGCCATTTAAAATCTCCACATTTTCTACATTTGCGGTGTAGCAAATCGACAAGATCTTTTCTATGTCTACATTTGTATCAATTGTGCACTCAACCGAAAATTGTGATTTTTCAAGTCTTTTTTTCTTTATCACAGAAAACTTGTTTGTTTCAAAAGCCATACAATCCCTCCAAACTACTATCAATATATGGGGAGTTTTTGTGGCTTAGAACAAAATTTTCAATGAATATTTTTTTTGTTTGTTGGCAAAAATCCATTTAGAGGTAAGTATGAGAAAAATTTTAAGTGGTCAAGATGAAATAAAAAAGAAAATCA
>Ga0310690_10002128_pt1 | contig 33086 bp, 27 predicted proteins | sample AusTroGonzalo_MG_2_FD_207661 | JGI IMG/M metagenome (GOLD analysis project Ga0310690, IMG submission 207661) | Bovine rumen microbial communities from tropical cattle in Woodstock, Queensland, Australia - Gonzalo_04 (v2) (version 2) | ecosystem: Host-associated > Mammals > Digestive system >...
TTGGCCCAATAAGCAGGGTATTTTAATGTATTAACCAACAGGAGGAACGCACTATCGCAACGCCTTACAGACCCAAGCCTTCGAGACCGAAGCCGAACCGTCCCCAGCCGGGCGGTCCGAAAAAAGATGAGAACGAGCTCAGGATCAACAATGAGATCACTGTGCCGCAGGTCCGACTCGTCGGAGAGAACATCCCCGAGCCGGGCATCTACCCGATCGCGAAAGCCCGCGAACTGGCCCGCCAGATGGAACTCGATCTCGTCGAAATCTCCGACAAGGCCGACCCGCACGTGTGCAAGATCCTGGACTACCAGAAGTACGTGTACCAGCAGCGCAAGCGCGCCAAGGAGATGAAGGCCAATGCTGCGAAGATCGTCATCAAGGAGATCCGGTTCGGCCCCAACACCGACGAGCACGACTTCCAGTTCAAGCTCAAGCACGCCGCCGAGTTCCTGCAGGAGGGATCCAAGGTGAAAGCGTCCATCTTCTTCCGCGGCCGTTCCATCATGTTCGCCGAACAGGGTGAGAAACAGCTTCTCCGCTTTGCGGTGGAACTGGAGGAATACGGAAGGGCGGAAAACATGCCGGTGCTGGAAGGCAAGCGCATGACGATGATGATCGCTCCCCTGAAAAAGAAATAGACCGCCGGGACTGGCGGAATGTATAATTACTAATTTTTGTTTAACCATGGCAAAGCTCAAGACCAACTCCGGTGCCAAAAAGCGCTTTACGCTTACCGGATCGGGAAAGATCAAGAGGAAGCATGCTTACCACAGCCACATCCTCACCAAGAAGACCAAGAAGCAGAAGAGAAACCTCGACCACTTCGCGATCATTGAAAAGGTGGATGTGAACCGGGTGAAGGAAATGCTCGTGCTCTAATCTTCAAATCATGTTCAACTGGAAAGCAGTCGAAAAGCACTTCCCCCGGGAAGTCACTGCCTCCAAAAAAGTAAAAATTTATGCCTAGATCAGTTAACTCTGTTGCCTCAAGGGCACGCCGCAAGAAGATCCTTTCCAAGACCCGCGGCAACTTCCTCTCCAGGAAGAACGTTTGGACGGTTGCGAAGAACACCTACGAAAAAGGTCTCACCTACGCATACCGTGACAGAAAAGCGAAGAAGCGTGAGTTCCGCTCCCTGTGGATCCAGCGCATCAACGCCGCCGCCCGCCAGTACGGCCTTACCTACTCCCAGTTCATGGGCCGTCTCGCGAAGCAGAACATCGGCCTGAACCGCAAGGTCCTGGCAGACCTGGCAATGAACAATCCCCAGGCTTTCGAGGCTATCGTCAACTCTGTCAAGTAGCCTGAAACCGTGAGCTTGAAGGACATCATCCAAAACCGTTGGGTCAAGCTGGGCTTCTGGGCCCTGCTCTATACGGCATGGGTGATCTGGCTCGGGAACTATTGGTGGCTTTTCGGCCTCGTCATCATCTTCGACCTCCTCATCACCAAGAAGGTGAAGTGGCTCTTCTGGAAGAAGGAGTACAAGGAGGGAGAGAAGCACAACGTTTGGCTGGACTGGCTGGATGCGATCATCTTCGCGGTGGTTGTCGTCACGTTCATCAATATCTTCTTTTTCCAGGCCTTCAAGATTCCCTCCTCCTCCATGGAGAGCACGCTCTACACCGGAGACCACCTCTTCGTGAGCAAGCTCACCTACGGACCGAGGGTGCCCCAGACCCCGCTCACCATCCCGTTTACGCACAACGTGGCGTTCGGCAAGGAGTCCTATTCGACCCTGATCCAGAACGACTACCGCAGGCTGAAGGGATTCCGGGGTGTCGAGAGAGGCGACATCGTGGTCTTCGGTTTCCCCAACGGGGACACCGTCCTCACCAAGGCTCCGGCCGACGATTATTACGCGTGGGTGCGGAGTTCCGGCCGGGAATACACCATCGAACGGCTCGGTCCCGTGATCGTGCGGCCGATGGACAAGAAAGACCATTATGTGAAGCGCTGCGTCGCCGTCGCCGGTGACACGCTCACCGTCCGGGACGGACTTGTCTGGGTCAATGGGATCCAGCAGGAAACCTACCCCGGCCTCCAGCTGACCTACCGGGTCGTGACGGACGGCGAGAAGTTCAGCCAGCGGGTGATCGACCAGCTGGGCCTGAATGCGAAAGAGCTCTTCTACGATGCGCGGGTACCGGGTTATCCCTGGATGCCGCTCACCGCGGGACAGTTGGAAAAGGTCAAGGCCCTTTCGCACGTGGTCGAAGTGACGCCGAATATCGACACCATCCCGGATACGGAGATCTTCCCGTTCACCGGCAGCACCGGGTGGTCCCGGGACCAGTTCGGACCGCTCTGGATTCCGGCCAAGGGAACGACCGTACGGGTCGATGCGGAGAACCTCCCGCTGTACGAGCGGATCATCCGCGACTACGAGCACAACACTCTGGAGGTCAAGGACGACGTGATTGTCATCAACGGGGAACCCGCGAAGGAATACACCTTCAAGCAGGATTATTACTTCATGATGGGTGACAACCGGCATAACTCCCTGGATTCCCGCTATTGGGGATTCGTTCCGGAGGACCACATCGTGGGCACGCCGGCCATCATCTGGCTTTCAACGGACGGCAACAAGCCGTTCCCGCAAAACATCAGGTGGCGGAGGTTCTTCAAGACCTTTCCCTCACCCCGAAGAAACGAAAACAAATAAAAAAGTATAGCATTATGTCTAAGGTTTGTCAGATAACCGGAAGGAAGAGAATGATCGGCAACAACGTTGCCCATTCCAAACTGCGCACCAAGCGCGACTTCGCCCTCAACCTCAAGACCAAGAAGTTCTGGTCCGAGGCCGAGCAGCGTTTCATCACCCTCAAGGTGACCACCAAGGGTATGCGTATCATTGAGAAGAACGGTCTCGATGCCACGCTGAAGGATGCCCAGAAGAAAGGATTCGTGAACCTTGTTTAATTTGTAAGCACTATGGCAAAGAAGACCAAAGGAAACAGGGTGCAGGTCATCCTGGAGTGCACTGAGCAGAAAGCGAGCGGTGTACCTGGTATGTCTCGTTACATCACCACCAAGAACAAGAAGAACACCCCGGAGCGTCTCGAACGCATGAAGTACAACCCGTACCTCAAGAAAGTGACCCTCCACCGTGAAATCAAGTAAGTGAAAGGAGATTAAGCTATGGCAAAGAAAGCAGTTGCAACCTTCGACGCCAAGGCCGGTGCCAAGCACATGGTCAAGGTCATCCGCATGGAAAAGAGCCCCAAGACCGGCGCCTACGTTTTCGTGGAGCAGCTCGTCGAGCAGGGCAAGGAGAAGGACTTCTTCAACGCGAAGTAATCCCGCTTCCACACGCATTTGAGAAAGCGGTTCGCCCCTTGGGGGCGGGCCGCTTTTTTTGTCATTCCCGCTTTCCTGATATACCGTTTTTTTTTCTATATTTGCAGTGAAATACAGAGTCATACTTGATTTCTATAGGAAGTCTTGTTGAGACGGGTGTCCGCAAATCTAGCAAATTTGAAACAACAGACCTGTCCGATAGGATTTCCCATACCGCTTGGGTGTGGGATTTCTCCGGATATTGTTGTAGGCCATGCTAGAGCCTTGCGGACGATAACGGACCTGCACCCTTTTTTTGTGCAGAGGCTTCCCGTTCAAACGATTATTCAGCGGTCGCAGGCCGGGAGACTTCAGCAATCTCCTTTGTTTTCATTTGTGTCGGCCTGCGGCCGCTTTTTCATATCCAGCATTTTGAGGAAGAAGTCCGCATCGAGGGCATTGGCGGCGAGGATCTCCTTCCGGAAACGCGAACGGGCGGTCTTCAGGCTTTGGACGGAGTTCTTATTGAAGATAAGCTGGACAATCCCGTAAGGAAAGCCTGCAAAGAAGAAACTGATAATCTTCAGGTTTTCGCCTTTAATTCTCGGTACTTGGTTCCGTAGTTTCGACATAATCCCGTTGCAGTAGCGGTCCAGATCCTTTTCCATTGAATGAAAGAGGTATTCATCTTTACTGATTCCTGAAACGAGTTGCTTGACTTGCTTGAGTAGTTTTTCTTTCTCCCTTTCGTCCTCCTCCCTGAAATAGCGCTCTGCCAGCTCGTCCAGGTGATCGATTCTCTCACTGAACAATGAGCCGATTAGATGGGCATTGTCCATGTTCACGCGATCAAGTTCCCTTTCATTGAGTGCCAAACGAGCCATTTGCTCCTGAAGGAAACGGTCTTTCTTACGGGACCAGGAAATGCCACCCATGATTAATAGAAAAAGTAGCAGAATACTCAAACAAATTCCCCAAGTGTTCCTTTCTTTCATGGTCCGTATCCGTTCCTCACGCAGGCTCGCTTCGTTCTTGTAGTAATCTCGCTGGGCCACACTGACAGACTGCTGCAAAAGGATGCGAGTAAGTGAATCTTGAACCGAAGCCGCATGGTCGACAAGATGGAAAGCATTCAAATAATGCTCCCTGGACAACTCCAGTCTGGATCTCATATAGTCTAGAGTGGCCGAATCCAGTTTATTGTTACACTGCCGATATCCCTCCGATAACCAATAATCTGCAGAATCTCTTTGGCCGATTGCTTCAAATGCACGTGCCAGATAGGAGTAGTCAAGGGCACGATAATACCTCCTGGGACTTTTACGAAACAGGGTGAGTGCTTTTTCCCAATCAGATTCCTTTTTCACAAGAAGCCCTGCTTCTTTGAGATTGCAATAGCCGATCAAGGAAGACAGCTGGGAATGCTGTTCCCGGATAAGACGCAGAAGGCTGTCGGCCTTTTGGAAGTTTAGGTCATTCCCATAATCAATGGCCAAAGATAATTGGGCATAAGCTAAGTACGATTCTTCGCCGGCTTTCTCAAAGCACTCAACCGCCTTAATCCTGTTTTCGATGGCCGCTGGATTATTATTGGTCTCGCTGAAAAGTGTGGCCTTATTCCTGTAAATCAATCCAAGATATAGCCATTCGTTAATAACAGATGCGTGGTTTTCCGCTTTTTCTAGCGCCAGAATGGCCGGAATGTGTTTAGAGGCATTGGATAATACAATTCCATAATAATACCACGCCAGCATTTTGTCCCGGTCATTACCCTTTTTGGAATAATAGTTTACGCCTTTGAGAATCAATGAATCGGAGCAGACGTCAATGTAGTTCTTGTCCAAGGCGGCCGACATCAGCAATGCATATCGCGCCTCTTCCGGTTCGGTGTTCAAGTCTTTCGGATTAATAGTACCGAGCAAGGCCAAGGCACTATCCGGTCTGGATGACAGCAAGTCCTCTGCTTGGTTCAAGCGACCAGTTACGACATTTTCGCAAGAAACCACAAGGAGGACAATAATCGGTATAGCAAAGCTTTTCATAGTCATGATTACGTTACAAAAGTAGGGATTCTTTGACGATTATTAGCCGCACAGACAGCAATTGTTACCTGCAATAAATGACAATGCGCTGATAATCAGTTGTATGATGCGAAAGAAATGTTACCTGGAATAATTGACTCTCCGCGCTGGACTCATGAATTTTGCATTGCTGAACACTAAACATCAACACAAATGAAAACGCTTCTTTCTTTTGCTCTGTCTATCCTGTTGCTGATAGGCTCCGCGGTTCCCGGTTTCTCGGGGGCAAACGCAGTATTATCCAATGCGGGGAATCACCCAATTCTGATTGTGCAAGACACAACGAATATTCCTGATGCACCCCGCTCGCCCGTGAGTCATCCTTTTTTTGCCGAACTGATGAACGAGTATGTTCTTCTGGAAGCGTCCTATTTCATCGGGACGGTCTCGGTCCAGATTACGTCCACGGCCGGTGATGATTATTCCACCTATTTCGACACGGATGATGGCGCAATCGTTCTTCCTATCAGTGGCGATTCCGGCAACTACACACTGAGGATAACGACCCCTGCCGGCGAGCATTTCATCGGAGAGTTCTCCCTCTAACTCAATGATGCAATGAACGCGCGACATATTCTCTTCTGCCTGGCCCTGTCCCTTCTGGGAACAGGGCTTCAGGCGCAGTCGGACCTTCCGCAGGTGTTCTCGCCGAACGCGGCGGAGCTAGGCAAGTATGGGAAGATTCCCGTGAGCTATTTCAACGGCCTTCCGAACATCAGCATTCCGCTGACGGAGCTCCGTGCCAAGGGTTACACGCTCCCCATCTACCTGACCTATCACGCCGGCGGCAACAAACCTGACCAGCACCCCGGCTGGGTGGGGCTGGGGTGGACCCTCCATGCGGGAGGGTGCATCAATAGGATCGTGAATGGGAAGAAAGACGAAATGTCGAGAGAGGAAGAAACCGGCCTTCCCGGTGTTGGTATCGGGTATTATTTCCATACTCAAGATATGAAAACGGGGACAAAGATTGATTCTTTGCTAAACAGTCTTGCCTTCAATTGGGATAAGAATGATTACCAGCCGGATGAATTCATCATCAACGTAGAAGGCCTTCAGGCGTCGTTTTACATTGTCGGGGAAAACGAGGTCCGAATCGTTTCAAAAACGGATTCGGATTTTGAGGTACAGTTCGAACTTGAGACTGAGCCGTCGAACTTCCCTGGAGTTGAGATAATCGGAGATTATGTCTATTCCAACGTATATCGCTCTTACAAAGCAAACCGTTACACATACTTTAAAGGGTTCACAGTAACGGACAAAACCGGGGTACGTTACATTTTCGGTGGTGATGATAGTGCGATTGAGTACTCTGTCGTAACGAAAAGCTTTGCTACGCCGTACAGTTATAATACACACTGGTCAGCTGTCGCTACTGCAAATACCTGGTATCTGAAAAGGATAGAGAGGCCGGACGGTGAAACGATTAGTTTCGAGTACATAAAGGAAGGAACACCGATGGTTTTGATTGACCGGCACCATGGAGAATACTTCTACCCGTTGGATCAGAATCTGCAAGCCCGACTGGGCTATTATGATGAGTCAACCTTCCGGGGTGATAAATACAACTCCAATTACCATATCACATTCCTTCAGCCGTCATACCTCACAAGAATCAGCGCACAAAAAGCCGGCGACGAGATTCTCTTTAGTCGAAGTGTTACACAAGAATTGGATTATCAGATAACTGATAATCAATTCATTTCTGCTGTCGGTGATTTTTCTGAAGACGGTGAAACGTTGGGGCAGTTCACCCTGCCCAAGTTTTTGGAGAATGATTATTACATGCGTTTGTCGGAAATACAGAAGCCTTCCAATCCTCGGTTTCACATTTGTTTTGACCATTCTGCTGACACGACAAGAAGGTTGACGCTCAACCAAATCAGGTTTTATGAAGGGACATCAACGCCTTCATACAAATACTATTTTGACTATAATGAAAGCCAGCTTTTGCCGGCGTATAATTCAAAGCAGACAGATTATTGGGGGTATTATAACGGTCGTTCTTTTAAGACGTCAAATGTGCAGGAGAGTTATCTGATTGATGGGAAACGCAGTCAGATAGATTCTTTGAAGATGCGGGCAGAAATTCTGACCTGTATTCATTATCCGACAGGAGGATATACGGAGTTCCAATATGAGCCGCACGATTATCGGCAAGTGGTGCGACAGTTTCCGTTCTATTTACAGGAATTGAACGGAGACACACAGTGCGGAGGCCTGCGCATTCGTGCAATCAAAGATTATCCTCTTGAGGGGCACCCCGAAATGAGGACGTTCCATTATAAGAAGGGGAATAAGTCATCGGGGATTTTGTCTGGTTATCCCAAGAATTATGATGGGGACGAGCATTATATGATGACCCGGTACTATTACAATTATGGTAACGGTATGCTTCTTGGCACGGGAGAATACGAGGTTTCCTTCAAGATATACTCCGAAGATGCGGTTAACGAGTTATCCACAACCGAGGGTAATCATGTGACTTATTCTCAAGTAATTGAGATGAGGGGAGACGGTAGTTCCGTTGTGTATACCTATTCGAATCACGATACAGAAAACGGATTAGACACATCGCCAAGGTTCTATGATACCAATTATGGGACAGCCGTATTATCGAGTAAGGGGAACTCTCGGTCGTTGTTTCGTGGCTTATTGTTGAATGAGACAGGAAAAGACCGGTTTGGGGACACGACGTACCTCAAGCAGAACACTTATTCCATAGATACGGTGTCCTGTGTGCATTCTTTAGGGCGTACGGCGTACTGTGGTAACAGTCTCTACAGTATATTCCATCATACGATATTCTGTGCTTTCCCTTATATGTCAAATCATCGAGTCTCGGTATGGTCGGAAGCCGGCAATGATCCTCATGTTGAGATTACTGAATACGCATTTGATTCCCACCGCCGCCTGACCGAGACCCGGCGCACTGTTGGCGGGGTCACGGAACGGGAGACCTTCAGTTACACGGGCAATTACTCCGTGCGGCCCTACTCAGGGATGAAGACAAAGAACATGATTTCCTACCCGGTGGAGCATATGAAGTACCGAATGGATGCGCCATCGTCGGAATTGTTGGTTTCTGCCGAGCTGACCACATGGAGGGAAGGACCCGGAGGCCGTTACGTCCCTTCGGCAAAATATCTGGCCGAATTGGGTCCAGGAGTATTGCCGTCCAATTTCACGCCTTATGCTACCACAGATAATGTCTTGATTGGTTACCCCGCCCCGGAAGTGATTTATAGCCGGACAGATAGCCTTGGAAATATACTGGAGTCGGTCAGCCGGGACGGCGTGCATTCGGCTTACCTATGGAACAAATCCGGAGTATATCCGGAAATGGTTGCAAGGAATGCCAACCGTAAGGAGTTCAGGACAGTGAACCATTCCGAGGAAGGTGTTCTCGATTACATGATTTCGGAAGGTCCGACAAATCCGATAGAGACATTCGTGATAACCGGCCCGGGAACGTTAATCCTGGATCTCGGAACCACAGCCGGCCAAGACTGGGGAATCACGCTGGAAGTGACAGGAATCAGAACAGTTGCGCTTGGAAGCCACGGGATTCAGGAAAACGTCAATAATGCGCTTGAGGACTATGTCAATGCTTCTTCCCATGCTTTCATTCCTCTGCCAGCCGGTTCCCACTCCGTCTGTATTCTGGAGGCGGTCAACTATTTTTCCGGAGGTGATCCTGAAGAAGAAGCGCCGGAATTGGAGTATACTTTGACTTGGGATACGGAAACTGTCACGGGGTATGACGACGTGTTCCATGAGGATTTCGAGCCGGATACGGTTCAATCCGGAGCATCACAGGTGGGTTTTCACAGCTATGGATACTATACGGGAGGGAACTACACCTTCGAACTCGACACGGATCCGGACAAGCAGTATATTCTGGACTACCGTATCAAGCAGAACAATGGAGCCTGGCAATATGTCCGCAGCAATCTGACCTATTCCGCGAATGGGAATTACACGATTCAAGTAGGAACCGCCAAACTGGACGAAGTGCGGGTATATCCTGCAGATTCCGAGGCGGAGAGTTACACCTGGGACGCGGCCGGCAACCTGCTGAGCAAGACGGACGCCCGCGGGGTGACGGAATCCTACGAATATGACGGCCTCGGCCGCCTGGTCTTCATCCGTGACAATGACGGAAACTACGTGGAGCATTACGAGTACAACTATCAAAACCGGTAAGCCATGAGCCCCAAATATATCCAGATACTTTTGATGGCCGTCATCCTGGTGGTATGCGCTTCGGCTCCGTCCTATGCCCAACAGAACAATGACGCCAATTATATCCGCAATACGGTGTATACGCGTGCGGACAGCAGCATGAGCCGCAAGACGGTCGCTTATTACGACGGTCTGGGGCGTCCTGTCCAGACGGTCCGTAAAGGAGCCTCTCTTAACGGCGGGGACATTGCCGACATGACCGAATACGATTCCCTTGGCAGAAAGCACCGTGAGTGGATGAACGTAGGCTTTTCTTCTGGGGCAGCATGGCCCTCCTCGCCGTTAAACTTTAAAGATACAGCACGAGTCTTCAAGTCGGATGTCAATCCCTATACTGAAACCCTCTACGACGGCTCCCCGCTGGACCGCGTGAGGAAGGTGACCGGCCCGGGGGCCAACTGGCACACCAACCAAAAGGGCGTCACCAAGTCCTATCTGACCAATGCCGGGAGCAGCGGCGATGCCGCGCTCCGGTGCGCCCGATACACTTTCTCCCTTTCGGGCAACACGGGGATAACAATCCGTAAGGTGAACCCCACGATCTGGCCCGCGGGCTCCCTGGCGGTGGAACGGACTGAGGACGAGGACGGCCGTACGCTGTGGCTGTTTAAGGACATGCGGGACTTGACGATATTGGAGCGCCGGCTGGCCGAAGAAGCGTCCGGGAACAACCCGGCTCTCTACGCCGACACGTACTACCTGTATGACGACGCCGGCCGCCTCGTGGCCGTCCTGCCGCCGGAACTCTCATGGGACCTCGCGTCCGGTAGTTGGAGCGACCGTACCGGAAGCGACCCGGCGGTGGAAGGCTTCGCCTACCAGTACCGCTATGACGCCCGGGGGAGGATGATTGCGAAGAAACTGCCGGGGGCGGCGTGGACGTACTACGTCTATGACCAGGGCGACCGCCTCGTGCTGACCCAGGACGGGAACCAGCGCCCGCGCAATGAGTGGAGCTTCCGCCTCCAGGACAAGCTGGGGCGGGAATGCTTGACGGGAACGCTCTCGGGCAGCTACAATGCCTTCGCTGACCCGCTGGGGGCTACGCAGGTCCTTGCTGAGCGAGTAAGCACTTCGGGCAACTACGACAACCTGCACGGCTACTCGGTGAGCGGCCTGACCCTTCCTTCCGGTGCGGACGTCCTCACGGTAAACTGGTGGGATGATTATGAATTCCTGGAGCATGAACCGGGAATGATTGATGCGGGCTATGGCTATTCCGCCCCTGCAGCCAACAGCGGATATGATCCCCAGTATGCTGCGTCCTGGCAGGGCCTGCTGACGGGCCACTGGAGCAAGGCGCTGGGCACCGCGCCGAACACCTGGTCGACGGCCGTCCGCGAGGCGTGGTACTACGACGACCATGGCCGGGAGGTACGCCACGTGAAGGGCTACCCTTCCGGGGCCAGGATGACCGAGCAGTCGGGCTATGCCTTTTCGGGCGAACGGACGGCCCTGGGCCGGACGATGCTCCTGCCGGACAACGCGACCAGGACCGAGGCGTACACGTATACGTACGACGACTGGGGGCGCGTTGAGAATACGACACACAAGCTGAACGGCGATAATGCAATCCTCCTTTCGGCGAACACGTATGATGCGGCCGGCCGCCTGTCGCAGACGAAGCGGGGCGGGACGTCCGTCCAGACCAGCACGTCCTCGCTGACGGGCAGTTATACGTACAATGTCCGGGACTGGATGACGGGAATCAGCGGAACGCTGTTCTCCGAGACGCTGACCTACGAGACTCCGCGGACGGGAAGCACGCTTCCCGGCCAGTGGGGCGGGAACATCAGCTCCTCGTCATGGACGGCCTACCATACGGCGAATCAGTGGTACGACTATGATTATGACCCCCTGGGCCGGTTGTCAGAGGCAGCATACGGCTGCAGCAACTCTCTGTGGGCGGATCGCAGCCGAAGCTATACCTACGACCTGAACGGTAACCTGGAAGCGATGGAGACTCCGGACCGGAGCATCGCACCGGCCTTCAACGATGACTTGTGTGCGTGGAGCTGGAACAGCGGGAACGGGAGCGGCAACCGTCCGACGGGATGGGAACAGGAACTGTTCACGGAGGAGGAAGTATTCATTCCCGCCACGCCCGGCCATCCGGCCCATACAGTAACCGTACTGAATCCGATCACGGGCGGAACGATAGAAGAATACTACTCCTACGACGCCGTGGGAAACCGTACGGCGGTGCTGGATGCCCAGGGAGACACCTTGAATGTCATGCGGTACAACCGGCTGAACCTTCCGGAGGAATACACGACCGCGAGTGGGGATGAGGTTCAGTACGTGTACAGCGCCGACGGGGAGAAGCTTTTCGTGCAGCTGACAACTTCCGCCAACGTCACCACAGGCACGGAATATGCAGCGAATTACCGCGTTGAGAACGGTACGTTAACGATGATCCACACCGATGCCGGCTATTACACCCCCGTTCCGCCCCCTTCCGGGGCGGGGAGCACTACGTACAACCATATTTGGTACCTGAAAGACCACCTGGGGAACAACCGCGTGCTGGCGGACGGCAATGGAGCGGTGTATGCCGTGAACGATTACGACCCCTTCGGCAACAGTATGACGTCACCTATCACGGGGTTGCAGCCGACCTTCCCCGCCGGAACGACCGCAAGCCCGTACAAGTACGGCGGCAAGGAGTGGAACACCACCTCCTCCACCTACGACTTCGAAGCGCGCCAGATGGCGCCGGGCTTCCACCGGTTCACGACGATGGATCTGCTGTGCGAGAAGTACTACTCAATCAGCCCGTATGCGTATTGTGCGAATAATCCGGTGAATATGGTGGATCCGAGCGGGATGGATTGGGTATACGATCAAGAAATGCAGCAATACATCTGGCGAGATGATGTCGATTCAATTGATAATACTCCAACAGGATTTGAATACGTAGGAAAGGACAATACAAGCATTCTTCTACATGCAGGATTTATTACTCCTGTGCAGACCCAAAGGTATTCCTCTAATGGGTTTATAATCAATGACTTTGATTTCGCTCATCGAGCGTCGGTACAAGGAGAATCGGTTGTATACGTACAAGCAAATACATCTTATTCCGAGGATGCAGAATCTGAGACGAATCGGCACGGGCGGGTGTTTACGGGTTTGACGGTAGTGGCGAATGAGAATGTTGATATAATATCAACAGCAGATAATACCGAGGCTTTTTTTCAGATGGCGGTTATGTATAATGGAGAACGATTTGATTCACAACTGACGGCTCCGAACTATCCTGTTATTGCGTCAAAGGGGACAAGTCAATCAGCTATCGTGACAATCCCTTCTGACGTCGTGAATAAACCTCATCATTTTCATTATGCTGGCATGACCGTTTCTCTCTCTGGGATGTTTGGGGTGAAATCGTATTTAGGATTCTCTCCGATGGTTTCCTCTGTATTAATTCCATCGGTCAAAAGAGTACAACAAACTTTTTCTTTTTAATCATTATAGGATGGACAAAGCGATACTTTTTTCTCTTGTTGTATTGGTATCTGTTTCCTGCGGGAGTTCTTCTAAGCAGGAAAAGTTGGATTGTAGTTTATATGAAAGAGGAATGGCCGTCGTGATGAATGATTCTTCCACAGAGTCGGATCGTGTATCGGCTTATCATGATTTCAAAGAGATCAAAGGGGATAAATATAAGAGAAAGGTTGTTGGATACCTTCTGTCCTTTGCTGCATGTTATGGGGAATATGAAGAAGGACGAATGTTGTGCTCCTTATATTTAGATCAGGGATCCACACTTACCCATGTACTGTTTCCAACAATGTACAGTCTAATGGAATTCGCTGATAATAATGATGTTGATTCCTTCAACAAAGAAATCTGGTCAATGATTAATCAGCTTCGGCAGTCGTATGAGGAAACGTCAGATTCCGGGTATCTATACGATATTGAAGGCGTCATTGCCCTCTTTGATGGAGAAGAAAGTGAATTTGCCAGCAGAATAAGAGGGATGCTGTTTGACAAGGATTATGATAGCATTCCAACCTATTTAGATTCACAATCAAATTATCTATTCAGTCCCGCGTGGATTCAAACAATAGTGGCACCGATGCGTGAGGCACTAAACAAAAGCGGGAGTCAATAATAATTCAATCTCGTACGATGGGCAATAAGGGCCTGTTTTGTTCATGGATTTACATAACGCGCAGACGGTGAGATGTATGTCCGATTGACAACCGCTATTGTCACCACGGGCACGGAATATGCAGCGAATTACAGGCTTGAGAACGGTACGTTAACGATGATCCACACCGATGCCGGCTATTTCACCCCCGTCCCGCCCCCTTCCGGGGTGGGGAGCACTACGTACAACCACATCTGGTACTTGAAGGACCACCTGGGGAACAACCGCGTGCTGGCGGACGGCAATGGTGCGGTCTATGCCGTGAACGACTACGACCCCTTCGGCAACAGCATGACGTCACCTATCACGGGGTTGCAGCCGACCTTCCCTGCCGGAACGACCGCAAGCCCGTACAAATACGGCGGCAAGGAATGGAACACCACCTCCTCCACCTACGACTTCGAAGCGCGCCAGATGGCGCCGGGCTTCCACCGGTTCACGACGATGGATCCGCTCTGCGAGAAGTACTACGGAATCAGCCCGTACGCGTATTGTGCGGATAATCCAATCAACTTTGTTGACCCTAATGGCAAGGATACATGGGATAAAGTCGTAGGATTTCTCGTAGGAGTGATAACCAATGTTATACCTTTCTCAAGTGTGATTCGCGACTGGTTTACTCCGAGTGATTCACAAGATTATAACCATACTTTAGAAGCGACAGATAAAGCCGCGGAATTCATAGGCACAACGTCTTTGACAGCAGCTGAAACGGGATTTATCGCAGGAGGGACAATGACTGCAGCAGGCGGTGGGGTATCGCTTTCCGTCGTCGGCTCCCCTGAAGGGCTTGTTGTTATGGGTTCTGGAGTGAAACTAATAGTTGAAAGTGTTGAGGTAGGAATTGCTGGTTTGATGTTAATGGCAAACTCGAAGTCTAATCAGACGGAAGGTTATGATAGAGGAAATAGTAGATCCGGCTCATCTGCCAAGACTAAAAGTTCTTACCAACTCAACAGAGAGATTAAGCAAGGGAAAGCTCCTGAAAGTATAGAGCGTTTTGACCCAGGAAATCCGAATCATTTGGAAAAAAAGCATGTCCATTTTAAAGATGGTTCTGCTTTGAACATAGATGGCTCATGGAAACATGGAGGAAGAGAATTGAAACCCTCTGAAATTAAGTATTTACAAGAGAATGGATGGATTATCCCAAAAACAACTCATTGAGTGGCTCGATACATTTGAATTAAGTCCTGCTCAAATCGATTCACAACATATTGATACGATTGCGCTCACTTACCCAAAAGGCCAATGGGCTGATATTGCCTTTGATCTTTATGAGACGGCATTATCTTATATTCATAAGAAAGGATACCTATTTTGCGCTTTTCTTGTATTCTATTTGAATAATAAGAAGCAGCCCTCCAAACGCCAAATAAGGAAAATGACTTATCACCATTATTCACACCAGACAACACCACCAGAATTATATTTGACAAAGAATTCTGCTATCGTTGAGCAATGGAAATCGACAGGGGTCCCTCTTGTTAACTTGGCTTCTCATTACGGGAGAGTGGCTTTATATGAAGAGTTCTTTTCCGAAGAAGAGAATTGCTATGAACGGTCTATTTGTTTTATGAGTGATTAAAGATGAATCATAATTGCCTTGAGAATACGACCCACAGACTGAACGGCGGAACCGCCATCCTTCTTTCGGCGAACACGTATGATGCGGCCGGCCGCCTGTCGCAGACGAAGCGGGGCGGGACGTCCGTCCAGACCAGCACGTCCTCGCTGACGGGCAGTTATACGTACAATGTCCGGGACTGGATGACGGGAATCAGCGGAACGCTGTTCTCCGAGACGCTGACCTACGAGACTCCGCGGACGGGAAGCACGCTTCCCGGCCAGTGGGGCGGGAACATCAGCTCCTCGTCATGGACGGCCTACCATACGGCGAATCAGTGGTACGACTATGATTATGACCCCCTGGGCCGGTTGTCAGAGGCAGCATACGGCTGCAGCAACTCTCTGTGGGCGGATCGCAGCCGAAGCTATACCTACGACCTGAACGGTAACCTGGAAGCGATGGAGACTCCGGACCGGAGCATCGCACCGGCCTTCAACGATGACTTGTGTGCGTGGAGCTGGAACAGCGGGAACGGGAGCGGCAACCGTCCGACGGGATGGGAACAGGAACTGTTCACGGAGGAGGAAGTATTCATTCCCGCCACGCCCGGCCATCCGGCCCATACAGTAACCGTACTGAATCCGATCACGGGCGGAACGATAGAAGAATACTACTCCTACGACGCCGTGGGAAACCGTACGGCGGTGCTGGATGCCCAGGGAGACACCTTGAATGTCATGCGGTACAACCGGCTGAACCTTCCGGAGGAATACACGACCGCGAGTGGGGATGAGGTTCAGTACGTGTACAGCGCCGACGGGGAGAAGCTTTTCGTGCAGCTGACAACTTCCGCCAACGTCACCACAGGCACGGAATATGCAGCGAATTACCGCGTTGAGAACGGTACGTTAACGATGATCCACACCGATGCCGGCTATTACACCCCCGTTCCGCCCCCTTCCGGGGCGGGGAGCACTACGTACAACCATATTTGGTACCTGAAAGACCACCTGGGGAACAACCGCGTGCTGGCGGACGGCAATGGAGCGGTGTATGCCGTGAACGATTACGACCCCTTCGGCAACAGTATGACGTCACCTATCACGGGGTTGCAGCCGACCTTCCCTGCCGGAACGACCGCAAGCCCGTACAAATACGGCGGCAAGGAGTGGAACACCACCACCTCCACCTACGACTTCGAAGCGCGCCAGATGGCGCCGGGCTTCCACCGGTTCACGACGATGGATCCGCTGTGCGAGAAGTACTACGGAATCAGCCCGTACGCGTATTGTGCGAATAATCCGGTGAATTTGGTGGATCCCGATGGATTGACCGATTGGCGAGCAATCGGGAAAGGTTCTCTGGAAGTTCTTGCAGGGGTTGGCTCTTTCGCCGGAGGTGTTGTTTTGAGTGGCGGTACTGGAGGTGCAGGTTCTGTTATTGGCGCTGTCTTGATTTTTGATGGGGTTAGTGGCATAGGACTTGGGGTTAGTAAGATACTTATCGGTATTGTATCAGATCCTTCTGAAGAAACGGAAAATACCGTCGATTCTATACCTTCAAGTATGACAGGAACCCTTTTGAAATCAGCTGGAATGATTGCAGGAGATGATGAACATGAAATAGAGATTTTGGGCGGTTGTTTTATGGCGCTCTTTGGTGCAGGAGCGACTCAATCAATTAGCGGAACAGCCGAAGTGCTCTCCTGGTTAGGTACAGGTGCTCAAATCGTTGATTTGTTTGCCTCTTTCACGACAGAACAGAAGCCTACGAATAATGAGAATCAAAATGAAGATAATTCCCGGAAAGAACTCAATAGACAGGCTTTTCATGAGGCTAAGGTTGATTGGTAGTTTTTGACTTTATGTGCAAGAATACTTGTTCAGTTTTTGTTTCGTCTCCCGGAATACTTGATTCCATACGGGCTTGCCGATTGGGCTTAATCATTGCTGCAATCTGTTTTGTGGTGTTATTGGTACTTAGAGTGCCCTTGATTTGGTGTGTCGTGGCATTTCTATTCATTGGGCCGCTTTATCCTCATACTATTTATAATCTCTATCTCCCTTATGGAATTATATTCCAAGATTCTTCGATTAGTGTTTTCTACAGCATTCTGTCGAGGAAGAAAGTAAAAAAGGCAGGTTATTCAGAGATAAGCATGTTGTGCTATACGTCAAAGAAGGGGCATTTTTCACGCGTTGTTATAGGACTCGGAGAAACGAAGGGTATATATAGAACAATAACACTCTCATCGAACAATAATTGGAATCAAGATGATCTGAAAAGAATTGTTACCTTTGCTGATAGTCGAGGTGTTTTGATTCAGAAAAGACAGGAATACAGATTATTTTAAACAACAATACTATCCTTGCCTATGAATAACAAGTTCCTCCTTTTCGCCATATCCCTGCTGGTCTCGGCCGGCGCTTTCGCCCAATCCCCCGCCGACACGCTTCAGGACGTGCGTCCTTTCGGGACGCACGCGCTGGACCAGCTGGTCGGCCGGGAGGCGGGCGTGGAGGTCATCTCCTCGCCCGGGGCGCCGGGGATGAGGCCGACGGTCCACATCCGTGGATTCGGCGTCATCCCGGGCATCGAGCCGGTATACATCGTGGACGGGATGCGCCGCAGGAACCTGGACGGCCTCGCCCCCGAGTCCATCGGGAAGATAGAGGTGCTCAAGGACGCCTCCGCGATGGGCCTGTACGGCCCGGACGCGGCGGCGGGCGTCGTGGTCGTGACTACGAAGCGGGCGACGGAAAAGGGCTTCCACGCGGGCTACGACTTCACGGGCGGCTTCCAGACCCTGGCCCACGAGCCGGCGAGGATTACCCTCGACGAATGGGCGGCCTTCTGGGAGGAATCTGCTGATCTTTATCGGGAGCCCGATCTGCCCGCACCGGAAACGGCTTTCCTCCAGTCGCATCACCTCTTTACCCGGTACGGCGGAAACAAGCTCTCGGCCGGGGCGGACTTCTCCTTCCTGGACAACGACGGCCCCTATGCCGGCCGGACGGATACATACCGCCGCTATGCGGCGTCCTGGTCGGCGGAATACCGGCCGCTGTCCTGGCTCTCGCTGGAAACGACGGGCCGCTGGAACCGGTGGACGATGAACAAGGCGCCCGATAAATGGCTCACGGACTACCTGATATCCTCCCCGGAGGGCATTAATGACCCCCCTTTGGAGAAATGGTACAAGGGGTATTGGGAACGGACCGAGACTGTCCTTCAGGGGCAGCTGGAAGTCCGTCCGCTTCCGGGGCTTTTCCTCCGGGGTACGGCGGGATACTCCCACGGGTTTCAAACGCAGTATGATGCCGACTGGGTCAAAGATTTTTCCTTGGCAGCCAAGGCGGGAACAACCGGGACGGACTGGTTCCAATGGGGTGCCGAAGCCGGATGGAAGGGCCAGTGGGGAGGCCATCGGCTCGGCCTGGATGCCACTTTCCGGCGCATCAAGGAAAAGCAGGAACACCAGATTCTGGGAGGTGCGGTCCGTTACGCCGATTATGGGCTTGCCTTCGGAGAAGATGATGGCGTGGAGGCGAAATACCTTCTTCCCCAGTACGATGTCTTCCTCTCCAAAGGCGGGGGTAATGACGGATGGCTGGCAACAAAACTGCAATCCATCAATGCCGGTACGCCGGAGGTAAAATGGAAGGAAACCGCCCTTTCGGCCGATTATGACTGGAATGGCCGCTACAAGATGGCCGTGTCGTGCTATTTGGCCTGGGAAGACAAGTTCTCCTTCCAGGAAAGTACCGTCATCCCGGCCGTCACGCTGGGCTGGACGCCTTCCTCGGAGCCGTTCCTGCGCCGGGTTCTTCCGGCGTGGTGGAAGGATCTGTCCCTGGAGGCATCCTGGTCCCGGACGAGGAATTACTATCCCTTCCTCCAGCAGGACCTGATGTACGGGACGTTCCCGAATATATATTACACCTATACCCTGGACGCCCGGCACCGTGACCTGAGCGTATCGTCCTCATTCCAACTGGGCGGAATCGCCCTGGACCTCTCCGGCGGGTTGTTTATCAACGACGACGGCCTGTCCCGCCATACCTACGCCTTATTGGTGGAGCATCTGACGGCCAGCAGTCCCGTCCTGCCGGAAGAGTCCTTTCTCGCCCTCCGCAACAAGGGCGTCGAGATGACCGCTTCCCTGCGGGGAAACGCCGGTGCACTCCGGTACGGACTCGAAGGCCACCTGACCTGGTACGGGAACCGGATGTCGGTGGGAGAAGAATGGGTTGACGATATGAGGGACTACTTTTCCTGGGGCTACACCCTCGTTCAGTTCAAGGGAGGAGAGCCTGTCGGCGGGTTGATGTGCCGGGATCTGGCCGTTCACGAGGATGGCAGCGTATACTACGGGGAGAACCACTGGGGAGGGAACGCTTTCCCGACCCTGACCGGCGGGCTGCGGGCTTCCTTGGGCTGGGACCGCTGGCAATGGACGGTTTCCGGTCACGGAGACGCCGGGCAAACCATCCTTCATTACGAAGCCTATGATGCTCTCTACCGCTATTACCTGGAGAATTCCCTCTATCCTTCCGTGACGGCGCGCACGCATCGAGGCATCCTTCCCGCCTCCTTCTTCCGCCTGGACCAGATCCGGGTTGACTACACGCTTCCGCTGCGCGGCCGTGTGGGGCTGAACCTTTTCGCCTCGCTGGAGAACTGGTTCCTGCTCACCCGGTATCCCGGCAGCGACCCGGAGCTGGCCCTGGCCTGGAGCGGCCTTGGCGCTGAAACCGCCACTTACCCCTCCACCCGACGGACGCTGCTTGGGGTGAAGGTGGGGTTCTGAGCGGCCGCAAATGCGGCACCTTCGGTGGCTGCGGCGTCCTTCTCGCCGGGGCTATCATCTCCTACATCGGCAACAGCGGCTGCAACCGTGTCATCGCCACCTATAATAACGGGCTGGGGGGTAGCTTATTCTTTCTGAGAAAATGATTATATTTGCAGGTTACTAGAAAAGGACTGCAAATGGGTATTTTCGACAAGGGGGTCAAGAAGACCAACCTGAATTTCTTCCAGAAGCTGGGACGGGCCATCGTGGGCAAGTCCAAGGTGGATGATGACGTGCTGGATGCACTGGAGGAGGCCCTGCTTTCCTCCGACATGGGCGTGGACACGACCCTCAAGGTGATTGAGAACCTGGAGGACCGGGTGGAGAAGGACAAGTATGTGTCGATGGATGAACTGGTGGACCTCATCCGCGACGAAATCGGGAAGCTGGTCGGGGACGACGCCCCGGTGGAGCCTTTCGATTTCTCGAAGAAACCCTATGTGATGCTCGTTGTGGGCGTGAACGGGGTGGGGAAGACCACGACCATCGGCAAACTGGCGTCCATGCTTACCGCGCAGGGCAAGAAGGTGGTGATCGGCGCCGCCGATACCTTCCGCGCCGCGGCGGTGGAGCAGCTCACGATCTGGGCGGAGCGCGCCGGGGTGGACATCGTCAAGCAGGCGATGGGCTCCGATCCTGCCTCCGTGGCCTTTGACACGGTGAAGTCCGCCGTCGCGAAGGGCGCCGACGTCGTCCTCATCGACACGGCCGGCCGCCTGCACAACCGCATCGACCTGATGAACGAACTCACCAAGATCCGCAACGTCATCCGCCGCGTGGTCCCGGACGGGCCCCACGAGGTGCTGCTGGTCCTGGACGGCTCCACGGGCCAGAACGCCTTCGTCCAGGCGAAGGAGTTCTCCCGCGCCACCGACGTCACCGCCCTCGCGGTCACGAAGCTGGACGGCAGCGCCAAGGGCGGCGTGGTCGTGGGCATCGTGGACCAGTTCCAGTTCCCGATCAAGTTCATCGGGATCGGGGAGGGGATTGACGACCTGAAAGTGTTTGACAAGAAGGAGTACGTAAGCTCCTTGTTTAAGAAAGAAGATATTGAAAGTTAACATATTATGAAAGTTTCGTACAATTGGTTGAAAGAGTATCTCCAGTGTCAGCTGACACCGGACGAGGTGGCAGAAGCGATGACCGCGATCGGCATCGAGGTGGACAGCGTGGAGTTCCAGGAAGAGATTCCGGGCGGCCTGGCCGGCGTGGTGGTGGCCGAAGTGCTTACCTGCATCGCGCATCCGGATTCGGACCATCTGCATATCACGACGGTCAATGACGGCTCTCCGGAGCCTGTGACCGTGGTCTGCGGCGCCCCGAACGTGGCGGCCGGCCAGAAGGTGCTCTTCGCCCGCCTGGGCACCGTGCTGCCGGGCGATTTCAAGATCAAGAAGTCCAAGATCCGCGGCGTGGAGTCCTTCGGCATGATCTGCGCGGAGGATGAGCTGGGCATCGGCGCCTCCCACGAGGGTATCATGGTCCTCCCGGCGGAGGCCGTCGTCGGCACCCCCGCGAAGGAATACCTCCATCTCAAGGAGGAGTCCGTCATCGAGTATGAGATCACGGCCAACCGCATCGACGCGGCCTCCCAGATCGGCGTGGCCCGCGACCTGTATGCGTATTTGAAGTCCCGCGACCTCCCGTGCACCCTGACCCTCCCGTCCGTGGAGGCTTTCGCCGAGGGTGAAGGCGAGGCGATTCCGGTGGAAGTGCTTGACACCAAGGGCGCTCCGCGCTACTGCGGCATCACCGTCCAGGGCGTGAAAGTGGCCCCGTCCCCGGAGTGGCTGCAGAAGAAACTCCTGTCCATCGGCCTCCGTCCCATCAACAATGTCGTGGATATCTCCAATTTCATCCTGTTCGAGACCGGCCAGCCGCTGCACACCTTCGATGCCGACAAGATCGCCGGCGGCAAGGTGATCGTGCGCCGTGCGGCCCAGGACGAGCCCATCGTCACCCTGGACGGGATTTCCCGCAAGCTGGACGCCACCGACATGGTGATTGCCAATGCCGAAGGGCCGATGTGCATCGCCGGCGTGTTCGGCGGTGAGGATTCCGGCGTGACCGACAGCACCGTGAACGTGTTCATCGAGGGTGCCTACTTCGATCCCGCTTCCGTCCGCAAGACCGCGAAGCGCCAGCAGCTTTCCACCGACGCCTCCTTCCGCTTCGAGCGCGGCGCCGACCCGGAAGCCGCCCTGTACGCCGCCAAGCGCGCCGCCCTCCTGATCCTGGAACTGGCCGGCGGAAAGATTGTCGGTAAGGTGCAGGAAGTGTATCCCGAACCGATTGCCCGGAAACAGATTGACCTGGACTACGACCGCATCGAGGCCTTCATCGGCAAGAAGATCGGCCACGATACCATCGTGAAGATCCTGGAGGCCCTGAACTACGAGTTTGTCCAGCAGCGCGAAGGCGGTGCCCTCGTCGCCGCCCCGACTTATATGGTGGACGTGTACCGCGAGTGCGACGTGGTGGAGGAAATCCTCCGCATCTACGGCTATGACAATATCGAGTTCCCGGAGAACCTCCGGATGAGCGTGAACGCCACTCCGTCCCCGGAGCCGGAAGCCATCCGCAACGGCATCTCCAACTTCCTTGCGGCCAACGGTTTCACCGAGACCATGAACAACTCCCTCACCAAGGAGGAATACTATACCAAGCTGGAAACCTTCCCGGCCGAGCGCTGTGTCCATATCGTGAATCCGCTGAGCCAGGACCTGAACGTGATGCGCCAGACCCTCCTCCTGAACGGGCTGGAGGTCATCGCCTACAACATCAACCGCCAGGTATCGGCGATGAAGACCTTCGAGTACGGCTCTGTCTATCAGCGCCTTCCGGAGAAGGACGGTACCACCCTGGAGGGCTACGAGGAGCATCAGAACTTCGCCCTCTTCATCACCGGCACGCCCGCGAAGGTGTGGCGCACCCCGGCTGCGAAGAGTGACTTCTTCCAGCTGAAGGGCTATGTGGAACTGCTGCTGAAGCGCTTCCGCATCGACCCGTCCACCCTGGCCACGGGCGCCGCTCCGGCCGATATCTTTGCCGAAGGCATCGTCTACAGCCTGCCCGGCAAGGAGCCGCAGGTGCTCGCGACCCTGGGTACGATCCATCCCGTGCTGGCGAAGCGCTTCGGCATCAAGCAGCCCGTCTTCGCCGCCGAGATCAACTGGCAGGTGCTCTTCAAGCTCGTAAAGCGCGACAAGTTCTCCTTCACGGAACTGCCCAAGTTCCCGGAGGTGCGCCGCGACCTGGCCATCCTGCTGGACGAGTCCGTGCCGTACGGCGATCTCCGGAAGTCCGCCTTCCGCAGCGCGAAGAAACTGCTCAAGAGCGTCACGCTCTTCGACGTGTACCGCGGGGAGAACATCCTCCTCGGGAAGAAGCAGTATGCCCTGAATTTCGTCCTCCAGGACCCCGAGCGCACCCTGACCGACGCCGAGGTGGAGAAGACGATGGACAAGATCCTGTCCGGTTTCCAGAGCGAATTCGGCGCCGTTCTCCGCTAAGTGCGTAAGATCCTGCATATCCTTCTCGTCGTGGCGGTGGCAGTTTCCTGCCACGGCCCGCGGGTGATTCCCCGGGACAAGCTCGCGCAGATCTACTACGACATGTTCATGGCGGACCAGCAGCTGCGGGAGGAACCCGCCCTTCGGCAGCAGGCCGATACGATGCTGGTGTACGAGGCCGTGTTCAACCGGTACGGATACGATACGGACGATTACCTGTACAGCGTCCGCTACTACCTGAAGGACCCGGAGCGCTTCTCCAAGACCTTGGAAGAGGTGTCTGCGCGCCTGCAGGGGGAAGCGGATGCCCTGGGAAAGGTGATTGAGCACATCGACTGGGTGAACGGGTACATGGGCATGAAGCGGCCGCCGGTGGATTCCGTGCTGGCCGGGTTCTGCGACGATTCCCTGTATGTGGGGCTGGCCCGCGTCGTGCGCGATTCCACCCGTTATGGCGGCTGGTTCCGGCTGGTTCCGGTCCGGGAGGACACGCTGATGGTTCCGGTCGATACGACCCGCGTGGAAGCGGTGGAGGAGAAAGAGGAAAAACCTGCCCCGGAAGCGGAGGTGAAGCCGGCGAAGAAGCCGGAAGCGAGAAAGAAAGTGTCACGGCCGCTGGAGGCCGGGCAGATGAAGGAAGTGGTCGCCGTGGAAGAAGTCGTGGAGGAGGAACTATGAGAAGAATCGCTGCAAAATACGTTTATCCGCTGACCTCGTTCGCGCCCCTGGAGAACGGGTTTGTCGAACTGGAAGATGACGGAACCGTCATCCGGACAGGGGTTTGCGGGGATCCCGCCGCCGAACCGGTTTTCCTGGACGGCGCCCTGGCCCCCGGTTTTGTCAATGCCCATTGCCACATCGAACTGTCGTCCATGAAGGGCCTCTTCCGCAAGGGGACCGGCATGGCCGGCTTCATCGACCAGATTAACGAACTCCGGGACACCAAGACCCGGGAAGAGAAGATCCGGGACCTCACCGAAGCCATGGACAGCCTCTGGGAACAGGGCGTCGTGGCCATGGCCGATATCTCCAACGGGTCCGATTCCTTTGCGGTGAAGGCCCGTCATCCGATGTACACCCGCACTTTCCTGGAGGTCTTCGGCACCGAGCCGGAAGATTGCGGGGCCGTCGTGGAGGGCGTTCTCCAGTTGAAAGCGGTGGCCGATTCCTTCGGCCTGGACGCCGCGCCGACTCCGCATTCGTGCTATACGATGAGCCCGCAGCTGCTGACGGCCGCGAGCGCGGAAGGGCTCAAGTCCGGCTTCCTGTCATACCACAGCGAGGAGACGGAGGAAGAGGAGGAGATGCTCCGCTCCGGCTCCGGCAAGATGTGGGAGAACCGTGTCCGGGCCGGGATGAGCGTCCCGCCCGTTACGGGGAAATCCTCCCTGTTGTACTTCATCGACCGGCTCCTGGAGGCGCATCCCGCCCCCTTTGACGAGCATATCCTGCTGGTCCACGAATGCTGCATGGACCAGGAAGGCATCGACGCGGTGAAAGCCGTGATGCGCCATCCCTATGTGGCCGTCTGCCCGCTGTCGAACCTGTTCATTCATAATACCCTGCCCCCGATCGACCTGATGCGCCGCAATGGCCTGGCGATTTGCCTGGGCACGGATTCCCTCTCGTCCAACGACGATCTCCGGATCGTGGACGAACTGTACTGCCTCCAGCGGAATTTCCCGGAAGTCCCGCTGGGCGAGCTCCTGACCTGGGCCTCCCGGAACGGGTCCGGGTTCCTGGCGAAACCGGAATTCGGCACCCTGGAAGCGGGCCGGCGTCCCGGGCTCGTTTTCGTGGACCACCTGGATGCGGACGGCCGGCTGACCGCCGCATCGAAATCCCACCGCCTATGATGCGCGAAACCACCGTCTTCGGCCCGATCTTTTCGAGAAGGCTCGGCTCTTCCCTGGGCGTGAACCTGTTGCCCCAGGAGGGAAAACTCTGCAATTTCGACTGCATTTACTGTGAATGCGGCTGGAATGCCGACGGCCGTGGCGACCGGGTCCTACCGACTACGGAGGACGTCCGGAAAGCCTTGACGGACAAGCTGGAGGAGTGCCTCGTTGCGAACGTTGACATCGACTCCATCACCTTCAGCGGCGACGGGGAACCCACCCTGAATCCGGATTTCCCGGCCATCATTGACCTGACCCTGGCCCTGCGCGACCGGTATTATCCGCAGGCGAAGGTGTCTGTCCTGTCCAATGCGACCCGGACGTCCCTCCCCGGCGTTTTCGAGGCGCTCCGCAAGGTGGACAACCCCATCCTGAAGCTGGACGCCCCCACGGATGAGGCGGCCGCGCTGGTGAACAAGCCGGTGGGGAAGTATCACGTGGAAGACATCATCCAGGACCTGGAGCGGTTCGAGGGGAACTTTGTCCTCCAGACGATGTTCCTCAAGGGGGACGGCTTTGCCACCGGGGACTGGGTGGAGGACTGGATGGACATCGTCCGCCGGCTGAATCCCCGGGAGGTGATGGTCTATACCATCGACCGGGAGACGCCGCAGAAAGGGCTCCGGAAATATACCGTGGGGGAGATGCGCGCCCTGGTGCAGCCCCTCATCGACGAAGGATATCAACTACAAATCAAAGGATAACACGTTATGGAACTATTCACCAAGTATGGCTACGCCCCTGACAAGGAGGCCATCGCCCGTCATCTGGAACTGATCGCTTCCAACCTGGAGGAGGTCGTTTCGAACGACGTCCTGAAGGAGTGCTTCTCCATCATGGACCTGACGACGCTGAGCCCGAAGGACACCCCGTCTTCGGTGCGGAAGCTCGTGGAGAAGGTCAATTCCTTCGCCGTCGACTTCCCCGGCTACCCGCTGCCGGCTTCGATCTGCGTCTATCCCAATTTCGCCTCCGTCGTGCGGAATACCCGCAAGAATCCGGACGTGCACGTGACCACCGTCGCGGGCTGCTTCCCTTCCTCCCAGAGTTTCCTGCCCGTGAAGTTGCAGGAAATCGAAATGGCCGTCCGGGAAGGGGCCGATGAAATCGACATTGTCCTGGCCCTCAATTCGTTCCTGGAGGGAGACTTCGAGACGGCCGGTGCTGAAATCCGTGCCAGCCGTGAGTGCATCGACAAGGTGGCCGCCGAACTCGGCCGTCCCGTCGTGCTGAAGGTCATCCTGGAAACGGGCCTGCTCGTCACCCACGAGCGGATTGCCAACGCCTCCTTCCTCGCGATGGAGAACGGGGCCGACTTCATCAAGACGTCCACCGGCAAGGTGGAGGTGAACGCCACCCCGGTCGCCGCGTACGTGATGTGCGAGTGCATCAAGAAGTTCTATGAGCAGACGGGCCGGAAGGTGGGCTTCAAGGCCGCCGGCGGCATCTCTTCCGCCATGGACGCCGTGTGCTACTACTCCATCGTGTCCACCCTCCTGGGCAAGGAATGGCTGAACAAGGACCTGTTCCGCTTCGGCGTGAGCCGCCTCGCCAACCAGGTGCTGTCGGCCGTGGAGCAGAAGACGGTGGCGTATTTCTAGGAATCCGCCGAAAAGCCGTTTGGGCTTTTTACAGAAGAATCGGCCTTCCAGTGTCCTGGAAGGCCTTTTTTTACGCAAAAATGCGCCAAAACTCCGTAAAACGCCGGGATTTTCGCGGCTGCAGGGACGAAAAATAGCCCTTCCAGCTGCGTGAAACGTGTATTTGAACATTAAACGTTTTATATTTTAAGGAAACGGCTCCGTTTCGCATCTTTGCCTCCGAGATAACGAAATGAGCCATGAGAAACTGTTGGAAACTACTGTTGCCGCTGATGCTCCTGACGGCGTGTCAGCATGAGGAGGTGCCCGGTGGAATGGATGGCCGGCGGGTGAACACCGCCGCCCTCTCCCACGGCATGATTGAACTGGGCGAGAAACTGGAGGACCCCTATACGGTCGAAAACATGCGGGAAGCCGTCGCCCGGCTGTACCCGACCAGGGCCGGGGAGGTGGTCATCTCGCCGACGGACCTGTACGTCCGCTTCCTGCCCAAGACGGAGGATGAATACGCCCGGCTTCTGTCGATGGGCCTGCGGCTGACGGACCACCCTGTCGATTACCGGATTGCGCGGGAAGGGGATTATTACCACGACCCGGATCTGGATGAGGAGTCCATTACCTGGCAGTATGCCGTGGTGGCGAAGGATTTCTCCTTCCCCTCCGACATCCGCTACGAGGTGCTGGACGAGTGCTTTATTTCTGAGAATGATCCGGTTACGAGGACGGTAAGCGGCATCGACTGGGATGCCGTAGAGGAGGAGGCCTATCGGATCACCGGCAATGAAGACCTGTATGTGCCGATGGAAACGAGGGCGGGAGAGGAGGCGGTCTTCCCCGCCGGACGCATCACGGTGGAAGATCCGGATTCCTTCGGCGGAAAGCCCTACGGCGTCGCGGGCGTGATGGTGTTCTGCAATAGTTTCGTGAAGTTCGCTTTCGCCTATACGGACCGGGACGGCTATTACCAGCTGCCCAAGAAGTTTTCGACCACGCCCCGTTACCGGTTGGTCTTCAAGAACTCCGCAGGCTTTTCCATCGGCCTGAACCTCATCCTCATCCCCGCCTCGGTATCGACCCTCGGGACCGGACCGGCGGAAGGGGTGGATGTCCATATCGACACGTCGTCGGACGGCGCCCTGTTCCGGCGGGCGGTCGTGAACAATGCCGCCTATGACTACTACGCCCGCTGCGAGGCGGGGGACCTGGACCTGAAGAAGCCCCCGCAGGACCTGCGCATCTGGATTTTCAAGGACCTGTCCAGCAGCAGTTCGGCGATGCTCCACCACGGGGCGTTCGTGGATGACTACAGCTTGATCCAGCGGTACCTGGGCGGCTATATGTCCCTGATCAAGACTTTCCTGCCGGATATCACCATTGGTGCCAAGGCCGGGGACGGCGCCTTCGTGGACCTGTATTCCGCCGTGATGCATGAGATGGCCCACGCGAGCCATTACGCACAGGTCGGGAACACCTGGTGGTCGGAGTACATCTCCTACGTCCTGCGGTCTTTTGTCCGGGAAGGATTCCAGACCTACGGAAGCGGAAACCTGGAAGGGGCCGGCTATTGCGAGATCGGTGAGACCTGGGCCTATTTCCTGGAAAGCGTCCTTTTCGCGGACCGCTACGGCGGGGACCTGCCGGGCCTGGGCAACAACTATTGGTTCTACCCCCAGATTTTCCGGTACCTGTACGAACGGGGCCTGACCTGCGCCGACCTGTTCAAGGCCCTGAAACCCGAAGTCACCTCCCGGGATGACCTGATGGATGCCCTGGTGGAACTTTATCCGGACCGGGAATCGACCATCACGCAGGTCTTTAACCGTTACAGCCGATGAAACGCCTGCTTCTTGTTGCGGCGGTGCTCCTGATGGGGACCGCCGCCTCCGCCCAGCGTCTTTCGGTGGCGACTAACGTATTGGATTATGCCGATTTCGGTACCCTGAACATCGAAGGGGACCTGGCGGTGGCCCGCCAGTGGACCCTGACGGCCGGGGCCAAGTACAATCCGTTCCTGTTCAAGGCCGATACGCCCGAACCGCTGTCGGCGCGGCAGCGCCTGTTCGGGGCCGGTGTGCGCTTCTGGCCCTGGCACGTGTTTTCGGGCTGGTGGATCGGCGGAAAGGTCCAGTATCAGGAATATAACCGCGGAGGGATCCGTTCCCCGGAGACGGACGAGGGGGATCGGTACGGTGCGGGTCTCTCCGCCGGTTTTTCCTACATGCTCCATCCCCACATGAATGTCTCCGTGGGGGCGGGTGTCTGGGGCGGTTATGAGCGGTACCGGACCTATGCCTGTCCGGTGTGCGGCTTGACGCAGGGCGCGGGGGAGAAGACCTTCATCCTCCCGAGCGACCTGGCTTTGTCCCTGTCCTATGTATTCTGACCGGCGGGCGGTTGTTCTCTTCCCGGTCCTCCTCTGCGCTTGTTGTTCCATCTGGGAGGACCGGGCCGCCTGCCCTTGCGCGCTGGCGCTGGAAATCAGCGATTTGCCGGTGGATCCGGCGGTGGTCAGCGTGGAAGGGGAGGGATACACCTTCCTGGAGGTTGTCCATGCCGACACGCTGATGGTCCTGCCCGTTCCCAAGGAGGAACTCTCCGTCTCCGTCGTGGGCGGCGCCCTGGCGGAGGGGGACGGAAGCGTCCGGATTGCGGAAGGCGAGGAGGCACCGCCCCTGTATCTGTTCCATGCCAGCGTACCTGCCTTTGATGAGCAGGTGACTCTGCCCGTCCTGCTGCGGAAGCAGTATTGCCGGCTGGAACTCCTCTTCTCCGGTCCTCCCGGCTATGGCCCGCCCTTCGAGGTGCAGGTGGAAGGAAACTACGACGGCTGGCTCCGGGATGGGAGTCCGTCGGAAGGCCCCTTCTCCCGCCGTCTCCTCCCCGGCGCAGACGGCCACGCCGCTCTCCGTTTGCCCCGCCAGGGCGACGACTCCCTTTTGATGCATATCGTCTTTTCCGACCGCATTGTCCGCACCTTTGCCCTCGGCTCCTACATTGCCGCCTCCGGCTACGACTGGTCCGCCCCCGACCTCGCCGACCTTTCGCTCCAGGTCGATATCTCCCTGACTACCGTCACCATCTCCACGGATCTGTGGACAAAGACGGAAGATTTGGAACGATGGATATAATGAAATAAAATTTGCAGATTCAAAAAAACTTTGTACCTTTGCAATCCACAAACGCGCGGATGGCGGAATTGGTAGACGCGCTACTCTCAGGAGGTAGTGTCCGAAAGGACGTGTCAGTTCGACTCTGATTTCGCGCACAGGACCCGGAAACGAAAGTTCCCGGGTTTTTTGTGCATTTCTCCCTGGAAAGTATTAACTTTGCAGGTTTTTAAGAAGAAGGTTATCAAGAATATGCAGGATATCAGAAATATCGCCATCATCGCCCACGTGGACCACGGCAAGACCACCCTCGTGGACCGGATGATTTACCAGGCCAACCTGGTCCGCCGCCCCGAAGATCTCGGGAACCTCATCCTGGACAACAACGACCTGGAGCGGGAGCGCGGCATCACCATTCTCGCCAAGAACGTATCGGTTACGTACAAGGGCGTGAAGATCAACATTATCGACACTCCTGGCCACAGCGATTTCGGTGGCGAGGTGGAGCGGGTCCTCAACATGGCCGACGGCGTTCTCCTCCTGGTGGACGCTTTCGAGGGCTGCATGCCCCAGACCCGGTTCGTGCTGAACAAGGCCATCGACATGGGCAAGAAGCCCATCGTCGTCATCAACAAGGTGGACAAGCCCAACTGCCGCCCGGACGAGGTGCAGGAGGAAGTCTTCGAGCTGATGTTCAACCTGGGCGCGAACGAGGACCAGCTGGACTTCAAGACCATCTACGGCTCTGCGAAGCAGGGCTGGATGGCCAAGGACTGGCGCCAGCCTTCCGGTGACATCACCGCCCTGCTGGACACCATCCTGGAAGAGATCCCGGCTCCGGCGCAGGTGGAAGGCACCCCGCAGATGCTCGTCTCCTCCCTGGAGTACTCCCCGTACGTGGGCCGCATCGCGGTGGGCCGCATCACCCGCGGCAGCTTGAAGACCGGCATGCCCATCTCCCTGTGCAAGCGCTACGACATCGTCGAGAAATCCAAGATCAAGCAGCTGATGGTCTTCGAGGGCCTCGGCAAGGCCAATGTCGATGAAGTCCAGTGCGGTGACATCTGCGCCGTGGTGGGTGTCGACGGCTTCGAGATCGGCGATACCATCGCCGACTTCGAGAATCCGGAGTCCCTGCCGCCCATCGCCGTGGACGAACCCACGATGTCCATGCTGTTCATGATCAACAACTCCCCGTACTTCGGCAAGGACGGCAAGTTCGTGACCTCCCGCCATATCAAGGAGCGCCTGGAGAAGGAGCTGGAGAAGAACCTCGCCCTCCGCGTCAAGCCGGGCCTGAATGCCGATTCCTTCATGGTGTACGGCCGCGGTGTCCTGCACCTGTCGGTGCTCATCGAGACGATGCGCCGCGAAGGTTTCGAGCTGCAGGTGGGCCAGCCCAAGGTGCTGGACAAGACCATCGGCGGCCAGCGCTGCGAGCCGATCGAGGAACTCTCCATCGAGGTTCCCGAGCAGTTCGTGGGCGCCGCCATCGAGCTTTCCACCCGCCGCAAGGCCGCCCTCGTGCGTATGGAACCGCGGGGTGACCGGACGCTCCTGGAGTTCGAGATTCCGACCCGCGGCCTGATGGGCCTCCGCTCGAACCTGCTGACCGCCACCCAGGGCGAGGCCGTGGTTGCCCACCGCTTCAAGGACTACCAGCCCTACAAGGGCGATATCGAAATGCGCATCAACGGCTCCCTCGTTTCCCTGGAAACGGGCGAGGCCGTGGCCTATTCCATGAACAAGCTGCTGGACCGCGGCCGTTTCTTCGTGGAGCCGGGCGAGGAGATCTACGCCGGCCAGGTGGTGGGTGAGCACACCCGCGAGCGCGACCTGAACATCAACATCTGCAAGACCAAGAAACTCACCAACATGCGTGCTTCGGGCTCCGACGAGAAGGTGGCCCTGCCGCCTGCCGTCAAGTTCTCGCTGGAGGAAGCCCTCGAGTATATCCAGGAGGATGAACTCGTGGAAATCACCCCGAATCACATGCGGATGCGGAAGATTCTGCTCGATCCGCTGTCCCGGAAAAGAAATTCCGGCGCAGACGATTGATTTTCGGAAAATAATTTGTACCTTTGCAACCCTTAATCTGTTTTCAGGCGATGGATTACATCATACCTCTGAATGGATGGGCCGCCGGCGAGCGGGAATACCGCTGGCAGGCAGGGATCAAGTTCTTTCAAATGTTTGACAACGCGGAAATCCTGGACGCCGCCGTCGGGATTGATGCAAGAGCCGTCAAATCAGGCCATTACATCGGCATTGACCTGGATATCCAGGGCACTGTTACGGTCCCGTGCGACCGGTGTCTGGAAGATTTGACACTCCCGGTGGAGGCGCATCCCGCCTTCAGCGTGAAGTTCGGCGAAGAGACCGGCTCGGAAGAGGAGATGCGGGAAGGTTCCCGGGAAATCCTCCTCGTGAGCGACTCGGACGCCGACCTGGACCTGAGTCAGGTAATCTACGATTACGTCTGTCTCTCCCTGCCCATGCAGCGGGTTCACGCGGAAGGGGAATGCAATCCCGACACCGTCCGGTTTCTGAGTCAGGAGCCGGAGAACGAGGAGGCTGCTCCCGAAAACAGCCCGTTCGCCGCTCTGAAAGGACTTTTTGAAGAAAAATGAACAAATAAAAGATAGTAATTATGGCACATCCGAAACACAAACTCTCCAAGCAGCGGAGAGACAAGAGAAGAACGCACGACCACGCTGCGGTCCCGACCCTGAGTGTCTGCCCGAACTGCGGCGCCACCGTGATGTATCACCGTGTCTGCCC
>Ga0310690_10002130_pt1 | contig 33066 bp, 27 predicted proteins | sample AusTroGonzalo_MG_2_FD_207661 | JGI IMG/M metagenome (GOLD analysis project Ga0310690, IMG submission 207661) | Bovine rumen microbial communities from tropical cattle in Woodstock, Queensland, Australia - Gonzalo_04 (v2) (version 2) | ecosystem: Host-associated > Mammals > Digestive system >...
TGATCCTTGAATTTATTGAATATTATAACAACAGGCGGATTCAGAAAAAACTGCATTGGATGACACCTGTTGAATTTAGGTCTAAGAGATGTTATTAAACTGTGTCCAAAAAAATGGGGTCAGAACAGAGCTGCCGCAAAAAGCGGCTGAGGGGTCAGAACACAAGCGGCTGAGGGGTCAGAACACTCGCAAAAGGGTGAGGTCTTATGCAGTCGGGCCGACTGCAAACCGGCAAGGGGTTAAAGGTGCGACAAAAATCTGTTTCTCAATTTTTTTATTTTTTTCCCGATCCAGCCATGATACTTGACAGCTGCGATTCTGTGAATTTTAACTAAACTGCTCCTATCGCCCAGAGAGGGATATTTACCATCCATCCTTGATCGTCAGCTTTTGCCATTGATGTCCTTACTGCAAATGCGGGGTTGAACTTGTCGCAGTAGAATTTCAGGCTTTTTGATTTAAGATTTTCCTCGGCTTTTACTTCAATCGGAATAACGTCGCTTCCGTGCTGAATGACGAAATCGGTTTCGTAAGTCGATTTTTCGCCGGAATAGTAATAAGGCGTGTATTTTTCACCGGCAATAAGTTCCTGAAGCACATACTGTTCCGCAAGTGCGCCCTTAAATTCGGTGAAAATTGTGTTTCCGGCGAGAACACTGGCACTGTCAAGCTCGCTCAACGCTCCCAAAAGACCGACATCAATCAAAAAAAGCTTGAAAGCAGCAAAGTCGATGTAGGATTTCAGCGGCATTCCTGGTTTTGAAACTTTGTGGACTTTGTGAATCAGCCCCGCGTCATGCAGCCACTGGATCGCCATTTCAAAGTCTTTCATTCTGCCGCCTTCCTTCACCTGTCCGAAGAAAAATTTGCGGTTTTCCTTCGCAAGCTGCAGCGGGATTGCGTTCCATGTCATATTGATGCGCGGAAGCTGCGACGACAGTATGTGCTTTCCGAAATCACCTTCATACTGGCTTATGATCGAAAGCTGGATCTCCCGTGCTTCGGCAAGATTTCGATTCTCGGAATAACGGCTTACAACTTCGGGCATTCCGCCTAAATAAAAGTAAAGTCTCAATAAATCCGAATACTTGGCATGAAAAGATGAAACTTCTGGATTTTTCCACTCCTCCAGAAATCCGGCAAGTTCAGGCTCATCCATAGCAAGGAGAAATTCTTTGAAATTCATCGGATGAAGCCGCAGTTCGTCAACTTTTCCGACCGGAAACGAAATTCCTTCGTGCCGCGCCACACCGAGAAGCGATCCAGCCGCAACCACAGCGTATTCGCGTGCCTCTTCGCAGAAGTATTTCAGAGATTCCACAACTTTCATCGCGGATTGTATTTCATCGAAAATTACGAGTGTCTTTTCTGGCTCTATTTTTGTGTGTAGTTCTATCGAAATCCTCTGCAGAATGCGGGATGGATTGTAGTCCTCCTCGAAAATCTCGGCCATTCTTTTATTGTTGTAAAAGGAAATGTAGACACAGTTTTCAAAATATTTTTCGCCGAAATTCTTCATCAGCCATGTCTTTCCGACCTGTCTTGCGCCCCATAAAATCAAGGGTTTGCGGTATCTGCTGTTTTTCCACTCAACCAGTTTTTCTGTCAAAAGCCTCTGCATGGCAAAACCTCCGGATTTTCAAACCACAATTCTGAAAGCGGATGAATTTTATATTTTTTTTATAGAAAATCAATGTTATCTCGGAAAAAGTGTGGTTGTTATACATTTTTTCCGCGGAAAAAGTGTTTTGATACTACATTTTTTCGTATGTAAATAAAACGCAACAATATTTGTGAAAATTTTCGGAAAAATCTGAAATCCGCCGCTTTATAGAGGTGTGATTGATGATTTTTTAACTTTAAAATGGAGGTTTGCTATGAAAATCGCTTTAATCGCTTGCAGTGCTACTAAATCAAATGCCAGTGTTATGAATCCTAAGCAGTTGTTTGCGGCACAGAATCTTTACATCGGTCCGAGATCATTTCTGCCGTCCAGGGCTTTTTGCATGAATCCGGCAAACGGGTTTGACGACTGGCATATTCTCTCTGCGAAGTACGCGTTGCTTGATAAAAACACGCCGATTTGCTACTACGATCTTTATCTGAAAACACAGCCGCAGCAGTATAAGAAAATGTGGGCGGAGGAGATTCTGGAGAAGTTGCAGGAGAAATATGATTTGAAAAACGACGAATTCCACATTTTCGGCTCTCAGTCCTACTATGAAAATCTGATACCTTACCTGAACTGTGTTGTTTATGACTACAACGGCTATAGTATCAATCTTGCAGCACCGGTTTCCTATAAAAACGGGACGAATATGATCCTGGCGAAAAAATTGAGAACGCCTGCTGTTATGCAAAAGGTGCCGGATTGCCCGGGATACTACAAATGGTGGGCGAAAAAGGAGGAACTCGATACTGTTTTGGGAGCTCTCGGAATCAAATTTTCCAATGTGTCCGCTTCTCTTGAAAAGAAGGGCGATTATTTCTGTCTTTATGTTGGAATTGCCGGGCAGTCTCTCAGACAAAGAGTTGACTGGCATCTGAATGACCCGCATACGGTGCAGAGAGTTCATTGTAAGGTCCTTTCCACTTTGCGCCAGACTGTTTCAAGCCTTATTGCGAAAAATCAGTATTTCAAAAAAGCAACGGATGATTTTCTGGACAAGCTCTGTTTTGAATGGTTCCCGCTTGACAGTAAAATCCCGACTGACGACACAAAGGGCAGGCTGCACGGTATCGAAAGGAACGTTATGACTGAACACTTCTATCCTCTGAATATTCAGGATAACAGCCATCCTCTGGCAAAGGATGTTACGAAAACTCTTTCGGATTTAAGAAGCAAAGCCCGCTTCGAGGTTGCGGATGAGAAAGCAGAGCCGAAAACGGATAAAAAAATTCCGGATGAAGAGCCCTATCCAAGGGTGCAGGAGAGAACTGGCGGAATATCCGGCGGAAAATACGGACCTCTCGGAACTTTTCTTTTGTCCGAAAAAGAGAAAGGAAAAAAAGTGATATCCAAAACATTCTCGGAAATCGAGGCTATAATTCAGGACAAACTTCCTGCTACTGCGCGGAATAATGAAGTCTGGTGGGCAAACGACGAGACACATGTTCAGGCAAAAGACGGATGGCTTGCCGCAGGTTTCGTAAAGGTCAAGGTTGATATTCATGGTCAAACCGTTGATTTTGTTTTCAGGGGATGAATAGTATCGATGGCGGGGATTCAGCAGCGTTGCCGTGGTAAGCTTCGCTCACCCTGTCAGACCCGGGTGCAATTCCCGGCATCTCCACCAGTTGTCTGTTTCTTAATTTTTCCTCCAGAATCCTGCATTTTTAAGTCAAAATCTTGTTTTTCATAGTTTTTGGTGGTAATGTTACCACCGAATTTGGTGGTTTTTGGAGAATTTTATGGAAAACAGAAAACTTTCGGCAGTCTTGGAAAAATGGCAAAACCTGCAGCCGCTGTCTGAAACTGACAAAGGGAGGCTGAGCCGCCGCTTTACTGTTGACTTCAATTACAACAGCAATCACATTGAAGGCAATACACTCACTTACGGACAGACAGAACTGCTTCTGCTTTTTGACAAGGTGATCGGCACGGCAGATTTTCATGAATACGAAGAGATGAAGGCAAGCGATCTTGGTTTAAAAATGATGCTGAAAGAGGCGTCGGATAAGCAGCCGCTCACACAAAACTTTATCCGTGCTCTGCACAAAACTCTGATACGAGAGGATTACACTGTTTCAACTACTCTTCCTGGCGGACTGCCGGCGAGTTATACCGTTCATGCAGGTCAGTACAAAACCCGTCCCAACAGCGTTATAACCCGTTACGGCGAGCGTTTTGACTATGCAACGCCTGAAGAAACTCCGGCACTCATGGCCGATTTGGTGGACTGGTATAACGAGGAGGAACAAAAAAACACTATTTCTCCGATAGATCTCGCAATTTTATTCTATTACAGATACATCCGTATTCACCCGTTTGAAGACGGTAACGGGCGTATCGCAAGGCTCATGGTCAATTATATTCTTTCAAGGCACGGTCTGCCGATGATCGTTGTCCGCAGCCGCCTGAAGCAGGAGTATCTTGATGCGCTGCACCGCGCTGATCTGATAGTCGGTCCGGTAACATCAGACGGAGTTAGCGTTTCTTTGAAAAGCATCCGGCCGTTCCACAAATACATGGTTAATCTGATAACTCATGAAGTCGAAAACGACATCCTTTTTGTAACTGAAAAAGATGAAAATGTCTGGTGGTATGACGGCGAGCGCATAGCTTTCAGGACACCGACTTACGGGAAGATTCTCCGCGAACTTCAGATCGAAGCAAAAGCCACATTGTCATATTTGCAGAATGAAATCGGAATAAACCGTTCCGCTCTTCAGAAAATGCTGCAAACTTTGCAGAAAAACGGCTACATCGAAAAGGATGATAAAGGATTCTGGCGTGTATTCATAACTCCGTCAGTATAAATTTCCGGAAAAACCCCGAAATCAGCGCTTTATAGAAGTGTCTGCTAGTTTGTTGATAAAAGCGTGAAATTCGGTATAAAAAGGTGTTCTTTGATATACATTCTTAATTTGGAGAATTTTCTATGGAGAAAAAAGTCATGTTTTCGGAAAAAATCATGTTTTGTTGCTCAACTAATCATCAGGCGGTAAATCTTATTCCTGCTTTGAAGGAAAATGTTTCAAAGATGGTTCTGTTTTCTACTGGGACGGCTAAAAAATGGACAGAAAATTTAAAAAAGGTTTTGGCAGACCGGCATATTGAATTGTCAAAAGATGATGATGTGCATATAGATGCAAAATGCGAGCAGAATGTAAAAGAATTGGTTTCGAAAATTAATGAATATGTCGAAAAATACAAAGACTATGAAATCCTGCTCAATATAGGTGGCGGTCAGAAACTGTTTACACTGGCCTTTTCTGAAGTTTTCATAAATTCAAAACAGGGGAATATTAGAATCGTTTACAGTGAAGCGCAAAACCACAAACTTTACTCAGTCAAGAAGGATTTGGATCAAAGCCATGACGAGGAATACAAAGTTGATCTTTCGCTTGAAGAAATTTTGAAGTCTTACGGCTATAAATTGTATGACGATAGCGATTCTGACAACAGTTCAAACATGAAAATAACGCCTGATGTCAAGGCTGTTTTAAATGAAAAAAAGTATGTTCAAGCCAATAAATCTTCTGAAAATCTTAAAAACGACAGACTTTATCAGGAAATTTTTTATCAAATGATGATGACGAATGAAGTTGATGAAACAATTTCCTATGATGATCTTATTAACGGAGACAAGTTTAGTAAAATAGTTGCTCGATATAAACCGAGTACAGATCCTAAAAAATATAACTGGATCAACGGAGCTTTAAAAAAATTAAGAAGTATAGCAGAGAGTGCTGAAAAAATAACAAAATTTATGAAGAAAGATCCTGCCACAAACATAGAAGATCTTACCGCAAAAATAGAGGCCGAAACAAAGAATATACAGGATAATGCGGAAAAAGTGATAGACAAAAACAGAGTCTCTCAAGATTTGACAATGTATTGCAACGATTTGGCGGATGTTTTGAAAAATAATTTCAAACTCAGGCATACTGTGCTGGTAGACAGGCCTTTCAGCGGGGATGAAAAGGAAAAAATAAAAGCTATGTTCAAGTGTGCTGATTTTGATGAAGATAGCCGCCTTAAGACTTGTTCTTTACCTGAAAAAAACGGTGCCTTTTTTGAAAAGATGGTTACAACAGAAGTCTGCAAACTTAAAGACGATCCTGAAGTATGGCAGAATATCCATGAAATTTGGCTGAATGTTAAAACTGCAATAGGCCAGGATAAAAAAAATGACGCAGAACACGATATTGTTATAGTAACGAAATTCGGAACATTGATAATTCTTGAAGTAAAGTCTGCGGTATTTGACAACAAGATCGCGAAAGGACAGGAGCGCGATGTCCTTAAAAAGTCGGGACCTTACGGTATGTCTGTAATAGTAGGACCGTTGTTGAGTGAAATGCTCGATATAGAGGAAGATAGAAAAAAGAAATATCCGTTTGTCGCCGACGCTTTTTTTAGACAGGCAGAAAAAGTCAAAAATGCCAAAATGAAATATTGGTGCTTTGACCAAATCGTCAAAGAATTGAAAGAGGCTCTCAAATAACTCTCTTTCCCCGAAAAAATCATAGAAATCTATAGAAAAATTCAAAAATCAGACCGCTGAAAATCTGTTCCTCAATTTTTTTTCATTTTTTTTCGAAAAATTTCGGAAAAACGGTTCTTCCAACGCTTTAAGTAAGTGTGAATGTTTTTTATTAACTGATTTTTTGGAGTTTAAAATGAACGGAAATGAGACAATTAGTACATTCTTAAATAGTAATGATGATTAATCAGGAGGAAAATTTTTATGATAAGAATTTTTCTATCACGCACTCGTGAACTTTGGTGTTTTTGTCGTAGTTGACTCCGACAAGAAGCAGATTATCGAGATAATTTTCAAATCCTGCCGGATATTTTTTATCTTTTATCTGTTTTATCGCAGTGTCGGCATCCTGATCACATTTGAGTTCAACGATTATTGCCGGATCTTTCGGATTCATCGGAATAAAACCGATGTCGGCAAAGCCGTAGCCTGCCGGAAGTTCCTGAACTATCGTGTATTTTCTTCTCGCAGTGTAAAAAGCGATCATTATCGCAGCCTGCAATGATGCCTCACGGTTGTAGTTTTTCAAACTCGAAACTTCGGTATGAGCTTTGTCCAGAGCCTCGGCAACTTCTTTTGCCGCACCTTCCTTTACAAGTTCAAGTAACTCTTCAGAATCTCTAATCATTTCCGCTATTTTGCTGAAATTTTCGGCATCGCCTACCGCCGATTCCCACTCCTGCCGGATTTCCTTGTTCGGAATGCGGCAGAGACCGGTTGATTTGTCATAATTGAGATACCCGAGATGAATCAGATATGTCAAAACATTGTCTTTGTTTTTTATCTCTTTCATGTCGTTTCTGAAATTCACAATATTTACAAGAACTTCCCTGCCGCTCAACATATCAATGATCGCGCTCCTGATGCCGTCGAAATCGAGTTTTATATAATCGGAAACCACTTCGTAAGAACCAGTGACCTGCCAGTAATTATCATATTCACGGCGCATCATCGCTTCTACCAGCGAATTAGGGTTGTAAATGTCAAGAGTGCCGATCCTGTAACCGTCATACCATCTTTCACACTCTGAAAAATCCATATTGTATTCGTTGCATAGTCCAACGACCTCTTCTTTTGTAAAGCCGAAAAACTCTTCAAATCCGAACGGACTTAGCATGTTGGATTCCTTGAAAACATTGAGTTTCGACTGCACTTTGTCGCGGATTATGGGCAAAATTCCGGTGAGATATGCAAGCGCAATGGCAGGAGAAAGCTCGTTGTTCTTGAAAAGCGAGTTCAGAAGTTCGAGATATTCCTTCAAAATTTCTTCATTAACACGCTCACGCACCAGAACATCGTATTCGTCAATGATTATTATGAATTGAGTTTTTGATTGGATATAAGCTTTCTGAATCATTCTTGCTATCGGATCTTTTTCCGAAAATTCAATATCAGGAAACTCTTTCTGGAAATCTTCAAAAAGGTATTCTTTTAAATTTTTCAAAATATCTCTTTTATCCTGAGCTATGCTGTAAAACGCGCCCAAATCAATAGAAATCACATTAAATTTATTGAGATTTTCTTTAAAACAATCTTCTTTTGCGATTTTAAGATTTTCAAAAAGCGCAAGCGAATCGCATCCTTTTGAAAAATAGGCGGTCATCATCTTGTTGATTCTCGTTTTGCCGAAACGACGCGGGCGGGAAACGCAGATAAAACTCTGATCCGTGTTCAGCAATCTGCAAAATCTTTTAAGAATCAAAGACTTGTCGATAAAAATCTCCGAATTCAGATCCCTTTTTAAATTCTCATTTCCCGGATTGATGTAAATTCCCATTGAATTCCTCCTTTTTTCGTTATTGTCGAAAATAACGATAATATCGGTTCGCCGCCCTGTGTCGTGATATCGTTATATCGGAATAACGTTATAACGAACCTGAGTGGCGGCATCGAAAAAAACGACAAAAACGAAAACCGCTGTTTTTGCACACGCCCCTGTCTGCTTTCGCAGCCTCCCCCTCTAACTTAGCGGGGGAATCAAAACCGCCGTATTATACTCAATTTTTCGGAAATTGCGAGATGTAAAAAAATCTGTCTTTAAATTTTTAAAAAATTTTCGGAAAAAACTGAAACCCGATGCTTTATAGAAGTGTGAATGTTTTTTATTAACTGATTTTTGGAGTTTAAAATGAACGGAAACCAGACCATTGACACCTTCTTAAATAGCAATGATGATTGATCAGGAGGAAAATCATGACGCAGAAAAGCAGGATCTTTGTTCACGGTCTTAAAGCCCACGCAGACGAAATGTGGGCGTGCGGGCTTCTTATCGCTTCAAAACCTGAAATAGAATTTACAGAAATAATCAGGGATGCGAAAAGGGTCGGCGAGGCCGCGGACAATGATTTCGTGCTTGACTGCGGAATGAAACACGACGGTGAACATTATTTCGACCATCATCAGTTTGAAAGTACGGAGGATGTCGACTGCACATTCACCCTTATCGCCAAAACATTTGCTCCGTGGGTGCTTACTGATGAAAAATTCGCTTCTCTGGCTGAACGTGTCAGAATTCAGGACAATTTCGGAATAGCGGTAGCCGAAAAGAAATTCGGAAACGCGGATGAGTGGATAGTATCTGAATCGGTTCTGACAGAACTTTTTGAGAAAGAACCTATGAAAATTGCGAAAATTCTTGCCGAAGGTTTTGTAAAAAGGCTCTCAGACAACCTTGAAACAAAGGATGCTGAAGCGTGGATCAGAAAAAATGCCCGTATCGAGCTGCTCGGAAACGGTATAAATGTTCTTGTGTGTGAAACATCACCTTTCAAGGAAGGTTTTTCCATTGCTGCCTACAATACTGCAAGCAGCAGGTATATAAATGAAAAAAAGATAGAGGTTGCATACGGATGGAACGGTGACGGAAGCGATACACGCACGCTTTTCAGAACCAGGCAGGGGGAAAAATATATCGATTTCACAAAATCGGCTCCGGATGTCCCAGTTTTCTGCCATAACAGCGGTTTTCTGCTTGTTTTTAACCCGTCTGACGACTGTGAATACAGAAAACTTGTACGCCAGGCTTGTGTCTGTGAAAAAAATATCAAAAAAAGTGCATGAGTTTTCTGAAAAATCCTAATCGCGGCTCTTTAAGTAAGTGTAGAAGATTTTTTAACTTTTTTTAAAAGAAAAGTACCGTTCCGGCGTTCCGGAAATCTTTCATCAGCAGTTGCCAGATTTTTTAAAAACCGTAATATCAGCGCGGTTTGATTTTTTCGGGAAGAAAAATGGCGAGATACATAGTTTCAGATGACGGGGAGCTGCTGGAAGAAACTCCGGTAATATCCGATACGGCAGAGTATGAATTCCCTGAGCTCGACAGTGCCGAAAGGGAGCGTTACAAAGAGCTTCGGACGGTGATAAAGATTATCGAGGAGCGTGTTTCCGAGGCTCCGGCGTTGAAAAAAGGTGAGATCGAGAAAGTTTATGAAAGAGAGCTCAATTCGGCTCAGTGCAGTGCTGTTTTCGCTCTTACAGGGCCTGTGCTTGTAATTGCCGGAGCGGGGAGCGGAAAGACGAGAACTATCGTCTACCGCACGGCTTACATGCTTCAGAAGGGGATAAGGCCTGAATCGATACTTCTTCTCACTTTCACAAGGCGCGCGGCGGGAGAAATGACTCAGCGCGTGAACCAGCTTATCGGCTCTGAGACCGCAAACAGGATAACAGCGGGGACTTTCCACAGTTTCGCAAATATCCAGCTCAGGAAATACGGGCGTTTCATCGGTATCATGCCCAATTTCACGATATGCGACCAGGTCGATTCTGCTGATATGATAGACCTCATAAAAAACACTCTCGACATCAAGAAAACAGGCAAAACAATGCCGAAAAAAGGGACTATCGCCGAGATCATAAGCCGTTCGCGCAACCATGCGAAGCCGATCGCGGAAGTTATTGACGGCTACTATTCTAAATACAGCGAGTTTTCCGATGTTATTGCGAAGATTGCGGAAGGTTACGAAAAATACAAGGCAGAGCGCAACATGCTCGACTACGACGACCTTCTCGAAAAGTTTCTCGAGCTTCTTGAAAATTCGCCCGAAGCACTTGAAAGGATACAGAACCGCTACGAATACATCATGGTCGACGAGTATCAGGATACAAACATTTTTCAGGGGAAAATCGCCGATCTGATTGCCGCGAAAAGCCGCAACATCATGGTTGTAGGCGACGATTCTCAGAGCATTTACGCTTTCAGAGGTGCCAATTTCGAGAACATTCTCCGTTTTCCGCAGAAGTGGGAAGATGCCCGTCTGATCAAGCTTTTCAGGAACTACCGCTCCGAAAGGACTCTTCTCAATTACACGAACGAGATAATAAAGAATTTTTATGTTTCATACGAAAAAGCGCTCGTTTCCAACATCGAGAGAGTGAAGGGGAGGCCGCTTGTCAAACGCTTTCTTTCGGCTGAGGACGAGGGGGAGTTTGTCGCTTCGGAAATCGAAAAACTGCTTGAAAACGGCATAAAACCTGAGGAGATCGCAGTCCTCTACCGTTCGAGTTTTCATGCCAATTTCGTGCAGGCGTCCCTTCTCCGCAGAGGGATCGATTTCGCGGTCTACGGCGGTATAAAATTTGTCGAAAGGCGCCATATAAAGGATGTTTTAAGCTATGCAAAAGTGATCCAGAACTCAAAGGATTCGGTTTCACTCAACCGTATTTTCAAGCTTGTTCCCGGGATCGGTGCGGCTACTGCGGCGCGTCTTGCCGAAAGTTTCGCCGAAAAAGGGTCTCAAGCGATAGAAGCCCACGCGAAAAAGAAGTATTACGGCGAACTCAGGCGTCTTTGCGAAATGCTCGATGTTGCTTCGAACGATGAACTTAAAATAACAAAAGTGCTTGAAATAATTATTGAATTTTACAAGCCTGTTCTTGAAGAGCTTGAAGACGATTCCGACGACAGACTGAAGGATTTTCCAGTGCTTATCCAGCTTGCCTCGAACTACCGGGTCCTTGAAAATTTTCTCACCGATTTCGCGCTCGATCCGCCCGATTCAAAGCTCAGTTCGTCAAAAGTCACGGCAGACGCCTCGGAAAACCGCGACAAAGTTGTCCTTTCCACGATCCACAGCGCGAAAGGGTTAGAGTGGGACACCGTTTTTGTGATAAGCCTCAACGAAGGGAGTTTCCCGAGCGAAAAGGCGGTCACGAAAATAGACGACCTTGAAGAAGAGCGCAGACTTTTCTATGTTGCCTGCTCACGCGCCAAATCGCGCCTTTTTCTCACTTATCCGCAGATAAAACTGATGTACGGAAAGCTCAGTTCGACTGCGCTTCCGAGCAGATTTTTAGCTGAAATATCTGATTCTTACTACGAAATTTCCTGATTATTTTATTTTCGGGTCGATGATGAAAAGATCGTCGGAAGCCATTGACGATGTGATGAGTTCGATTTCTTTCTCGAACTGGCTCATCGTGTCAGTCCCCCAGTTTTTCGTGAGTTTGAGATAAAGCTGGGCTGTGACGTAAGCGTCGGAAAGTGCGCGGTGCATAGCTCCCATCGGCTTTAAGTTGAAGTGATTCTTAAGAGTCGAAAGTCTGAAATTGGCTGAAGTCTTCACCTCTTTGCGCGAGTTGAGAAGAGTGCAGTAAGTATCGAAATTCTTGTTTATGCCGCATTCCTTCAGCTCGTAGCGAAGGAAGGAAGTATCGAATTTCGCGTTGTGCGCGACAAGAATGTCGTCACCGATGAAGTCAACAAAAAGCGGAAGAACCTGCGAAATAACCGGTTTGTCTGCGACCATTTCGTTAGTGATTCCCGTTATTTCAACGATTTTTTCGGGGATTTTCCTTCCGGGGTTGACGAGGGTCTGGAAAACTCCGCAAAGCTTGTTCCCGCAAAGTTTTATTGCGCCGATTTCGGTGATCCTGTCGCCGTAGCTCGGCGAAAGACCGGTCGTTTCGAGGTCGAAAACAGTGACTCCGCTACTTTGCATTTTTTCCTGCCTTTTTTGCGCTCTTTTTAGCACGGTAAACCATGATCGATTTTTTGGTTATGAAGTAAGTCGGAAACATGGCGATAAGTCCTACAAGCGCGCCTCCGATGCACATAGGAAGGAATATGTCGGCTCCCAGAGCAAGAAAACCTTTCGTCTGAGCGACAAAGCCTTCAAGTTCGAGAACTGCCCTCATTTTTGCCATGATTGTGCCGGGGGTGACGACATGATCCGCAGGATAGAAAAGAGTTCCTATCCAGTAGATGAAAGCGTATATCGGAATGACTGTGAGCGGGTTGGTTATCCACACTCCGGCAACTGCCGCCGGTTTGTTAGCGTGCTTGAAAGGAAGACACACAAGGCCGGCAACAGCCATCTGTATTCCCATTATCGGTAGAAATCCGACAAAAATTCCGAGCGCAAGGCCGAACGCGATGTCGTGCGGATCAGCATTCAGGTGAATCAGTTTTTTCCAGATATTCAGAAGCTGAGCATTAATGTTGTACCACTTTATCTCTTTTTTTTCAGTTTCGTCTGCCATAAGTTTTATTCCAGTCTGTGAATAAACCGCAAAACCAAAAGCGGGGTATATTATACAATCCTGAAAGAATGTAAATTCAAACTTGAAAAAGATCCCGCGTTTAATAATATCTTCCGGTTTTATTCTTTTTTTATTTGGAGGAAACAATGGAAGCAACGAACAAGGCAGTCATCGAAACGACAAAGGGAAAGATGGTTATCGAACTTTACGGCAAGGAAATGCCGATCACAGTCGCGAATTTCATCAAGCACATCGAAGCGAAATACTACAACAAGCTCATTTTCCACAGAGTCATCAAGGATTTCATGATCCAGGGCGGCGGAATGAACAAGTTCATGATGGAAAAATCGGCGATGCTTGATCCGATCAAACTTGAGAAAAGCCCGAATGTTCTCCACAAGAAATATGTCATCTCGATGGCAAGAACATCAGATCCCAACAGCGCGTCAAGCCAGTTTTTCATCTGCAACACCGACTGCGACTTCCTTGACGGCCAGTATGCAGCTTTCGGAAAAGTCATCGAAGGTATGGATGTCGTTGACGCTATTTCAGAAGTAGCAACCCAGTCTGTTAAAATTTATGACGATGTTCCGGTCGAACCGATAATGATCACCGACGTCTATATGGCATAGGGACTGTATCACCACAACTATCAAAAACAGGATTATTCCTCATTCTTCAGCAGATATTTGTTGCTGACGATTTTCATGGAAAGACTCGCGCTGATAAGCGGTGAAAACACCGGTTCTGTCGGGCGGACAACGATTCCTTCCTTTTTGCCGCCTTTCGGATAGTCACCGTCGGCGCGGAGAAGAAGTGCTTCGACTGTCGGATATTTTGACGGCAGATCCATGCCGACTTCTTCGATCGGAACATAATCCATTCCGAGAGAATCGCAGATTTCGAGCATCCGCTTCAAACCGACTCTTTTGCCGTTTTCGCGGATCGTGAAGACATACCACTCCGGTCTTGCTAGACGCAGACGGTTGCGCTGTATTCCCGGTGCACAGAGCTCGCCCTGAATCGTGAATGTTGTCAAAGCGTGCTCTTTTGCAAAGTTTTCTACTTTTTCGCGGTAGCCGCGCGCTTTCACCAGCTCGTAAAATGAACTTGTGCCGTCATCCTTATACTCAAAATTGTGGCCGGTGACGTGAAAACCGTCTTCGTCAATGCCGATGGAATGTGAAGAACCGTCCATTTTGGTCGAAATATAGTATTCAAGCCCGGCAAACGCCTTAATCAGCTCCGGCATTTCCTGCACACGGGTCTCGTCTGTATGCGGAATGTCATGCGGCAGATTGCCTATAACCGTTCCGCCGGTAGTCGCGCGTTCCTCGATCTCCCATTTTCTGATGCCTAAAAGTTCGGTAACATCGGTTCCGATTGCCGTATCGGCAGGAATTTCAGGAAACTGCGACAGCGGAAGGAGAAGTCCCTGCGAAATTTCACCGCGGAAACGCATAGTTCTAAGCTTAAAACCTTCTCCCATGATGTCGCTTTTCTTGTAGCTCGTTGCCCGCATGAACTCAAAGCGCGGAGTGACCGGAAGAAAGCTGTCGATTTCAAAGTACACACCTGTATCCATCGGCTGGAACTGCCCTTTGTTCACGACGCACTGCCAGCCAAGCACGTGCGCAAGCTCGATTTTATCGGCTCCTTCAATCGGTTCAATCTTCCAGACCCGCTGAACGCTCGCTAATTTTCTCATTTTTCCTCCAATTTTATCAAACAGCCAACATGAATATATGCAAAGAGAATAAAAAGTCAAATAGTGCTTTGGTAATTTTATTGTACGACGGATTTTTTTTGTTGACTAATATTCTTTAAATAATTATTATCTGAAAGTTTTTTGTTTATTATATTTTAAAGTGGTGCTGTTCCATTTTCCCCATCTCAAAACGGAAATGTGGGTGACTGTTGAAACTTTGATAAATTTTTTGTTGAAATAAATTTGAAAATCAATGTTCTATACTTGCTAAATTGTTTGATTGAATAATGATATGCAAAATGACATGACTAATCAACTTGATTTTAAGGAAAACGAAATAGTTTTGTATCAGCCCTTGTCGGAGTGCGGGCGGCTCGCCTGCAACTCGTCATGTTGAGCAACGCGAAACATCTCTCGATTCTTGCCTCTCAATCATGGAGAGGTGTCACGAAGTGACGAAGAGGGCAGCGTTCCGTTTTCGCCATCTCAAAATGGTCATTTCGCTATCCATTCTCCTCTTGTCCCGCCAATTCTTTGAATTTTTCCGTTTCGCGCCAATTCTGCCATCAATCGCTGGATTGTTCTTCTGGAAACATTGAGTTCCGCCGCCAGTTCCACTTGGGTTGTTTTTGGATTTTTCTTAATCAATTCAATTGTTTTGACAGCCAATACATTTTCTGTGTTTTTAACTCCGGAATTAGCGCCATTAGCGTCAAGATTAGCGTCACTCTTGGCGCCAATGTTCCAGGTTTCTCTCAAATTCCGATAAAAAACCACCACAAAATCTTCCTTTTCTGTTCTGAAATCGACTTTGCATCCGGCTTCATCGCAAAGATCTTTGATCCGTTTTAATCCGGTAGCAAAAGTTTCCATATCTTTGGAATAATACAGCACTCCTGTAATCCGTTTGTTTCTGCGGATTGCTTTCTTCTTTCCGTCAAAAAACTCTTCTGGAGTATGTCCCTGCGGAAAACCGCCGGTCGTGGAGACGTAACCTGATACGGCTTATCACGCCTCTCACTCAGGGAGAGGTGGCACAAAGTGCCGGAGAGGGCATTGCCGCCTTCGCCGTCTCAAAATGGAAATGTGTGGGAAAATTTAAGGATTATTTTTTGGTTCTTTCGCCGACTTCTTTCAGATATTAGAAAAATTACAAAATCTTTATTTTAATATTAATATTTAGTTGACTAAAATTCTAAAATTTATATTTTTATTGTCGTTATATTTTTGTGTTGCTGAGTAAAATATGAAAGAAGATGTTGTGACTAACTGCGAAAGTGATTCGAGGACGAAAATCTATGTTTTTTACGGAAAACAGTTGTCAATGAGATCATGTTTTTTGAAATGGAGGCAAGGTGAATAATTTATTTGATCCGGCATTGTTTAATGAATATCGCGAGGGAAATCGCCTTGAGGTGAAAAAAGCGAGCGGAGGTTTGCCTCAAAGTTTATGGGAGACGTATTCCGCATTTGCAAACTGTAACGGCGGAGTGATTATTCTCGGGGCAGGAGAGAAAAACGACGGAAGCTGGTATACAACCAATTTGCAGAATACTGATAAATTGTTGAAAGATTTCTGGAATATACTTAATAATCGCTCAAAAATCAGCCTAAATCTTCTGAAAGAAAACGATGTGAAAATTTATGATCTCAACGGGGATGAAATTATCGTAGTCTATGTTCCGAGAGCCGGAAGGGAGCAGAAACCTGTTTATATCAACGATAATTTGTTCGGCGGAACATTCAGGCGTGATCACGAAGGCGATTATCATTGTTCTGAATCGGAAGTGAGAGGAATGTTGCGTGATCAGGCAGACAAAAGTACTGATAACAAGACTATTGTTGACATGGACATGTCGGTTTTTTGCAAAAACACAATCAGAGATTTTAGGATCAGGCATCAGGCTGTGAATGCTCTGCATGTGTGGCATAAACTTAATAATTATGAATATTTGGAACGAATTGGCGCGTTAAAGTTCTCAAAAGAAGACAAGATGCTTCATCCGACTGTGGCAGGATTGCTGATGTTCGGCGAAGAATACAAAATCAGGTATGAATTTCCTGAATATTTTTTGGATTATACCGAGATGCTGAATCCGGCTATCCGCTGGACTGACAGACTTGAATCAAGTTCGGGCGAGTGGAGCGGAAACCTTGTCGATTTTTTCTTCCTGATGGAACAAAAACTGCTTCGTGATTTGAAGAAACCGTTTATACTTGACGGAATTACGAGAATTGACGAAACGTCTGTTCATAAGGCTGTCAGGGAAGCTCTGGTAAACTGCATTACGAATGCTGACTTTAATTTTGCAAGAGGAATTGTGATAAAAAAGACCCCAGATTCTCTTGTGATGGAAAATCCTGGAAGTATCGTTACGGGAAAAAACCAAATGCTCAAAGGCGGTATATCCGAGCCGCGGAACAAGATTATTATGAAAATGTTCAATCTTATCAAAATAGGAGAGCGCGCCGGCAGCGGAGTTCCGAGCATATTTAATGTGTGGGAGAAAAACGGCTGGATTCCGCCTGTCGTAGAGGAGTTTTATAAACCTGACAGAACCATTTTAACGCTTTCTTTTATTCCAAAACAAGCGGAAAAAGCAGGAGGTGAAAGTGACTTGTTGCAGAATGAAACAAGTTTGAAACAAGTTTTGAAACAAGTTTTGGAAAAACCGGATTTTGAGAAGATTGTCCCGATACTTGATACATTGGAAAAAAATAAAAAGATAACAGTTCAGGAAGCAGTGACCCTTTTAAATAAATCACGAACTACGACTTGGAGATACCTCAAAATATTGGTGAATGCAGGTGTTGTTGAAGTGACCGGGGAAACGAACAATACCGTGTATTCTCTGCGAAAACCAGATTAGAAACAAGCCTATTGGTTGCTCGCTGAGTTCATCGAAGCGGCGACTGAGAGGGCAGCCGTTCCGTTTTCGCCGTCTCAAAACGGAAATGTGTGGGGAAAATCAATGTTTAGGAAAAATTTTGCCTTTAACTATGCTTTTCAATTTGGTTAATTTTTCCGGATCACTGCCGTAAGCATAGAAATTGCCTTCTACATGTTTTGTGGGTATGTTATCAAAATCACTGATATTATTGTAAGAACAGTTGAAAATTCCGCCGACTTCTTCGGGGGCAAAATCCAATGATGTCAACTGGTTATTTTGGCACTCAAAGTTCCCTTCAACTTTTCTGAATTTCACTGGAATGTCAGCATTAGTAAGATTTTCCCCTCTTAAAATCGCATCGCCGTCAACATCTACAACGATAGGGAGGTGATTGTCTGTCGGCAAATCCATATAATTGATGTGGTACCTTTCTAAAAATGTTGTTGCCGCAATTAAATCATAAAAAGTCATAATTTATCTCCTAAAAAAATTACCTGTTTTCTATACCATACTCTTATTTACTCTACAATTAAACTTAAAGTCCTTTTTCGCCAATCTATGCAAATATGTTTAAAACCAACATTTTACACAGCAATTTTCCTCTGTGGGTATTCGGCTGTTTCCGTTCCCACAGAGGAATACATTTTTCTACTTAGACTTTCTCGTGGTATACATAAATAACCTCAAATGGATAATTTTTGTCTGTCACAATCCTTTTTCCGCTATTAAAATCTAAAGCTGTCGCGTTTTTATCACACAGAGATGCTGTAGTCAAAGACCAAAAAGGATCTATGAAATTGCAATCTAATTTTCCATTGTTTTTTAAACTCACATAAATTTGATATACAAATTCCAATTCTTCAATTGTCGGCAGTTTCCAACCATATTTTTGTCCATATATCGCATCCATCCACGACATACGTTCTTCATTTGGGAATCCTATTTTAGTGATTCCATTATTCGTAGGATGAAGTATCAAAATGTGATCATCTACGATAATTGGTTTGATTTCTTTTGAAAATTCAAACATTTTTTCTCCTTAAATAAATTGTTAAATAAATCGACTGCTTAGTGCAGAAAGATTGCGTTTTTTACATTTTTTCATCTGTAACACTTAAAAATACCGATAAAGACTTAGAATATGTTTCTATGATGTATTCATAATTTTTCCTCCATATATAAGAGTTAATTATTATTTATGATAATTGTCTGTAACTATTATATAAGGAAATCTCGAAATGTCAAAAATTAAAAATAAATTTTCTTGAAAAATTGTGAGCTGGGCAAACTATTTTCCCACAAGATTTTATTTACCTTACACACCTGATATTACCAGAATTTGACTTGTTGAAATCTCCTATATATCCGTTACTGAAACCTACTCTCCAAGCGAGATTTGTATCTTCGGTCAAAGTAGATGAAGAAAAAAACCAAGTTGTATCTCCGAATTTGCTATATCTCCCATCATAGTAGGTTGTGCAGGAATCCCAAGAATCGTTGCATGCTTCGGCACAAGTTTCAAAAGTCCAACAGTTGTTTTGAGATAAACAATTGTTTATTTCACTAACATTGCATTCGCCGCCTGCAGCTGTTTTTCTGTCTTTTATAATTGTTCGCAATTCATCAATATTCGGCAGATGCCAACCACCGAGTCCGCCTTCAGTATAATTGTTGCAATAGTTGACGGCAGTTTGCCAATTCATGGTGTCCGTTGATTTTTTAGACCAAGTCAGTCCGCTTGTTGAATCAGCACATGGCGTTGAGCTTGTCGGACCACATTCAGGAAGACATTGCGAACCGTTCCAAGCATATCCGCCATTACATTCACAAGAGTATTCAAATGCATTTTCCGGAACGCAGACTCCGCTTGAATGAGCCACGCTTCCGCAGATGTGGTTTTCGCACGGATCATTGATTCTTTCCGAACGGACACAACGGACAGCATTCGATGAAATAGAAGTGCTGCCGCTTTTGGATTCAGTGTTTGTTCCATATTTTGTGTCAGTATTTCCAAAATTTGTATGCCAAGCTCTTGAGATTTTATCTAATTCGTTCGAAGTTGTGGAACCCCAAAACCATTTTTTCGGCATATTCGGAAAATCTGAATACGGAGAAGAAGACTTGTCATAATTCAAGAGTGAAGCAAGCTCATTTTTATTCGGCAATCTCCAGTCGTTTTTCCCTGCATAAGTTAAATCTTCACAGTATTTCAGAGCTTCCTGCCAAGTTTTACTGGTTTCATAGGTTTGTTGCCATATTAAACCTGTAGTCGAATCGGAAATAATTGTATCACCACTAATTTTTGAGGACGAGAAAACTGGTTTAGGAAGTTCATTCCCACGGACACACATCGCTTGCAAAGCAGTCGATTTGTTTTTATACCACCAGACATAACCATAAGAAGCTCCAAAAGAAAAAGCTATTTGTTCATCCTGAGAATAGGGTTTTGAAGTCCATAAATCTAAAGAAATCTGGAAATATGTAGAATCTAAGGGCGGATCGTGCCTGTTACTGTTCGCAATAGTCAGAAGTTCCTGCGGACTTGGCAATCTCCAGTCTTTGTGCCCGCCGTAATTCAAGTTTTCGCAGTGTGTAATTGCGTCTTCCCAAGTGAAAGTATCTGTTGATATTGTTTGCTGCCATTCAAGCCCTGTATTGTTGTCAACAACGATATTTTTTCCGGAATTGTTGGTTTTGATTGTGAAGCTCTGCGGGTAGCAGTAACCAAGTTTCGCATATTGCGCATCCTGCCCATAGAAATCGGCACTTGCGGAAGTGGGACAGGTGATTTCTTCGGAATTGTTGTAACAGTTTTTTTGACCTGTGCAGATGTTGCCGAAAGCTGGCTTGATGAAGCATTTTCCCCAATCGCCGTTCCATTCATAGCCCTGATTGCACTTGAATCCGCATTCGTTTGCGACAGCAGTTTCGCTGTAAAAGCCGGTCGCCGGAGGATACCAGTCGTTTCCGTCAAAAGTCTGGGTTATGCTTGAACCGTTGTGCCAGCTTGCATTTGCGGGTAGACCGCTGCATGTTGCGGTTCTTGTTGTCGGTTCTTCGTCCGGCTCGTCAGCATCTTCATCTGGTGCGGAAGTATCGCCGTCATCTGTAGAGTCGCTGTCATCCGGCTGCGAATCTCCTGAATCATCGGTAGAATCTGATGTGTCGGTATCATCGTCGGGTGTTGAGTCGCTGTTGTCTGGTGCAGAATCTGAATCATCGGTAGAGTCACTTGTGTCGCTGTCATCAGGAGTCGAGTCGGTTGAATCGGAATCATCCGAAAGCGGTTCGTCATTATCGGTTTCCGACGGATTGTCGGTTTCATCGTCATTTTCTGAGATCGTGTCAGTTTCGTCGCCGTCGTTCTCCGCTTCCGTGTCGCTCGGATTATATGCGTCCGAGTTTTTGTCATTCGGGTTGTCGAATTTGATTCCTGAATCGCAGGAAAACAGGACGAACAATGATATAACCAATAAAATCAACGAGTTAATTTTCATTTTATCCTCCTACCAGTTCAATGCAAACTGAATTGTTCCGTCCATCGGGCTTGTGCCGAAGGAGACGTTGTATTTTTTCTTAACTTCTTTTTCGTCTTTGAATTCGATGCTGTAGAATGTGATTCCGGTTGCAATTAAGGCGACTCCGACACCGATTCCGACTCCGCCTAAAATCATGTATGTTTTCCGTTTGCTGTCGGCATCATTCGTTTTTTTGCGGAAATGATCCATCTCTTCCTGAGTTTCGCTGTGGTTATATGAGTCGAGATATCCGTCGCGGTCTTTTTTCGCTTTGCTCATGCCGTAGAAAGAAGCTCCGCCGAGTGCACCGATGACTACTCCGGCAACGAGTGTGGTTGTTCCGGCAATCATTCGTGTTCTGCGTCCTGCGTCGTTGAGTTCTTTTTTGAATTTTTCTTCTTCGGTAAGTTCTTTCGGTTTTTCGGGCTCTTTGGGCTGTTCCGCGACTTGCGGCTGTGTGTTTGCAACGGGAGCTGCTTCCGCTGCGGCCGCCTGTTCGCCTGAACATGCCGCTTTGCGGCCAAGGTCGCACGCTTTTTTGAGGTATGCTGCTTTTTCAGCATCGTTTGCTGCGTGTTTAAGACCGTAAGTCTGGCAGTCGAGTGCGGCATTGAGGTCGCATCTTTGTTTTCTTATTTCTTTGATTTTTGAGGTGAGTGCTTCGCTGTATGTTATTTCGTTGTTGTAAACGGTCGCTTTCACGACTTCAGTTGTTCCGAACGAAACGCCGAATTCGTTAAGATAATTCACTGCGAAAGCGGTCCTGTAGTTTACTGCAAGCGACTGATCGGCTTCAACTTTTTTCATTTCGGCTGATTTCGCTTCGTATTTTTCAAGTTTTGCGAGGCATGCTTTCCATTCGGCAAGTCTCTGCGTCGCAGCCTGCAGAAAGGGGTTTTTCTCGGTGATTTTTGTTATTTCTTCCCATGCCACGATCATTGCGCCGGGTGTTTTAATGTTTTCGGGCTGTTGTTCCCTGCCCACCATATCTTCAAACATTTTAAGCACTTTCTTGTCTGCATTCAGGATGTCCTGCTCGCTTACTGTGCCGAGAACAAAAGGCTTTATCACGTTGACGGGCTCGTCCAGCAGAACAAAAGTGCGTTTCGCGAACTCGTCCAGTTTGCGTTTTTCTTCGGCTGCGATCTTTGCTTTTTCTGCATCCTGATCCGCTTTGATTTTGTTGACTTCTTCGCATCCCGGCTGGAATCTGAGTCCGCATGCTTTCTCAAAAAGCTCAAATCTTTCTTTTTCAGCCTGCGCTGATGTTCCGCAGTCAAAGCAGTCTTTTCCTGAATTTTTCTCGCAGCGTTTCTGCTTTGTTTCCTTTATTTTTGCCTGAAAGTTTGCGTTCTGCGGAATTGCCGTCTTTTCGACAAGATTCAAAGTTTCCTGTGTTCCGAAAGAGAGGCCGAATTCCTCAAGGTGCTGCATAACGAGGTTCGTTTTCTGCTCATCGGAGAGAAGTTTGCTTGAAAGGAGCATTTTTATCTTGTTCAGACTTGCCTGATGCTTGTTGAAAAGCTCAACACAGTTTTTCCATTCGGCAAGTCGGGTCATAGCCGCCTGCAAAAAAGGATTTTGCTGCTGGATTTTGGCAACTTCCGTCCATGCCTTGATTACAGAAGCCGGATCTTTGAAAGCGTTTGCCCGTTGTTCTACATTTACGGCATTTTCGTAAAGTTTCAAGAGCTGCGGATTCAGATTCATCAGATCTGCATCGGCGATTTTCTGCGCTTCGAAAGGCTTGAGCGGAATCTCGATGAGCTCTTCTGCGAAACTGTAAGATTTCGCGACAACGGTTTTAGGCTGTGCCGCTTGCTGCTGAGCCGCCGGTTGCTGGTTCTGCGTTGGTTGAGCCTGAACAGGCTGAATAGGTCTCGGTGCGCCGTAAAGCGACATAACGCTGAAAATCAAAGTGAAAACGAGAAGAAGTTTTTTCATTTTATCCTCCTAAAAAATAAAAATCGAACAAAACGTTCCAACCTAAAATCTTGGAAATGTATATTAACGGCTACAAAATTCAAGAAAAAGTATATTATCAGCTACAAAACCAATGAAAAAGTGCATCATCGAATACAAAAAACGCGGTATGTGCATTATCGGATACATACGCGGAAAATTTTTTGGTTATTGTTATTGTCGTTGTTGTTTTTTTGCTTTTATTCAGCCATGAACGCGCGGGAACAGCTTGGAAAACGCATTTTGTTTCTTCGGAAACAGCAGGGAATGACGCAGAACGACCTTGCTTTCAAATCGGGTCTCGGGCGAGAATACATCAGCACAGTAGAATGCGGCAAACGCAACATTTCAATCGATGCAATCGAAAAAATTTCTTTCGCTCTGTCTCTTCCTTTAAAGGATCTGTTTGATTTTGAGGCAGCAGAACCGACAGTCAGGCAGATCCCGACGGTTTAAACCGGGAAAACAGCCGAACACTTTAAAGCTTCACGACTAAAAGTTTTTGTTTTCCTTAATGAAATCAGCTAAATTATCGTGAATGATGCCGTTCCGCTTTTGGAGAAGCGTGTCCATTGTCAGCAGATAGCGCGGATAAGCGTCGCCTTTGATGCTTTCCAGGCTCCGGTATTCACGATCCTCGGTTTCGCGGCTTTCCAGTATCGTATATGCGACCTGAACGTAAGAATAATTCATTTCGTTGTCTCTCAAAATGAAGTCACATTCGAATTTTCCTATTTTGCCGACACTTACCGAGTAATCCTTGCCGCAAGCATAGGTGTAGACAATATTTTCCAGCGCCGGGCCGTAATTTATCCTGTTGTCAGTATTCAATGCATAATAAAACGAAAGGTCGGAAAGATAGTATTTCTTCTCACCGACAAGCGATTTTCTCGATTTTATGTCAAATCTTGCGCACGGCATGATTATTTTAGCACTTTCAAGTGCTTCGATATAGCGGTTTACCGTCTCCCTTTTTATGTTTACGCCGTTTTTCACCATATCTTCGACAATATTTTTGATGCTTGTCGTTGCTCCGAAATTATTGATGACATACTTCATAATCGTCTCAAAAACAGAGCGGTTTTTTATTTTTACCCTTTTTTTTATGTCTTTTTCATAGATTTCATTGATGAGATTCTGGACATATCTCCGCTTGTCGTTCATCGAATTCAACTTCAGAACATAAGGAAAACCCCCCTCGTAAATGTAGTTTCTGATTTCTGCTGAATTGTCGGGCAAGACCTGTTTTCCGAAGAATTTTTTGATATTCAGATACTCGTCGAACGAGAGCGGCAGAATATTGAACTCAATGTATCGCCCGGTCAGTTTTGTCACAAGCTCGCCGGAAAGCAGATAAGAATTCGAACCGGTTATGAATATCGAAAAATTGCCTTCTTCGCGCCATGCGTTGATTACTTTTTCAAAGCCCTCGACATTCTGGATTTCATCGATAAAAAGATAGTTGTTTCCGCTTGCAGCCTTGTTTTTTTCAATAATTTCATCAAGTTGTTCGGCTGTTTCAATTTTGTCGAAAGGTTTCCTGTCAAGATTGAAATAAATGATGTTCCCTTTGTTTATGCCTTGATCAAGCAATTCCCTGATGACAAGATTCATAATTGAGGATTTTCCGCACCGCCTGACACCAGTCAAAACCTTGATGATTTCGCATTCGTGATAGAATCCGCGGATTTTTTCCAGATATTTTTCTCTCGGATATAAATCGTTTCTGATTTCAAATTCCATAACAAACCTCCCTAAAGCTTGGAAAGCATATCATTTATCGGGGTATTTTTCAAGTTATGGGGGTATCTTTTTACTTTTTTGCATTTTTTACCCCCATAACTGCCCAAAAAACAGGATTGTTTCTCTTTTTTCAGCAGATACTTGTTGCTTTAGGTCCCGAATAGATTTTAGTGAGTTTGTCCTTGAGTTTTTTCACGACTTCGGGGGTGAAGACAGGGCTTCTCCAGGCTGAAACTGAGTTGTTTTGGTAGAGCGGCTCGCGTTTGAAATCAAGTTTGCTTTCCTTGAAGTGTTCTTCGAAAAGAGTTGTTTTCGGAACCGGAGAATATTCGTTAAGATATGGTCTTGCACCGATTTCAGCAACGATTTCAATGGTTTTATCAACTTCATCGACTGTCTGTCCCGGAAGTCCGCAGAGAAGGTAAACGCCGATTCTTTCGCTCGTAAAACCGTGGTCTTTCAGCATTTTTACGACCGTTTTAAGCTGGTTGAGCGAGGTTTTGTCTTCGTAGCGCGAAAAGGCGGTCTCGAAGCCGAAACGAAGCTGCGGGAAGTCGTATTTTTCGAGATATTTGCACAGATCTTCATTGATTTCACGCAGATGAAGGCCGTTCGGGGTGTGAAATCGGTAAACATTTGAAGGAAGTCTGTCCAGAAAATCGCGGAGAATTTTCCCGTTTCGCAGAAGAAGGGCATCGTCATAGAACGCGACATCGCAGTGTCCGGTTTCAGCGTGCCATTTTTCAAGGTTTTCGGCAAGGGTAGGGATATCTTTGTATGAAACTTTCGGGTTGAAAATGACGCTTGAGCAGTAAGGGCATCTGTTGGGGCAGCCTTCTATCAGATTCGCCGGAAAAAAGTGCAGGTTTTTGAGATATTTCATTCCGGTTCCAGTAATATTTTCAGGTATTTGCGCTTTCCCTGTGTTTACGGTGATATTTTCCCCTTCAAAAAATTCAGGCATCAGGATTGCCGAGGTTCCGCCGACATTTATATCGGTATCTCCGAAAATCTCCCTGACAAAACCGATCATCTTCAGAACCGATTTATACCAGTATGTCATTCCGGTCGAGATATAGACAAGATCGGGTCTTTCAACTTCGGAAAGCGCTTTGCGGACAGTGTCGTCGTTCGCCCCGAAACGGTAATATTTGCGCGGGATCATTGTCAAACACTCAGGTTTTTCGATTTCGCGTTTCCAGTATGTGTGGCGTTCCCAAGAGCGGTAAACAGGCGGAGTCGCCGCATCGTCTCCGACAAAACTTCCGTCCAGAAAATCGAGATAAGTCACGCTGTCGCCGATATTTTCGTGGTGTTCCATTATCCTGAAAAGTCCGAGCGGAGCCGCCCAGAGGTTGTATGCCGTGAAATCTTCGACAAACGGATTTATGAAAAGAAGTTTTGCCAAAACTAAGCCTTTAAAAACTCAACCAAACCGCAACTTCGGGAATATACGCAGGCCATTCCAGTATTGCAAAAAAAATCGTTCGCGCTATAACAACGGGTTTTTTTCGAGCTGACGCTTTGCAAAAAGTTCAGCCTTTAAATAAATGAGGTGCGGTCATGCTTCTGGCACAAATACTTTCAGTTGTGATTTTTCTTGCAATGTTCATTCTCATGGTGACTGAAAAAATAGAACGCCATCTTGTAACGCTCGGCTGTGCGGTTCTTACGGCGATTCTTGTTTTCGGGCTCGGGATGCACAGTTTCGACGCGATCATGGAGACGCTGAACATAAAAATAATTCTCACGAAAAGTTTCTGGTACAGCGCGGGCGACGTTCCCGAAAACTCGACAGGAATCAACTGGGCAACGATATTTTTCATAGCCGGAATGATGGTAATGGTTGAAGGAATGGCGGCTTCGGGCTTCTTCCGCTGGCTCTGCATGAGGCTTGCAAAACTTGTAAATTACCGCGTTATCTACATTTTTGTGGCGTTCATGCTGATTTCCTTCGCCCTTTCTATGTTCATTGACAGCATCACGGTCATTCTTTTCCTTGCGGCGGTCACTGTCGAACTTTCGCGCCTTCTCAAATTCAATCCGGTGAGCATGATTCTGGCCGAAATTTTCTGCGCGAACTTAGGCGGCTCGGCAACAATGTGCGGTGATCCGCCGAACATCATAATCGGAACGAGTCTCGGTTATTCTTTCGGAGATTTCTTTGAACATACCGGAAAAATAGCGTTTATCGGCCTTGCTTTTACGCTCGTTTACTTCATTCTGATGTGCCGCAAGGAATATGTAAGTGCCGGAAAAGACATCGATATTTCAACGATTCCTTCGCCCAGATCAGCGATAGTCAGCAGAATCGGTTTCAGCAACAGCTGCATAATATTTTCGATCGCGGTCGTTCTCCTTGTAACTCACGCCGAAACAGGGCTCACGGTTGCGACAATAGGTCTTGGAATCGCGCTTCTTACGCTTTTTGCAGCACCAAGATATGCAACCAGAATCCTGCAGCATGTTGACTACAAAACACTGCTTTTTTTCATCGGGCTTTTCTTTGTCGTAGGCGGTCTGGAGCAGACCGGAATTCTAAAACTTATCGCAGATTTCATAGGAAAAGTATCAAAAGGCAACGCCTACATAATGATTGCGATAATCATCTGGGTTTCGGCAGTCGCGAGTGCCTTCATCGACAACATTCCTTTTGCCGCGACGATGATTCCGGTTATAAAATCGCTTTCTGCATCAACCGGGGTTTCGCTTGAAACAATGGCATGGGCGCTTTCGATGGGAACCGACATCGGCGGCAGCGGCACCCCGATAGGTGCAAGCGCAAACGTAGTCGGAACCTCGGTTTCGGCAAAATCGGGCCACCCGGTCGGCTGGGGGAGATACTGCAAACTCAGTGCACCTGCGGCAATAATAGTTGTTGCGATAAGCACGCTCTATATTTTTGTGAAATATCTGTGATTTAACGCTGCAAAACTTGCCATTAAGCCAAAACAGTTTAAAATATTGCTGTTTTTTTGTTAAGGAGCCAAAATGATTCTTTATCACGGAAGCAATGTTGAAGTCAAAAAGCCGGATCTCTCGTATTCCCGCACATCTTTGGATTTCGGAGCTGCTTTTTACACGACGACTGATATTGAACAGGCAAAAAAATGGGCAAAGCGCATCACAAAGATCCGTAATAACGGAACTCCGTTAGTTTCTGTGTTTGAAACCGGCAAAGAATGGCAGAATCTTTCGTTCCTGAATTTTGCCTCTGCTGACAAAAACTGGCTTTCACTTGTTGTCAAATACAGAACGGGACAGAAAATTGAAGAAAAATTCGATGTTATTTCAGGCCCTGTCGCAAACGACAGAACGGTCAATGTGATAAACCAGTATATTGCCGGAACTTTTCCGGAGGATATAGCTTTGCAGCTTCTTCTGCCTATGAAGTTTAGCAATCAGTATGCATTAAAAACGGAAAAAGCTGTGGCGGCGATAACTTGGAAGGAGACAATAGGGTTATGAACAGACAAAGTCCTGAAAGTTTGTATTATTACGATCACGCTGTCACTGACCTCATAATGCAGAAATACGGATTCGACCGCATGGAGGCTCTCCGTAGATTCGTTCAATCCAAAACCCATGAATTATTGGAAGATTTGGACAACGGACTTACTTCGTTCGGCTGTCCCGGAATTTTCGATATCTGGGAGGCAGAGCAGGTGACAGGCGATCCCCGCAACTCAATTTACATCAGAGGTGAATAGATGCTGAGTAAAATTGACGAAGAAACTTGGTTTTTCATCTATCTTCTGGAACATTATGCCGAATACAAAAATGAAAAAACCGGCGATGTTCTCCGTGAATGGGACGAAAAAGGGATAACACAGGAAATCTACGACGGATATTTTCAGTATCATCAGGAACGTTTAGAAAACGCTTACGAAGATATCGACAGTCTTGTCGAAAATGGAAAACACTTGGTATATGGCTGTAAATTTGATTATTAATTTTTCAAAAATATTCCGTCAAGGTTTTAGGAGGCAAAAATGCGCGAAAAAGGCGGATTAGGATATAGACCGTTGCCCAGAATGATTGATCATGTGCCGTTCTGGTATCGGAAACGCTGTTCAAGCGGCTTTTATCGAGGCAAGAAGAGCATCAGAATGACTACTCATGCGCGATTCCGGTATCGGAGACCTAAGACTGACGATCTGAAAGTATCGGTCAATTTTTCAACAGAAAGAGATATTATCTTTTCTGCTTCACCTCTTGCTTCTGCATTCTGCTTTTTTAATAAACTGGTCGCAAGCGTGGTGGTGCTCGTGGCATTTGCGTTGGGAAATGGTTGTGGTGGCAATGGACAATATCCATATCAAGAACAGCAAGGTGGCGCTGAATACGATTTGGAACCAATCGGTCGTCCCCGTGTATCACCAGAAGAAGAAGAAGAAATTCATGAAAGAAATAAACAACTTTGTTATAAAATGCCGCATTCGGAATTTATCAAATCTCGGGCTGGACCTGGTCAAGATGGAAAAGTGATAATTTATGACGTATGTAATGTATGGGATCCTCCCCCATATACGGGTGGATTCCTAGAGAACGTTATTCCAGAAATGTTTGCCAAAGCTGGTCTTGATTGGAAAGATATTCCGTATAGGGTTTCCTTAATAAGTAGAGATATCATGAATAATGTTACAAGTGTTTTGGTATCTAAGACTAAGTATATGGAGTTTGGTGTTATGACCGAACGAAAAAGTTGTATGGAAAGTTATCCAGAATATTCCCAGGTCGTATTTCAAAATGGCGAGTGTAATGGTCAAAATTCAACGCGTAATTATGCCCCGAATAATGATAAACATATCATATCAAAAACAGATATTGATGATGTTCATAAGAAAAATAAAGATATCTGTAATAAAATATCGGGCCATAATTATAAAAAGGGTGAAACTGAAATCATTGATGATAACAATGTAACATTCATGGATGGATGTGATGTTCGAATAAGTAAAGATATATGGACGGAAAATGTTATTGCCGAATTATTTAATCGCAAGGGTCTTGATTGGACAGAAATACCATATAAAATTGATTTTATATTGGGTAATCCAGCAAGTAGTGAATTAGGGCCAATGTTTATAATTATTAAAACAAAAAATATGAATATTAATGTTACATTGGAAAAAACAATCAGTTGTATATTACTGAATAGATCCGATAGTAAAATGACTATTGAACCACTTCCACAAGTTGAGGGTTATGGAAACTGTAAAGTTGAATCCTTAACTATAAGCACGTTACAAACCATGCAACGTTAGATATAACCGCCCAAGTGGGCGGTAAACATAGTTCCCAGCAGATTTTCCCGCACTTGCGTTCATTGGTTTCACCGGACTTATCGCAATGCCGTGGCAGACTAAAAATCTTCACAGATTCTTTAGAAATTTCTAATTTATTGTAAAAATCTCTTGACTTTAAATAAAAAGTGACTAAAGTTTTTGACGCAGGTAAGTTCCGACCTTAATTGGAAACCGAAAAAAGCGGTGAGTTTCTACCATTAAGTGAAATCTTAAAAAAGCGGTGAGCCTCGACCACAACAGAGGACTTAAAAAAGGGCGGTTTATCCGCCCTTTGTTTTTTTAGGGGGAGGATAAAACAATGAAAAAAATCATTTTGACGCTTGTTCTGGTCCTTTTCGCGGTTTTGTCGTGCAGCAGGGAAAAACCGGCTGTCAAAACTGACGAAACACCGGATAAAATCAAGGCAAACGCAACCACACAGCAAATCAGGGAGGAAAAAGAGATGAGTATTTACGATTTCACGGTAAAAGACAGAAAGGGAAACGATGTTCCGATGTCAGATTTTAAAGGCAAAGTGCTTCTTATCGTCAACACGGCGACGGGATGCGGCTTCACTCCGCAGTATGAAGGGCTTGAGAAACTTTGGAAGGATTATCATCACAAAGGTCTGGAAATACTTGATTTTCCGTGTGACCAGTTCGGACATCAGGCGCCGGGAACCGATGACGAGATCCATCAGTTCTGCCAGGCAAAATTCGCGACAAGTTTCGACAACTTCAAAAAAATCGAAGTCAACGGCGAAAACGAGCTTCCGCTCTACACCTTCCTCAAAAGCAAGAAGAGTTTCGCAGGATTTACGGGCGAAAAAGCAGAATTTATGGACGGTTTCATCACGAAAATGGATCCAGACTACAAAAACAATTCCAAAATCAAGTGGAATTTCACAAAATTCCTTGTAAACCGCGAAGGCGAAGTGATCGAGCGCTTCGAATCAACGAGTGAACCGGCGGAAATCGCTGACAAAATCAACAGCCTGCTGTAGATCCGGTTTATGAAAAAAATCCTGATTTTTTTGATTTTTTCGGCTGTTGTGGCTGTTTTTGTCTTCGCGGCTGAGCAGCAGAAGGGCAATACCGAAATAAATTCGTTTTCGAAGTCGAAAAAACTGCTCGACAAGGTGATTTACGGCGACGAAAAGGTGCGTAAAACCTTTTATTGCGGCTGTTCCTACGACAAAAAACAGAAAGTTATCGCCGAGAATTGCAGTTATTTCGATGCAAAGAACCATTCTCGCAGCAAAAGGGTGGAGTGGGAGCACATCGTTCCGGCGGCAGCTTTCGGCGGAAAGCTGAAAGAGTGGAAAGACGGCGATCCGCAGTGCATCGACAGCAAAGGAAAGCGTTTCAAAGGGCGCAACTGCGCGTCAAAAATGAACAAGGATTTCCAGTTCATGCAGGCCGACATGTACAATCTCGTTCCGGCGATCGGAAAGGTCAACGCCGACAGATCGAACTTTGATTACGGCATAATTTCAGGAGAGGAGAGAAAGTACGGAAACTGCGATTTCGAAGTTAAAAACAATATGGCCGAGCCGACAGAATCAATCCGCGGCGACATCGCGCGCACTTATTTTTATATGGATTCGGCATATCCCGGCTACGGAATCGTGAACGACAAAAACAGAAAAATGTTAGAAGCATGGGACAAATCCGATCCCGTTGACGAATGGGAGTGCAAACGTGCTTCTGAAATAGAAAAAATTCAGAAAAATCAGAATCTTATCCTGAAAAATCGCTGTAAAAAATAATTATTCAAGGAATTCGAGCGGTGGAACAAATTTGTCTGCTTTGTAAAGAGAAACCTGCCAGTCATCTGCTTTCTCCAAAAAGAGTTCCCAGACAACTTCGCCTTCATGTGTAACCTCAAAAAATCTTGAAATCTGCTCCATATCGTAGAAACCGGCAGTTACAAAGATGTTGTCGTTTTCAAGGCGGTCTGCATCGCCCCAATATTCGCTCCACCAGCGTTTGTTGAGCAGCGAGCCGTCAAATTCGAAAGTCATTTCGGCGGTCATCTCTGTTTCATCGATAGTGTATTCCACGATTCTGCTGAAGCCTCTTTCCGCCGTGCCGTTGTCGTAAAAAATGACTTTGTTTCCGTTCACGCCGTTGATCTCGGGATCATGCGAAAGCTCGAACCACGGATTTTTTTTGTTTCCGACAAATGTGAAGTCTCCGTCTTTGCCGAGCCGCCAGATTATTGCGCCTGAGCTCATATCGATTTTGAAAAATGTCGAAAAGTTGCGCGAATTGACATAAACTATTCCTTCTTCCTTGTACATCGTGACGCTGTTTGTGTGCGTCCAGTCGATATAAAAATCTCCGCTGGTGTTGGTTGAACAGTCTGGTTTTTCGAAATAATCCCTGTAATCCCAGCTCCAGTTTTCGCTGTAATTTCCGCCGTCGAGGTTGACAATTCTGTCGGTGACAACGCAATCGTCATAAATAACCTGCGGAAAAGTCACTGAGCCGTCTTTCATCATGTAATATGCGTGGTTCCAGCTTCCCGGACCGTAATAATAACCAGCTGTTTCAGGAGATTTCCAGACGATATTGCCTTCGAGATCGATTTTTATTGCTTCTTCCGCCATAGAATCTGCTGCCGACAAATCTTTTGTCAGCCCTATAAGTATCGTCTGATTTTCAGGATTCCATGTGACATCGCCGAAAGAACTCAGATACCACTGATTATACTCGTAATACCAGACAACTTCCCCCTCAGTATCAACCATTACAGCGACTGGGAAAATGTGATCGTAAGTCGTTGCGGCATACTGGAAAAGGACAAAACCTTCGGCTGTTTTTTCAAGATTTTTTTCTCCCAAAGACATCACAGGAAGATAATGCGGTGCAAATCCTGAATGAAATTCAGTTGTTGCCAAAAGCTCCGGCATTTCTTCATCGGAATAGATTTCGATAGTGTAGTCGAGGTTTTCCCTCATTCCCCAAAGAAAGAAATAATGATCGTTTTTGGCTGAATCTTCGCTGATTTTATAGCCTTTGTGGGTGTCTGAATAGTACTTTACGAAAGTTTTTCTTTCATCCGTTGTCGAAAAGGTGAGCCTGCACGAAAGGGAATTCTGCCTGTTTTCTTCAATTTTCAGATTGAAGAGAGGTTCCTGAACAGTGTCGGCATCATCATCGGAAACTTCATCTTCATCTGTGATTTTATCTTCGTCAGAGATCTCTTCTTTCTGAATATTGATGCTGTTTTCACAGGAAATACACGAAAAAAACAACAAAAACA
>Ga0310690_10002131_pt1 | contig 33059 bp, 31 predicted proteins | sample AusTroGonzalo_MG_2_FD_207661 | JGI IMG/M metagenome (GOLD analysis project Ga0310690, IMG submission 207661) | Bovine rumen microbial communities from tropical cattle in Woodstock, Queensland, Australia - Gonzalo_04 (v2) (version 2) | ecosystem: Host-associated > Mammals > Digestive system >...
CACCCCATGAAGCCGTTGTTCTGGCTGCTCGTCATCATGCTGATGACCTATCTCATCGTTGAACATGGCATTCAGAAAGGCATTGAGCGGGCTTCGAAGATTTTGATGCCCACCTTATTTGTATTATTGCTTATCATTGTGGGGGCTTCGTGCATGCTGCCTAATGCCGAAGCCGGCATACGCTTTCTGCTGAAGCCCGACTGGTCGGCCGTCAACGGCAACGTGTTTCTGTCAGCCCTCGGCCAGTCGTTCTATTCGCTGTCGATAGCGATGGGTTGCATCTGCACCTATGCCAGTTATTTCTCTAAGCAGACCAATCTGGCCAATTCGGCCATACAGATAGGCATCATCGACTCGATAGTGGCCATCCTTGCCGGACTGATGATTTTCCCTGCCGCCTTCTCTGTGGGCGTTAGTCCCGACAGTGGCCCGTCGCTCATCTTCATCACCCTTCCCAATGTGTTCCAGCAGGCTTTTAGCGCCATGCCTGTCGTGGGCTACGTCATTTCGCTGATGTTCTACGGCTTGTTGTCCCTGGCAGCACTTACATCGCTCATGTCGCTCGTCGAGGTGTCGACGGCCTTCTGTCATGAGGAAATGCACATCTCGCGCAAGGCGGCCACGCTGCTGGTGGTGGCAGCGGCATCGTTCATTGGCGTGTTCTGTTCGCTGTCGCTGGGTGGTGTCGAGGGCCTGCAATGGCTGGGCATGTCGTTGTTCGACATCTTCGACTTCGTCACAGGTCAGATATTCTTGCCTGTGGTGGGCTTCCTCACCTGCATCTTCATTGGTTGGTTCGTGCCTCACAGAGTGGTGCGCGACGAGTTTACGAACTGGGGCACCCTGCGTGGCACGTTCTTCCATCTCTATCTCTTTCTGGTGAAGTACGTCTGTCCGCTGTGCATCCTCTTCATCTTCCTGCACCAGTTCGGTCTCATCTAATCATTTCTACATCATGAGCAGTTCGGTGTTTAAGTTTTTTCTGTTGGCAGCGATTATGTGCATGGCCTTTGTGCCGTCGCTGTTAGCTGCAGAGCCTGTGCCGATTCGTGGCTGTCGTCCCCATCCACGTACTCATGTTGCTAAGAAGGCAGGTCGCGTTGCGCAGCAGTTCTCGCAGGCTCCCGACTTCTATCAGGGCGACCGTCGCCAGTTGGTGGTGCTGGCCAGTTTTTCCGACCGCTCGTTTCTTCAGGAAGATCCTACGGAGCAATGGGAGATAATCTTCAATGAGCACCATCTTAACACTCCTCCCTTCTTCGGCTCTGTCCGCGACTATTTCTTTGATCAGAGCTATGGCAAGTTGCGTCTCGATTTCGACATCTACCACATCTCTCTTGGTGCCAATCACGCCAAATACGGAAGTACCAAGGATGAGGATGAGAACTCTCAGTTTCTGGTCAACGATATTGTGGACTCGCTGCTGCTGAAGGACATCGACTGGTCGGTCTATGACTGGAATGGCGACGGCTACGTCAATCAGCTGCTTATCATCTATGCTGGCAAGGGCAGCTCCTATGGCAACTTTGGTGGCGACAGCGATGCCATCTGGCCCCATCAGTGGTGGCTCAGTGAGCACATAGATCCCCAGACAGGACTACCGCTGGAGCCCCGTATGGTGGAGACGGGCGAAAGCACATATCTCATAGACAGCTACTGTGCTGTGCAGGAGCTCTACTCTGATGGCAGCTACGGCTCTTTCGGTACTATCTGCCATGAGTTCTCCCATTGTTTCGGCTTTCCCGACTTCTACAACTCTTATACTTCCTACCCAGGCATGTGGGATCTCATGGACAAGGGCAACTATAATCATGGCGGCTTCTGCCCTGCCGGCTATTCGGCCCATGAGCGCATGCTGATGGGATGGCTCACCCCCACTGAGCTCACCAGCCCCACAACCGTTTCCTCTATGGCTCCGCTGAGCAGCGACTCGCAGGCCTTTCTTGTGCGCAACGATGGTTTCGACGACGAATACTATATCATAGAGAACCGCCAGCAGCAGAGCTGGGATACGTATCTGCCTGGCAGTGGCATCATCATCTTTCATATTGACTACGACAGAGACCTATGGGAGGAAGGTGTCCCCAACTCGCTTTCGAGGCAGTGCTACACCATCATCCCTGCCAACAACAGGACATATACGTCTTTATGCTATGGCTGGGCCTATCCTTTCGCTACCAATGACTCGCTCACCAATTCGTCGCAGCCGGCGGCTACTCTCTTCCATGCCAATAGCGACAACACGCTGTTTATGTCGAAGCCTCTTTACCATTTTTCCGTCGATGACGAAGGGCTGGCCTCTTTCCAGTTCCTGTCACCTGTTGCGTCTGTTGATATACCGACACGCTCTACGCACTCCGAGAAGGTCCTCTGGCGTATGGGGCCTGTCAGCATTGTCCGCACAGCCGATGGCAAAGTGAAGAAGGTGATTGCTCACTGAGTTTTTACATTTAAACGATAAACATAGATGACCATGCAGAAAACAGACAGAGGTGGTTTTGCATCACGTTTAGGCATCATCCTGGCCACAGCAGGCTCAGCCGTTGGACTGGGCAATGTGTGGCGCTTTCCCTATATGGCAGGCGAGAACGGGGGTGCCGCCTTCATCCTGATTTATGTGGGCTGCATCCTGTTGCTGGGCATTCCCGGCATGGTGAGCGAGTTCATCATAGGGCGCTATTCGCAGGCCAATGCTGCCCGGGCTTATTATCAGATTTCGGGTGGACGGCGACGCTGGCGGCTGGTGGGCTATCTGGGTATTCTCACGTCGATGATTATCCTGGGGTTCTATACTGTGGTGGCCGGCTGGTGCCTGCAGTACTTGTATGCTTCGCTGCTGGGCAGGCTCAGTGGCGATGCCCATTATGTGGTAGATTATTTCCAGTCGTTCTCCTCCCATCCGCTGAAGCCCTGCCTATGGGCCGTCGCCTTCATCCTGATTACTCATCTGGTGGTGGTGCGTGGCGTGCAGAACGGCATAGAGCGGGCCTCGAAGCTGCTCATGCCCCTCTTGTTGGTGCTGTTGCTCATCATCGTGGCGGCCTCGTGTTCGCTGCCGGGGGCGATGGCAGGCGTGGAGTTCCTGCTGAAGCCCGACTTCTCGAAGGTCAGCGGCAGCGTGATGCTCGAGGCCCTGGGGCAGGCTTTCTTCTCGCTCTCGCTGGGTACGGCCTGCCTGTGTACCTACGCCAGCTACTTTGCCAAGGACACCCATCTGCTGAAGTCAGCCGGACAGATCGCCCTGCTCGACACGCTGATTGCCATCCTCGCCGGCCTCATGATTTTCCCTGCCGCCTTCTCTGTAGGCGTGGAGCCCGGTGCCGGCCCTTCGCTCATCTTTATCACCCTGCCCAACGTGTTCCAGCAGGCTTTCGCTGCCATGCCCGTGGTGGGCTATGTGGTGGGTGTGCTTTTCTATGCCTTGCTGGTCTTTGCTGCCCTCACCTCGACCATCTCCATGCACGAGATAGGCACGGCCTTCTTCAGCGAGGAGCTGCATACGAGGCGGCATCGCTCGGCCTGGATCGTGACGGCGGTGTGCTCTCTGTTGGCCATAGGCTGCTCGCTCAGCGTGGGAGCAGTGGATGGTCTGAAGCTATTCGGACAGTCGCTAATGGATTTCTGCGACATGCTCACGGCTCAGGTGATGTTGCCGACGGGTGCTTTCCTTACCAGCATATTCATAGGGTGGGTGGTAGACCAGCGCCTGGTGCAAAGCGAGCTCACCAACCACGGAAAGGTGACTCCTTGGTTCTTCCCTGTCTATCGTTTCTCGGTGCGCTTCATCGTCCCCCTCTGCATCCTGCTTATCTTCCTGCACCAGCTGGGAGTTATATAATGCATAATTCAAAATGCATAATGCATAATTTGTAATTCATAATTATGGGTATCCGCGAGTTTTTCTATCTGCACAAGAGCGACCGGCAGGTGTTCCTTGTCCTGCTGTTGGCAGTAGGTGTACTGATAGGTGTGGAGATGGTGCTGGAATGGCAGACGACGGATACTGACAAGACGCTGGCGCAGCCGACCGACTCAGCCAAAGCCCAACCCGCGGCATTGAAAAATACGCCCCACATTTTTGTTGATTCTGTTCCTGTGCGGCGTGTGGAGCGCTTCGTCTTCGATCCCAACACGGCCGACTCCAGCGCGCTGCTCCGTCTGGGACTGCAGCCCTGGCAGGTGCGTAATATCTACAAATACCGTGCTGCAGGGGGCATCTTCCGTACGAAGGAGGACTTTGCGCGTGTCTATGGACTGACGCAGAAGGAGTATCGCGAACTGGAACCTTATATCCGCATCTCGGCCGACTACCTGCCGGCTGCTCTTCTTGTGAAGGAAAAGACACCGCCTCGCGACACCCTGCTCTTTCCCCAGAAACTGAAGGAGGGCGAAACCATCGACCTCAGTTCGACGGTCGAGGCGGGCGGTCTTTCCCTGGCCGATACTGCCCGGCTGAAGCGTGTGCCTGGCATCGGCTCCTACTATGCCCGTCAGATAGTCAGCTATGGCCGCAGGCTGGGCGGCTATGTCAGCGTAGACCAGCTCGACGAGATAGAGCATTTCCCTGCTGAGGCCAAGAAATATTTCGTTATCGGAACGGCTTCTCCCCGCCAGCTGAACGTGAACCGTCTGTCGCTGGGCGAACTGAAGCAACATCCTTACCTTAGTTATTATCAGGCACGGGCCATAGAGGACTACCGCCGTAAGTACGGCCCATTGAAGAGCCTTGACGACCTGCGCCTGCTGCCCGACTTCACCGACGAGCAGCTGCAGCGGCTGGCACCCTACGTCTCTTTCTGAAGTGTAGGCCGCACAAAATATTAAACGAAAGTTTTGCACTTTCGCCTATTTTGCTTACTTTTGCAGATGATAAAACTGACGATTACAGTAATATGCTAAGAACTAATAATTATGTATAACCCTTTAAATCCTATTCTTAAGAAACAGACAGTACAATAAAAGAACGAGCGAAACGCTCACGGAAAAACAACTATGGTGTTTTCTTGTTATTAAAGACCGCTCGGCTATGCCGCTTGCGCAGCGGAGCGGAGCAAGAACAGAGACAACCAAAACAACATTATTAACCCGACGTTTCTGCTCACGTAAGACTTTTTTGATATAACTTGGACTTCGAGTCCTTGTTCTCTTCCTGTAAATACCGCCAAATCATTTACATGAGAACAAGTGATGAAGGGTTCACGTCTTTGGGACGTGAATTGTTCGCACTTTTCTATGTAAAGGCCACTTGGCGGTAGCCCACAGGAAGGAAAAGCTACAGAGCAGTTCCGTCCTTTTTATTTACTAACATGAAACAATTCTATTTGAAAACTTTGGTGCTCTTACTGATAAGTATGGTTGGAGGAAATGCTTTTGCCACCCACTATTACGATTCTTGGGAAGGGGAAAATGGTCTCACTTATTATTTGGATAGCGAGACGTGGACTGCAGAGGTAGTCAATTGTCTGTCTTCTTATTCTGGAGATCTTGTTATTCCTTCAGAGGTAGGTATATCTATTATAGATGCTTATGTAGAGATTGATTTAACTTATACTGTGACCAGCATAGGAAACGGTGCGTTCTCTTATTGCACTGCCCTGACCTCCATTACTATCCCCAACAGCGTGACCAGCATAGGATACGGTGCGTTCTCTGGATGCAGTGGCCTGACGAGTGTAACGTTTCATTGCGAAAGGATTGACAATTGGTTCGAGGGTTCACGTTCAATAAAAGAGGTGGTAATTGGTGATGAAGTGAAAGAAATCGGAGATTACGCGTTCGGTGGTTTGAGTAGCCTGACTTCCGTCACCATCCCCAACAGCGTGACCAGCATAGGATACGGTGCGTTCTCTCATTGCACTGCCCTGACCTCCGTCACCATCCCCAACAGCGTGACCAGCATTGGAGACGCTGCGTTCTATGGTTGCAGCGGCCTGACTTCCGTCACCATTCCCAACAGCGTGACCAGCATAGGAAGTGTAGCCTTCAGAGATTGTACTGGCCTGACCTCCATCACCATCCCAAACAGCGTGACCAGCATAGGAAGCTCTGCGTTCTTTGGTTGCAGTGGTCTGACCTCCGTCACCATCCCCAACGGCGTGACCAGCATAGGAAGCTCTGCGTTCTCCGGCTGCAGTGGCTTGACCTCCATTACTATCCCCAACAGCGTGACCAGCATAGGAAGCTCTGCGTTCTTTGGTTGCAGTGGTCTGACCTCCGTCACCATCCCCAACAGCGTGACCAGCATAGGAAGCTCTGCGTTCTCCGGCTGCAGTGGCTTGACCTCCATTACTATCCCCAACAGCGTGACCAGCATAGGAGAGTCGGCGTTCTCCGGCTGCAGTGGTCTGACCTCCGTCACCATCCCCAACAGCGTGACCAGCATAGGAGAACGGGCGTTCTTTGGTTGCCGTGGCCTGACGAGCATCACCATCCCTGAAAGTGTGACCAGCATAGGAAGCTCTGCGTTCTCCGGCTGCAGTGGCTTGACCTCCATTACTATCCCTGGTAGTGTGACCACAATTGGAGGATACGCATTCTCTGGCTGTACTGGACTGACCAGGGTTGACTATTCAAGTCTGGAACACCTCTGTTCGATTGAATTCAAAGATGTTCGAGCCAATCCACTCTATTACGCGCGCCATTTGTTTATTAATGGTGAAGAGTTGAAAGATAACCTCATCCTGCCGGAAAACATTACATCCATTGGTGTTGGCGCTTTCAATGGCTGTATCCTGAAAAACGTGATGCTGAAGCATCTGACCCCGCCAACCATCAGTCCAGAGACTTTCTCCGTACAGTCATGCTATCATGCCGTTCTCTATGTACCCGTCGGCACATGGGAAAGCTATGCCTATGATGACGGATGGTACTCTTTCATCAACATTCGTGAGACGGCTACGGAGACAGCCGCGCTGACGAGTACACAGGCCTATACGCTGATGGATGCCAAGTCGTTCGCCTACCTGGTCTATGACCCTGTGAACAACAGGGTGAACTCTATTGCCTCGACTGCTATAGACGAGAACAACCCAGACCACAGCTGGCAGCTGGTGGAGCAGGATGGTCAGCGCTATCTCTATAATATTGGAGCCAAGAAGTTCGCCCAGCCTTTGGCTGATGGAAAAGGACTGGTGCTGACAGGCGAACCGCTCAGTCTGACAATGGCTAATGGTGAGGACGGCCTCTTGTTCGACAATCAGACCGACAAGCAGTGGGCGATGGTGGTCAACGACAAGACGGCGATAGACGATGAAGCCATAGAGACTGTCTTGACTGCCATTTCCACGAGAACAGTCGATGCCAGCCCGTCTGCTATGGTCAGCTATAATCTGAACGGCCTGAGGCAGAATGCCAAACAAAAGGGTCTGAACATCATCCGTATGAGTGACGGAACGGTGAAGAAGGTGATGGTGAAGTGATTTTTGAGAAAGAAAGTCGGTTTTTCGCACAAATTGGGCAGTTAGACCTTCAAACAGGGCTGTTTGGAGTCCTAACTGCCCATTTACTCCTCCTCCTCAACCGTGAGGCACTGGCGGATGATGTCCATCGTGAACCCGCGCAGAGGCACAGAGTCTATGCCACCCTTGCTGTTTTTAGTTCGTTTTGGAGAAAGGAGTAGACGTATCCAGGGCTTTGGTAGTAAAGACCAGTGGCATCGTTCTGCAGGCGTTCGAAGGTTTCAGAGGTGTAGAGCACGTCGAGGGCTTCTTCAAGAGAATAGTTGTAGTCATCCACGAGGTAGCCTGCAAGTTCCACGCAGATGTCATCTTTCATCAGTTGTTTTTGTTGCGTAGTCAGTGGCATATCTCAGAGTCGTTGTAGTTGTTGTAAGGCACGGTCGCTACCGAAGAAGTATTGGAAGGTGATGCCTTTGGCATACTTCAATTCCTCAACTAAGCGGGATAAAGAAATGACTCCACCCTCATAGCGTCGTAGTTGGTAAGTTACACCATCGTCAGCTATTGGTCCATATACTATGTCGTAATCGTGTATTGGGAGTTGAGTGTTCTTGTCTCTATTTTTGAGCACGAAGAGTGCCCATTCCTCGCAGTAGTCTGGATAGTAGAGTACTTTCAGTTGGTCGGATGTCAATAGTGTCTCGTCGAAGAGAAACTCGGTGACCTCGGCTTGGCCCTCCCTAGTCTGATTGACCTTCTGGAGAGCCATGTCCCAAGCTTGTTGTTTATCGGCTGAAAGATAGAAGCCGCTGCCAAAGTCTTTAAAGGGCTTGGAGTGGACAAGGTCAGGCACCTCAATCTTCATGTTAGAACCGTGATAGAGCCTGATCATTGCAGCTGTCCTCCATTATTAGCGCAGACCTGTGCCAGTACCTCAATGGTATCTGGGAGCGACTGGGTATGCAGCACACCGTAGTGTTTGCGCAGATGTTCCATGCCCTTGAAGCGTTTCAAGTAAGCGTATGCCTGCCGAGGATGCACACCGTAATGCTCGGCGAACTCACTAATGAGTGCTACCGTAAAGCCAACCATGTTTTTATCTTCTCGTGCCATATTCGTTTCGGTCTCTGCTTTTTAACTTGTATCATCTGCAAAAGTAAGTAAAATAGCCGAAAGTGCAAAACTTTCGGCTATTATTTTGTTGGTCGTTCATGTCATTTGACTAAACAAGCAGGGCCGTTAGAGGTCCTAACGGCCCATTTACTCCTCCTCCTCGATCGTGAGGCACTGGCGGATGATGTCCATCGTGAAGCCGCGGCCGAGGGCCCACTTCATGAGTTTCATGTTCAGCTCGTAGTCGTTCCGAGCCTTGACTGAGCGACGCTTTTGGGCGAGCAGCGGTTTCAAGATGTCAACATATTCATCATCGTCAATGGCATCGAGGGCCAGTCTGGCCACCTCGTCATCGATATGCTTCAGCCACAAGGCCTGCTCCACCTTGCGACGGCCCCACTGGTTGTAGCGTACCTTGTCGCGCACGAAGGCCTCGGCATAGCGCTGGTCATCGACATAGCGCTCTTTCACGAGTCGCCCCATCACACGGGCCTGCGTCTCCTCGTCCACGTCCCATTGGCGCATCTTCTCCAGCATGTCATGCTGGCAGTGCTCAGCCCGTGCACAGAGTGCCGATAGCTTTTGGAATACCTGTTGTTCAGTCAGTTCACGGTTCATCTTTTTTGGAGTTTAGGGGTCTTCCCTTTTACGAATCTTGGCTTGCCAAACTGGTCGCAGCGCGTCTCGGTTTGTGTGAAGCCGAAGGACTGGAGCATCTGTTCCGTCTCATCAGCATACAGCTGGTTGACTTCGAAGAACAGCTGTCCGCCGGGTTTCAGCGCTTCAGCGGCAAAGCGGGCGATGGCGTGGTAGAACAGCAGCGGGTCGTCGTCGGGCACGAAGAGTGCCAGATGGGGTTCGTGTTCCAATACATGCGGTGCCATGAGGGCTGCTTCCTGTTGGCAGATATAGGGTGGGTTACTCACGATGAGGTCCCAAGTATGAGAGGAGAGTGGAGAGTGGAGAGAAGAGAGAGAAGAGTGGAGAGTGGAGAGTGGAGAGTGGAGAGAAGAGAGTTTTTCATCTGTGACAGAAAGAATATCGCACTGTTCGAAGGCTACCTGTACCTGCAGTCGTTCGGCATTCTGGCGTGCCACGCTGAGTGCCTGCTCCGAAATGTCCCATGCCGTTACCTGTGCGTCTGGCAGTTCGGCAGCCAGCGTACAGGCTATGCATCCGCTTCCCGTGCCTATATCCAGAATTTTTAATAGTCTCTCCTCTCTCCACTCTCTTCTCTCCACTCTCTTCTCTCCACTCTCCACTTTCAGCTCTCCTCTCTCCTCTCTCCACTCTCCACTCTCCACTCTGACCCACTGGCACAGCTCGTAGGTCTCCGGACGGGGAATGAGTACACCGGGTGAGACGATGAACTGTCGCGGCCCGAAGTCGGCCAGTCCGATGACATACTGCACGGGCTGCCCTTCCAGCAGCCGGTCGGCCATCATCCTTAGCCGCTGCTGCTCGTCGGCTGGCAGCTGCTCTACGGCTCCGCACATCACCTCAGTCATACTGAGGCCGAAAGCCACCTCCAGCACCATGCGTGCTATGGCTTTCGCCTCACCATCGTCGTAGCGAGAGGCCAGTAGTCGGCAAAATTCATGATAGGTCATGGCACTTTCCCTCATAGAAATACAGGCTACAAAATTATCCTTTTCTTCATAAATTGTTGCATAAGAGACACCGATTAACGTAATTTTGCAATTTTACCGTATTCAAATTCTTTTTCTCAGATTTTTTGCTTACCTTTGTGCCAAAATCTAATCGAAAACATTCTTTTACTGTACTTAATGCTATGGATAGGAAAATAGTTGATACTGATATCACGAAAGCCAAAAACTGGATAAGTTGTCAATATCTCGACGACGATTTGCTGCTAATCGACCATCTCTCTGCTTCTCCTTTTCCGAGGGAGGCCCGTCGCATGAATTTCATTCTTATCTGTATGTGTACGAGTGGTAAGGTGACCTATACTCTTGATACCGTAGCGCAGGAACTGAAGCCGGGCGACCTGTTGGTGGTCTCCATTCACCACGTGCTCGACAATTATAATGCCACACCGGACTTCGACGGACTGTGCATGATGATGTCGGTACCTTTTTATAATGAGGTGATACGTAGTGTGGGCATTCTGTCGGACATGTTCCTCTTCTCTCACAACAATCCCGTGTTCCCTCTTTCAGAGCGCGATCAGGAAACCTATAGGAGTTATTTCTATATGCTGCGCAACAAACTTGTTGAGGCCGACCATCGTTTCCGCCGTAAGCTGATAACCACCCTGTCGATAGCCATGCTTTATGACCTGAGCAATGTGATTTATCATAGTGGCCGGGGAACGAACATGCGCCATTCGCGAGCCGAAGTCATCTTCAATACCTTTGTGGGCTTGGTCGAAGAGTACTGCAAGAGCGAGCGTCGTGTCAGCTGGTATGCCCAGCAGCTTTGTATCACCCCGAAATATCTGTCGGAGATGGTGAAGCAGGTGAGCATGCGCACGCCCAATGAGTGGATTGACCAGTATGTCACGATGGAGCTGCGCGTGATGCTGAGGGCTTCTTCGAAGAGCATTAAGGATATAGCCAAGGAAATGAACTTCCCCAACCAGTCGTTCCTTGGGAAATACTTCAAGGAGCGCGTGGGCATGAGCCCCAGCGAATATCGCCGGTCGTAGACCAGGATGCAAACGAGTTTCTGGACCCGACTGCTCGATGTGCTGTCACCGCGTCATTGCGTAAGCTGCCAAGAGCGGCTCACAGTGGGTGAGAGTGTGCTCTGTGCCTCTTGCAGCATGCACCTGCCGCTCGTCAGCTATTCCAGTTTCACAGATAATCCCGTAGCCCGCCTGTTCTGGGGACTCTTTCCCCTGGAACGGGCGGCTTCGCTTTTCTATTATGAGCCGCTCACGGTATCGGCCCATGTCGTTCATTCCATCAAATACTTCGGTCGCAGCGACGTGGCCTGTATGATGGGAAGGCAGCTGGCCCGTGAGCTGTCGGCCGGTGGCTTCTTCGATGGCATCGATGCCATGGTGCCAGTACCGCTCACGCCAGGCAGACAGCGCGAGCGCGGCTACAACCAGAGTGAACAGATAGCACGGGGCATAGGCTTTGAGACGGGCATCCCCGTATATCCCCATGTTCTGGAGCGCACGAGTTTCCGTGACAGCCAGACCCATCAGAACATTTATGAGCGCCGTGAGAATGTCCGCGAGGCTTTCCGTCTTCGTAACGGTCAGCCTCTCCAAGGATGCCATGTGTTGCTGGTCGATGACGTGGTGACCACGGGCAGCACGCTCACAGCCTGTGCCACCCAGCTGCTCGCTATTCCCGGTATCAGGATCAGCATAGCAACGCTGGGCTTTGCAAAAAGCTAAGTAAAATATTGTGCATCTTATTATTTTTTGTACCTTTGCAGCACAAAAACGAAATGTATCTGTTTATGGATTCCACAAAGAAACTTTTTGCACAGAAGCTGATGGATATTCAGGCTATCAAGCTTCAGCCCAATGAGCCCTTTACATGGGCCAGCGGATGGAAGTCACCCATCTACACCGACAACCGTAAGACCCTCGGCTATGCCGATGTGCGTTCGTTTGTCAAACTCGAACTGTGTCATCTTATTCAGAGTGAATTTCCCGATGCTGAGGCTGTGGCAGGTGTGGCCACAGGTGCCATAGCCCAAGGCGCGCTGGTGGCCGACGAGCTGGGACTGCCTTACTGCTATGTGCGTCCGAAGCCGAAAGACCACGGTATGGGCAATCAGGTGGAAGGCGAACTGAAGAAGGGTGCCAAGGTCGTCGTTGTCGAAGACCTGATCTCTACGGGCGGTTCCTCGCTGAAAGCCGTACAGGCATTGCGTGAGTATGGTGTGGAGGTCATCGGCATGGTGGCATCGTTCACCTATGGCTTCCCCGTAGCCGAAGAGGCTTTCCGTGAAGCTGGCGTGCGCTTAGTGACGCTTTCCGACTATAATGCCGTATTGGAGCAGGCTGCTGAAACCGGCTATATCAAGGACGAAGACAAGGCCGTGCTGGCCGAGTGGAGGAAAGATCCGGGCAACTGGAGACCCACCCCCAACCCCTCCCTGTAATGGAGGGGAGTAATTTACTTTTTTCCTATCAATTAACAGAAGAATAACCATCAAATACCAGGACTAACCACTCCCCTCCATTATAGGGAGGGGTAGGGGGAGGGTCTTTTATTCTATGGCAAAATTTGAAAGCTCTATCAAGCAAGTGCCTTATGCTCAGGAGGCCGTATACAAGAATCTGAGCGATCTCACTAATCTGGAGAAGGTGCGCGACCGCGTGCCACAGGACAAGTTGCAGGACTTTTCTTTCGATCAGGACAGCGTGTCCATTAGTGTGGCCCCTGTAGGAAAGATTACCCTTCGCATCTGTGACCGCGAGGAGCCTAAGTGCGTGAAGTTCGAGAGTGTGGAGTCGCCCATGCCTTTCCACCTCTGGATTCAGGTGCTGCCCGTCACGGCCGAGACCTCGAAGATGAAGGTCACCGTCGATGCCGACATCCCCTTCATGCTCAAAGGGATGGTCTCTGGCCCCCTGCAGGACGGCGTGGAGAAGATTGCCGACGCCCTGGCCATGGTACCGTATGTATAGGCCCCCTAAGTTAGGGGGATGGGGGTCTGAACAAGCGTGGACTCCTTTATTCAAATTGTAATAATAGGTCTGATTATTTCGCTTGTTCAGACCCCGAATCCCCTAACTTAGGGGACATTAAATATGAAACTCTGGGAGAAAAACTACGAAGTAAATGCTGAGATCGACCGCTTCACCGTAGGTCGCGACCGCGAGATGGACCTCTATCTGGCACCCTACGATGTGTTGGGGTCGATGGCCCATGTCACCATGCTCGAGAGCATCGGGCTCATCGACAAAGACGAGCTGCCCCTGCTGCTTAAGGAGCTGCGCCATATCTACGAGCTCACGCAGAAAGGCGAGTTCGTGATCGAAGACGGTATTGAGGACGTACACTCGCAGGTGGAGCTGATGCTTACCCGTAAGCTGGGCGACATGGGCAAGAAGATACACTCCGGCCGCTCAAGAAACGATCAGGTGCTGGTGGACCTGAAGCTCTTCACCCGTCATCAGCTGCGGCAGGTGGCCGACGACGTGAAGGACCTCTTCGACCAGCTCATCGCCAAGAGCAACCAGTATAAAGATGTGCTCATGCCTGGCTACACCCACTTGCAGGTGGCCATGCCCAGCAGCTTCGGCCTGTGGTTCGGTGCCTATGCCGAGAGCCTTGCCGACGACATGCTGTTCCTGCAGGCCGCCTATAAGATGACCAACCGCAACCCCCTCGGTTCGGCTGCCGGCTATGGCTCGTCGTTCCCCCTGAACCGTCAGATGACCACCGACCTGCTGGGCTTCGACTCGATGGACTATAACGTGGTCTATGCCCAGATGGGCCGCGGCAAGACCGAGCGCAACGTAGCCTTTTCCCTGGCTTCGATAGCTGGTACGCTGGCCAAGCTCGCCTTCGATGCCTGCCTGTTCAACTCGCAGAACTTCGGTTTCGTGAAGCTGCCCAAGGAGTGTACCACGGGTAGCAGCATCATGCCCCACAAGAAGAACCCTGATGTCTTTGAGCTCATCCGCTCGAAGATGAACAAGTTGCAGTCGCTGCCCTATCAGATCACGCTGATGATGAACAACCTGCCCGTGGGCTACTTCCGCGACCTGCAGATCATCAAGGAAGTGTTCCTGCCTGCTTTCGACGAGCTGCGCGACTGTCTGCACATGACCGCCTATATCATCAATAAGATAGAGGTGAACGACCATATCCTCGACGACTCGCGCTACGACCCGATGTTCTCCGTCGAGGAAGTCAACCGTCTGGCCGCTGAGGGCATGCCTTTCCGCGATGCCTATAAGAAGGTGGGGCTCGATATTGAGGCAGGTCAGTTCACGCCCGACAAGCACATCCACCACACCCACGAAGGCTCTATCGGCAACCTCTGCAACGACCGCATTGAAGCATTGATGCAATCCGTATTCAACAGTTTCGCTTTTGAACGTGTGGAACAAGCCGAACAGGCACTCCTCCAGACAGGCAATGAATAGAATTATAGCTATAGTTTTTCTGAGCCTGTCGCTGGCGACCCTCTCATCCTGTAAGGAGGACGACCCCATTAGCCATCGCTATCCCTGTCGGTTTCGTTTTAGTGTGCAGGGACATGAGACCAGCATCGTCTTCGCTGCCTGCAGGTCGGCCGGCAGCTATGTCTATGTCTATACTCGCATCGACAATCGTGGTGTGCGTCACGTGCTGGCACAGAGCAACGGCGATAAACAGGGTGAGGAGGATAACATCATCGCTACCGACAAGGAGAACAACTACTCTGCCTACCTGCTGGGAGCCAGCAATGAGATAGGCCTTATCGTGGGACGCACCAACTTCAGTGGTCTTACTGCCTACGACCGTATCTGTCCCAACTGCACGGGCTATCTACCCCTCACATGGACGGGCAACCGCCAGCATGTATTGTGCAGTAACTGCAAGCGTACCTACGACCTGGAGACCGGCAACAGTGGCGACGATGGCGATGCCCTGCTGCGCTATCATGCCTCCTTCGACGAGGCAGTCCTGGTTGTCGGAAACTGAGACATTAATCTCTTATTCAAACTTTTTCCTCCCATAATTTTGTTTGTTGCAAAATAAATCTTATTTTTGCAGCAAATATTATTGTAACAGCAATGAGTCCTGTATTCCGTCGCGAAAGCGAATATACGTTTAAGATATACTCCAATGAGGAGGAACGGATGCATATCCACGTCATCTTCAACGGGCATGAAGCCAAATATTGGTTGGAGCCTCAAGTAGAATTAGCGAAGAATACGGGGATTCCTGAACACAAGTTGAACGAAATAAAAATGATAGTTGAGAAATATGCAGACAGATTTAAGGAACAATTCCGTCAACACGTTGGTAAGCGTATTGATGATTAATGCTCAGGGAATTATGCTTTCTGTACAAGGACATGATTACTTCCTGTCCTACAATCGCATCCCCTGGATGCAGGATGCTCCTATTCGCAGCGTTCTCAATGTACAGATGTCTGGGCCTGAAGCGATTGAATGGCCAGACCTTAACGTAGACCTTGAAATAGACAGTCTGCGCCATCCAGAACGCTATCCACTTGTCATCAAGCGGAATCCTTTAGATTATGTTGAAGCATAACATATAAATGTGGTATAACCACTAAACACCAAGATGCCTCTTCTTTTTCTGAGCCATTTCACTCTTCATTCGTTCTATAGCCAACTTTCATTTCGTTATTTCTTTTAACTTGAAACAGCGCTCAACCATCTTTTTGAGTTGCTCGGCGGTAAGGTGGGCAATGCCAGTCTTTTCTATCATCTGGAACTCTTCCTTATTCTTGCCAATAATGTATTTGTGCTCTTTGCCGTCAATCGTGGCAAGGAGATGAAAGTTACCTTTATAGGCTTGTTCAATGCGGATGTCGGAAACGGAGTGGCCGTTGATAGTCCATGCTTTTGTATTGCTTTTCTCTTGCCATTCTCCCCAAGCTTTCAGATGGTCGATGATGGTGGTCTCAACTCGGCCCGTCCATTCATCAGATACGCCGTTTTTCTCTGCCAATGCTCTGAACGACGAAACCGCCGCTGCAACTTTGCGGATGATGGATCTGGGTGCTCGGATGCCATTCTCGCTTGCAAACGAAATTACGTCTTCGAGTGTGATATCCCGATATTTTCCGCCAATCATCAGACAATGATCCTTATTGGGCAGATAACCGCCTGTGTCAAAGATATAGGTCATGTCGTATGCTGGCGATAGGCGCCATCTGCCTTGACGATCCATGATGAACGTAAAGTTCTTATGGTGGTCATCGGTGTTGTTGCCAAGGATGTTGAACACTAAACGGCGAAAAAGTTCTTGGCAATCCACTTCGGGTAGATGCAACTTGCGACATACAGCAAAAAGTTTTTCGTAGGAGTCGGCTTCTGTGAGCCGCAGGGACAGGTGAGTGTTCTGCCCATTAGGGGTGGACGGAATTCAACAAAGCAATCGGTTTGAGCCAAGCTTAAACCGATTGTCTTTTTTATGGTCCGCTATTAGAATCCAAGTCTCGATTCTTCCAGAAGGAATGGTATGACACCAATGTAGACAATACCGTCCTCATCCACCCATTGCTTAGTGTTCCCATCAACAATGACTATCTTACGGAAAAGATCACCGGAGTTTTTCAGCGAGAAAGTCTCCTGATTCTTCTTTTCCTCACTATCTACATTCAGAGCCGACTGAATGTAGATTTTTTCTTGTCCTGTATTGACCACAAAGTCAATCTCATATTGTGATTGCTGCTTCTTGCCATCCTTCACTCGGGTGAGCTCCACCACGCCCACGTCAACACTGTATCCCCTGCGTACCAGTTCGAGGTATATCATGTTCTCCATAAGATGACTCCTCTCCTGCTGGCGGAAGTTCAGCTTGGCATTTCTCAGTCCCAAGTCCATGGAATAATACTTCTGGGTGTTCTCGAAATATCGTTTGCCCTTCACATCGTAACGTTTTGCGCCCATGAATAGGTAAGCATCCTCCAGATAGTCTAAGTAGTTCTTAATGGTATGGTCGGAAGTGCTACGCTTCATCAGCGTACCCGCTGCATTGGCAAGGTTATGCGGATTGGTTAGCGAGCCGACAGCAGATGAAAGCGAATCAATCAGGGCATCCAGCACCTCATCATCCTTCAGTTTATATCGCTCCACAATATCCTTGACATACACGTTCTTGTGCAGACCCTTGAGATATTTTCGCTTCTCAGCCTCATCATTCTCTGTAACGGCCAATGGCATACCTCCAAATATAAGATACTCTTCCAAGGCATCGGCTTTTTCTAATCCCGAATAAGCGTAATATTCATTGAAGGACAAGGGATATACCTTGATCTCCGTACCACGATCACGGAAATTGGTAACGATATCCGTTGACAGCATCTTAGAGTTGGAGCCAGTAACATATATGTCTAGATTGCTTCGTGCCATCAGGTCATTGAGGATGTCATAGAAGGTGGTATAAAGCAAGTCTATGTCCTCCTCTGGCACAAGACGTACATCTACATCCTCGTTTTTCACCTTGTAGGACAATTGTATCTCATCAATGAAGACGTAATATCGTTTGCTTTCATCATGAGTCTTACCAACCACATATTCGTACAATTCATTTGGATTCCTGTACTTCATGTTGGCTTTCCTATCCAGTGCTATTTCAATGAAACAGTCTTCAGGGACTCCCTCTGACTTGAGGTAATCCTTATATAAGGTAGACAGAAGGAATGATTTGCCACAGCGACGGATACCACTGATTATTTTCACTTTTCCATTCCAGCGCTTGTTAAGCAGTGCTTCTACATATTGTTCTCTCTTGATAATCATGATCCCACTATACTTACTGCAAAAATTATCGAATCATTCGACCGTTTTTGCAGTGCAAAGATAATGTGTTTTCTTAAACTATGCAAATAAATGGCTTATTTTATGACGTTTCAGATCTCATGTTATTGTCTGCAAAAATACTAATAAGTAATTATATACATCCAAACAACAAAAATTCTTTCATTCACTCGTCCTTATTTAAAGCCCTTTCTCGTTTCTTTCTAAAAGAATACCAGTGGTAACGCGCTTTTCTTTTTTTGGGCCATTTCACTTTTCATCCGTTCTATAGCCGACCTGAAAAAGAATGAAATCAGGAACTCGTCAGTTCCCTCTGTACGAATCTGTTTAAGGGCAGAGATATAAGAAGCTCGGTCTTCCAGTTTAATAATCAACAATGGATGACCTGCACGAAGGAGGATGAAGTTTGAAAGCAACCGTCCTGTTCTGCCATTACCATCGCGGAAAGGATGCAAATACTCGTAGTACCCATGCCATTTTGCCGCCACCACCATGGGATGCTGCCCTTCGGCCAATGCCCTCTCTGTCGATTCCATGAGCTTTGGCACACGAGCAATCAGTACCTCATGGTCACCAAAGACGGTATCGCCTGCCGCCATATCCTCTGTAGTATATTCTCCCGCTACAGCACCAGGTACCCTATAGCTTAATGTATGCTCTGTCGCCAATCGGTTGATCTCTTTCAGCAAAGCCTCATCAAACGGTGCATCCAAGTGACTCACCATGTAATCAAACGCACGGAAATGATCAGCCATCTCCGTACATTCCAACAGCGAGCGGCCTACAGGAATCATCGCCATCCCTTGCTCTCGCAGGATTCTCGTATCATCTACCGTAAACGAGTTTCCTTCGATGGCACAGGAATGCGCAGAAAACAGAATCTCGTTATATTCCATCCACTGTTTACGTCCCATTTTCTCAGCCACTTTCTGCTGATACTCCTTTCGGACGCTTTCGTATTCCTCTATCTCCGTTTCAAACATCGCCTGCAAAATTACGAATTAGTCAGTAGATATCCAAACAATATAAGTTTTTTTCATTCCCTTGAACTGTGTCGTATGAGAAAAAAAAGAGAAAACGTTTGGCTTTTCCAAGAAAACAGCGTACCTTTGCACCCGTCTTACGCACTGGGCCGCGATGGTGGAATGGTAGACACGAGGGACTTAAAATCCCTTGACCAGAAATGGTTGTGCGGGTTCGAGTCCCGCTCGCGGCACAACACTTGCAAGGCAAGAAATGTGCAAAAGCGGTCGTCAAGACTGCTCGCGGCACAACACTTGCAAAGCAAGAAATGTGCAAAGCGGTCGTTAGAGCGCTCGCGGCACAAAAAATAAGAGCATCCTGCAGGATGCTCTTGTTTTTTTAGGTTTAGTTGATATTAGTTCAGAGCGTCAGCCAGCTCAGCACCAGCCTTGAACTTAGCCACCTTCTTAGCAGCAATCTTGATCTTAGCCTTTGTAGCGGGGTTGATACCTTCGCGAGCGGGACGCTCAGCAACAGCGAATGTGCCGAAGCCAATGAGAGCAACCTTGTCACCTGCGATGAGGGCATCCTTGATAGCAGCTACAGTAGCATCGAGAGCCTTTTTTGCATCAACCTTAGAGAGACCAGCACCTGCTGCAATCTTCTCAACCAATTCAGTCTTGTTCATAATTTTTTGTTTTAAAAGTGTGAAAATAAAGATGTTTGTAAAAATTATGGCACAAATATAAGACAATCTATTCATAAAACAAACAAAAAACCCGAAAAAATGCATTTTTTAATGAAAAAAAACGGTATAACGGCTGTTTTTGTACTTAGAAAGAGATATTTTTAGTAATTTTGCGCCCAAATTGAATGTTAACATACAAGTAACGAAAGAGAATAGCAAAGTGTTTCAAAGCATACCTACCATTACCAAAAATCTGCTCATCATCAACGTTCTTGCCTATTTGGCGACGCTGGTGCTGGGACCCTCTGGCGTGGACCTGACCGAATGGGGTGGACTGCATTTTTTCATGGCCAGCCATTTCCATCTGTATCAGTTCCTGACGTATCAGTTCCTTCACGGGTCGTTCACCCATCTGTTCTTCAATATGTTTGCCCTTTGGATGTTTGGCGTAGTGATGGAACAGGTATGGGGACCGCGCAAGTTCGTGTTTTACTACCTGTTGTGTGGCATCGGTGCCGGACTGGTGCAGGAGGTGGCTCAGTTCGTCAACTTCTACCTTCGCATCTCATCGCAGGATGCCAGTGTGGGGCTGATTGACTTGTTCCAGATTGGCAGTATGGTGAGCCAACAGCTGAACGGGTGGGCCACTATAGGTGCTTCGGGAGCCGTCTATGCCATCCTGCTGGCTTTCGGCATGACTTTTCCCGAGAACCGCCTCTATATGTTCCCTATTCCCATCCCCATCAAGGCCAAGTGGTTTGTCGTGGGCTATGCTGCTATCGAGCTGATGATGGCTTTCACCTCGCCTGGCGATGGCGTGGCCCATACGGCCCATCTGGGCGGCATGCTCTTCGGCTTCTTCCTCATACGCTACTGGCAGCGCCATCCCAGTATCGACTACGACCTGGGGCGTGGCCGGCAGTTCTTCGACAACATGAAGCGTCGCTTCGACCAGCACACCACCCAGCAGCGCAATACTGAGTGGAAAGTGACACCTGGTGGCGGTGGAAGCACCCCTAAGCGTGAGACCGATATGGAATATAATGCCCGCAAGCAGCAGCGGCAGGCTGAAATAGATGCCATTCTCGACAAGATCAGCAAGAGCGGATACGACAGTCTGACCAAGGCCGAGAAGCAGCGGCTGTTTGAAGCCAGTAAGGAGTGATGGTTCAGATACTGAAAAGCTTCGTTCTCAATCTGTTAGCGGGAGCCAATGTGGCCATAGTGGTGCTGATGCTCTTGACGGGCTACAGCTATCTGCTGCATCCCGATAGCTATCCCCTGCTGGGCTGTATGGGCATGGTGTTCCCTTTCTTCCTGCTGGCCAACCTTCTTTTTGTTCCCGTGTGGGTGCTGTTCAGCTGGAAGCGCCTGCTCATCCCCGTGATGGGCTTCATGCTGGCCTATCCCTCCATACGTGTCTTCATCCCCCTTCATGGGCAGAGCCAACCTCCTGAGGGTGCCCTCCGCATAGTGTCTTATAATGTGTGCACCTTTGGTGGCAACTATAAATATGAACAGGCCTTCGATACCGTCTTCACTTACCTGAAGGCTCAGAAGGCCGATATCGTATGTCTGCAGGAAGACATGCACACCCCTTTTTCCGACTATGAGCGTTACTATCCTTATAACGACACCACTTGCGTATCCTCTACACCGACCAGAGGCTACAACTATATGGGCATACACACCCGTTTCCCCATTCTGAAGAAAGAGAGAATCAACTATCCCTCGAAGACGAATGGCTCGGTGGCCTATTTCCTGCAGGTCAACGGCGACACCGTCATCGTCATCAACAACCATCTGGAGAGCAGTCATCTCTCCCCCAGCGACCGCAACCGCTACGAGGAGATGCTGAAAGGCACCGTGGTTAGCGATACCGTGACGGTTGAGACGGCCCTGCTCGCCGGCAAGCTGGGTGAGGCCATGGCCATCAGGGCCGTCCAGGCCGACAGTGTGCACAGCTACGTGGAACGTCACAGCCGCTATCCCATCATCGTCTGCGGCGATTTCAACGACACCTCCGTCTCTTACGTGCGCCATCGTATTTCCCAAGGGCTTACCGACTGCTATGTGGAGACCGGCCGCGGACTGGGACTGTCGTTCAACAAACTTGGGTTCAACTTCCGCATTGACCACCTGATGTGCTCTAACCATTTTACTCCGTACGCGTGCGAAATTGATGATAAAATGGATGCCAGCGACCATTATCCGGTGCTTTGTTGGCTCGAAATGGCCGAAAAACCTTAAAAAATGTACAATAATAGGGTAGAAATTTTATGAAATGCAGAAAAATAGCTAAATTTGCAGGCTAAATTATGACTAAATAGCATAAAATCAATAAATAACATAATAAAAACAATGCAAAACAAAGGATTAGTTAAGACTATTGCAGTGGCCCTTGCGCTCATCTGCTGCTTCTACCTTTCGTTTGGATGGGTGACCAGCCATTACGAGGCTAAGGCAGAGGCAATGAATGCCGAAGAGGCAGGTTCAGGCGATCGCTATCTCGACTCGCTCAAGAACACAAAAGTTTATCCCATCCCCGGCGATGGTGTTTTCAGCTGGTACACCTTCAAGCAGTGCCGCGAACTGCAGATCGGACTCGGTCTTGATCTGAAGGGCGGTATGAACGTTATTCTGGAGGTGTCGGTACCCGATGTCGTCGACGTGCTGGCCGACCACAAGCAGGATGCTGCCTACCAGAAGTCCATGGCCGAGGCCAAGAAAGACGAGGAGACCAGTCAGGAAGATTTTATCACCCTGTTCATCAACCGCTGGAAGCAGAATGGCGAAGGCCGTCCCATGGCTGCCATCTTCGCTACACAGCAGATGAAGGGAAAGGTGAGCACCCAGTCGACGGATGCTGAAGTAGAAAATGCTTTGCGTGCTGAAGTGCAGTCGGCTATCGATAATGCTGAGAATGTTGTGCGTCAGCGCGTCGACAAGTTCGGTGTCGTACAGCCCAACATCCAGCGTCTGGAAGGCCAGTCGCGCATCATGGTCGAAATGCCTGGTGTGAAAGAGCCCGAGCGTGTACGTAAGCTGCTTCAGGGTTCGGCTAACTTGGAGTTCTGGGAGACCTACAACTCACAGGAGATTGTTCCCCTGCTCTCACAGCTCAACAGCCGCTATGCCATCCTGATGAGCAGCGAGCAGGCTACGGAGATCACCGACAGCGTGGCTGCCGAAGAGACTGCCCAGGCCGACAGCACCGCTGCTGCCGCCGACATCGCTGCCAAGCTGAACAAGGCTGCCGACAAGAAGATGGACAGCAAGATGAAGGAAGAGGCTCTGAAGCAGAACCCCCTCTTCGCTGTGTTCCAGCCCATTCAGGGTCAGGGACTGGCCATCGTAGGCTATGCCCTGGCTCGCGATACTGCTGATGTCAATAAGGTCATCTACTCTGATTTGGCTGGCCAGATTCTGCCTGCAGAGCTGAAGCTCCGCTGGGGTGCCAAGGCCGAGGACTTCGGCACAGGTGCCAGCGGTGACGTGTTTGCCCTCTATGCCCTGAAGATTACCGAGCCCAACGGACGCGCTCCGCTGGAGGGTGATGTCATCACCAGTGCCAAGGACGACTTCGACCAGATGGGCCATCCCTCAGTGTCGATGGAGATGAACAGCGACGGTGCCCGTCGTTGGTCACAGATCACCAAGCTGAACCTGGGCAAGGCCGTGGCCATCGTGCTCGACGACGCTGTCTACTCAGCTCCCCGCATCCAGTCACAGATTGACGGTGGCCGCTCGCAGATCACCGGTAACTTCACCATTGAGGATACCAAGGACCTGGCCAACACGCTGAACTCAGGTAAGATGCCGGCTCCTACACGTATCGTGCAGGAAGAGGTGGTAGGCCCGTCACTCGGTCAGCAGTCCATCAACCAGGGTATCATTTCGTTTGCCGTGGCCTTCGTGCTGCTCATGATCTACATGATCTGCCTGTATGGCTTCATCCCCGGTATCATCTCCGATATCGCTCTGCTGTTCAACCTGTTCTTCACGCTGGGCATCCTCACCTCGTTCCAGGCCGCACTGACCATGCCGGGTATTGCCGGTATCGTGCTGACGCTGGGTACCGCCGTCGATGCCAACGTGCTTATCTACGAGCGCACCAAGGAAGAGCTGCGCCGCGGCCTGAACGTCAAGGAGGCTATTGCCAAGGGTTACTCTAACGCCTTCTCGGCCATCTTCGACTCTAACTTCACTTCGCTCATCACCGGTATCATCCTGCTCTACTTCGGTACAGGTCCTGTGAAGGGCTTCGCCACCACTTGGATCATCGGTATCGTCGTATCGTTCTTCACCGCTGTGTTCATGACCCGTCTGGTCTATGAGAACCGCATGAAGAAGGACAAGTGGCAGAACCTCACCTTCACCACGAACTTCTTTGTCAACAAGATGTTCGTCGGCACGAAGGTCAACTTCATGACCAAGTATAAGGCCAGCTTCACCATCTGGGGAATTGCTGCCGTCTGCTTCATCATCAGCTTCGCCGTGCGCGGTCTGAGCCGCAGCATCGACTTCACCGGTGGTCGCAACTACGTGGTGACCCTCGACAAGGCCAGCCATGTTGAGGATGTGCGTGCAGCCCTCGAGGGTGCCTTCATCAACACCATTGGCGACAAGGCCGGTCAGCCTGCCAACACCAGCGTCATCGCTCTGGGTACCGACAACAAGACCGTGCGTATCTCTACCAACTGGGATATCGAGTCCAACAATCCCGAGGTTGACGACCAGGCCGAGGATATTCTCTACGAGACCCTCACTAAGGCAGGCTTCGTGAGCCAGGCCGACATTCAGGACTTCAAGAACCCCGATGTTCGCGAGGGCGGTTCCATCATCTCGTCGGCCAAGGTAGGCCCGTCGGTGGCTAAGACCATCACCTACGGAGCCATCATCTCGGTTATCATCGCCCTGATAGCCATCTTCATCTACATCTTCGTGCGTTTCCGCAACCTCGCCTTCTCGGTAGGTGCCATCGTGGCTCTGGCCTTCGATGCCCTGGTGGTGCTCGGCTTCTACAGCGTATGCTGGGGCTGGCTGCCCATGACGCTTGAGATCGACCAGGTGTTCATCGGTGCTATCCTCACCGTGATAGGTTACTCTATCAACGATAAGGTGGTGGTGTTCGACCGTATCCGTGAGAACATCAACCTCTATGGCAAGCGCGACCGTCAGGTGATCTTCAACGACTCGCTGAACCAGACGCTGGCCCGTACCATCAACACCTCGGTGACCACGTTCCTCGTGCTGATCATCATCTTCATCTTCGGTGGCGACAGCATCCGTTCGTTCTCGTTTGCCATGATCCTGGGCGTTGTCTTCGGTACGCTGTCATCTATCTTCATTGCAGCTCCCACGGCCTATCTCACCATGGGTAAGACCATCAAGGAAGAGGAAAAGGCATAAGGCCTATACCTTATATAATATAATACGGGCGGTGTCGCAACGATGTGACACCGCCCGTTTTTCTATTGAATAGTCTCATAACAGGACAACCCACGAACACAGGGATTTACTAATGTGCCAAAATAAGTGGCGGCTTCTTTGAGAAACCGCCACTTAGTCTGAAGTCTATAGTCTTTCTGTAGTCTGTAGTCTATTGTTTGAAGTCTGTAGTCTATAGTCTGTAACCTTCATCTATAGTCTGTTACATGCCCTTGCGCGAGCCGGAAATCTTGCAGGGGAACCAGAAGGAGGCAACAGTCTTCTTGTCGTATTCAGTATCCATGTAGAACTCGCCTTCGAGTATGTCTATGATGGCCTTGCAGATGGAGAGACCGAGTACCGATGTATCGTTGACATGGGTCAGCGCATCTTCCCTCTGGAGCAGCGAGTAGATGTCGGCACCGATGATGGTAGACTGTCCGATGCCCGAATAGGTAATGGTAACCTTGAGTCCCTTACGCTCTTTACCGTATTTGATGATGATGTCGCCCTGGGTAATATGGTTGGCGGCGTTCGTCAGCAGATGCATCATGAGCTGGTGCATGAAGTTCGTGTCGAGGACGGCATGACAGTGGGGCGAGAGGTCTGTGGAAACACGCACGGACACATCGGGCTTGGTATGATTCAGTGCCTCACGACGATAGGATGCCATCAGCTCCGTGAGGTTGACGTCTATGAAGGTGAAAGAAGGGGTGATGCCCTCGAATTTTGATAATTCCAACAGCTTTGTGACGAAATCGATGAGCTGTTTGGTGTTGTCATTGATATTAGTGGCCAACTCCTTCACTTGAGCAGGTCGCAGGTTCTCATCCTTTTCCTCAAGAATCATGTTGCTGAAGCCCAAAATGGCGTTCAATGGTGCGCGCAGGGTATGGCTAACGTTGTCGATGAAAGCAGACTTCAGCTGCTCGCTCTTCTGTGCACGCTTCACTTCTTTTCTCATCAGTTTGATGTAGTGCTGATGCAGAAAATAGTAAGCGATGGCAAAGGCTACGATAAGCAGGCAAATGGTTAAGATGATTAATTTCATAGTGATAATATTTTATAGATGTAAAAGAATTTCTACGCTAATCAATTGCAAAGATACAGCTTTTTTCAAATTAAATACATTTTTTGACCACTTTTTCATATTTTTGCAACAGATTAATGATTTAATTGAAAAAAATAAGGTATCTTTGCGTTACGAAACAAAATACTATACGTTTCTTTTTTTTAAAAAAGGTGACAGGGTGACAGAATGCCAATGTACAGGGCGTTTGCACCCTTTTTAAGGGTGACAGGAGGTGACAGAAGGGTGACAGGTAGGAAAAGAGGATGGCAGGTTGCTTGAAGCCATTGAATTCTCGAGAGAATTCAGTGGTCTAAACGTCATTTACACCTGCTAAACAGCCTCTTTAGCAATGAATTCTCTCGAGAATTCAGTTACAAATAAGGGCTTTGCAGTAGCAAATAGCATGCTCTTTGCAGTTAATAACGTATGACAATAAACAATGAAAGGATGAACAACCAAAGAAAAGTATTGATGAGGTATCTCTTCCGCCATGAGTGGAAGGAGAAATTTGTGACACTCAGCGAGATTGCCGAGCAGATAAGAAAAGGGAAGTACCAGAATCGCGTGGATGCCGCAAGGGGATTCAAGGAGATAGCCATAGAAGGGGGAATGGTCTGTGGGCCGATGGCGGCAGAGGAGCTGCCTGAGGTCATGCCGTCGAAGGGCGAACAGGGGCAGTATACCGGACTGGTACTGCTATCGTTCAGTGTCGAAGAGGGCGTTGAGACGATGGAGCGGCTGCGGCGTGCAGTGAACCTATGGGAGCAGACGCTATTGTCCTTTGTCAGCGCCACGGGTCAGTCGCTGGAAGTGATCGTACTTTATCGTCTGACGGGCGGCGGCCTGCCTGCCGACAAGGAGCAGATAGCGCTGTTTCAGCAGTATGCCTACAAGCGGGCAGCAGAGTTCGGCTATGCGTCGACAGGCTTCAAGCCCGACGAGGTGGCTCACGACGGCACCGAATCGTTCCGCATCTCCAGCGACCCCAGCATCTACTATCACCCTGAGGCCACTCCCATCGAGATGCCACAGCCCACGGAACCGCTGACGGAGGAGTCGGCACAGATGGTGGGCAGACCTGCTGAGGTGAAGCTCGATACCGAGGTACTGCCCGGCTACACCCGACGCGAGATGGATGCCACGAAGTTCAACTTCATCTGCCGCGAACTGGCCAACGATGAAGAGACTGACGAGGAAAACTACCTGATGAAGCTGGCCACAGCATGCTGCAAAGCAGGTATCGACAAGGAGCTGGCCATCAAGGAAACCATCTGCATGTGGATGTTCTTCCGAAAGGACGTTCTGGTGCGCTCCACCTTCAACGCGGCCTACGAACAGCATCCCTTAGGGCGTAAGAATCCGGTGGAGCGTACACTGATGCACCAGCAGCTGCTCGAAGAGTTCCTTCGGAGCCGCTACCTATTCCGGCGCAACAGCGTGACGGGCGACCTGGAGTATATGGAGAAATACCGCTATGTCCTGTGGTGGAAGACGCTGACGGAGGAAGCCCGCAACGACATGAACAATGCGGCCATCATGGAAGGCATCAAAGCGTGGCCGAAAGACCTGGACCGCGTGCTCATCTCAGAACATACGGAAACCTATGACCCCGTTCGCGAGTGGCTCAACGGCTTGCCCCGATGGGACGGCCATGACCGTTTGGGCGAGATGGCCGACCGTGTGAAAACACAGGCCACCGGCTGGCGCGAGAACTTCAAGATATGGATGCGCTCGATGGTAAGCCAGTGGCGGGCTGGGCGCGACGCACTTTACGGTGCCCAGATGGTGCTGATGCTGGTGGGCGGACAGGGTACGCGGAAGTCAACCTTCATGCGCCTGCTGATGCCCCGAGAACTGATGCCCTATTACATTGACCGCATCGACTTTGCCAACAAGAAGGAAGCCCTGCGGGCGTTGAGCCGTTTTCTGCTCATCAACATCGACGAGTACGACCAGGTCAGCAAAACGCAGATGGCCTTCCTGAAGCACCTCATCCAGCGCACCGACGTGAAGGAACGCAAGCTCTATAGCACCACCTTCGAACAGAGCCGGCGCTATGCCGCCTTCTGTGCCACAACCAACTCGCTTGTGCCGCTGAAGGACGACAGCGGCAGCCGTCGCTATCTGGTCGTCGAGGTCAGCGACGTGATCGACACCAATACGCAGGGCGACCGGCAGATAGACTACCGTCAGCTCTATGCCCAGATTGTGTATGAGATAGAAAACGGCGAGGAATATGCATTCACGGGCGAACGCGAAAAACAGATCATAGACCAAAACGCCGACTACTACGAGACACCGAACATCGTTGCCCTGTTCGAAGACCTGTTCCGAATGCCCCAGGCTGGCGACCAGACCTTACTGCTGAGTCCCACCGAGATTCTCAACCGTATCAAGGAGATGAGAAAGATAAATGTGGTCAACCTATCAAACGCCACGCTCATAGGTAGTTACCTCCACCGAAACGGCTACCAGAAAGGGAAGGGAGAGAAGCGACGCTGCTATCTCGTAGCCCTGAAAAGCTGACACCCTTCTGTCACCTTCTGTCACCCTTAAAAAAGGTGCAGATGTCCTGTACATCGGCATTCTGTCACCCTGTCACCCATTTTTATAAAAATTACAGTATATGAAATACAAAATCGTCAAAGAAACCAAGCCCACGCTGAAGACCTTCGGCAAGTACAAGGCCCAGGCCGTACACCATGAAGAGGTGGACAGCGAACAGATTCTGAAAGAAGTAGCCAAACGTTTGGGCACCTCCGAGGGCGACGTCCTCGGTGTGATGATGGGCCTGTCGGCCGTCATCGCACGCCATCTGCGCAATGGCGACAAGGTGAGGCTCGACACCTGGGGACTGATGAAACTCGAAATTGAGAGCGACAAGGTGGAAAGTCCCAAAGACTTTCGACCGAAGAAGCACATCCGTGGCGTACGCCTCCACTTCCTGCCCGAAAGCGAGAACGGCAAGCCTGAGCTCTATCAGGGCCTTAAGTTCGAGAAGGAGAAGTAGTGAAATATTTTGAATAGAGCACATTATTTCACCTGTTTTTTTTATACTTTTGCAACTATTATTTGAATTTCTGTTGAAAAAGATGTCGCTATACAATCCCTTTCAGACCGTAAGGAAGTCGGGCTGGCTGCTCTTGCTGATGCTGCTTTTCTGCATGGCAGGGAGATGCGTGGCACAGGATGCTTTCACTTCGCAGCCGCTATCCGATAGCGTCTTTGCCGTGATGCAGGGCAGGAGCTATCCCAAGGGATGCACCGTGAAGCGCGCCGACCTGCGCTACCTCACCGTGCTGCATGTCGATGCACAGGGTGAGACGCACCGTGGCGAGCTGGTGTGTCACAAGACGATTGCCGACGATCTGCTCTACATCTTCAAGGAGCTCTATAAAGCCCGCTATCCTATTGAGCGCATGCGGCTCATCGACAACTATAATGCCGACGACGAGCTGTCGATGACGGCCAACAATACCTCCTGCTTCTGTTATCGTGTCGTGGCAGGCTCGAACCATCTGTCGAAGCATGCCCGTGGGCTGGCCATTGACATCAACCCGCTGTATAATCCATACGTGAAGGGGAAGAGCGTGAGGCCCGAAGGCGGACGCCCCTATGCTAACCGCTCGCGCGCGTATCCTTATAAAATAACGAGGGGCGACCTGCTTTGGCGACTCTTCACCGAGCGTGGCTTCAAGTGGGGCGGTGCCTGGCGCTCGCTGAAGGATTGGCAGCATTTTGAGAAGTGAAAAGAAAGACCCCTCCCAGCCTCCCCTGTAAGGGGAGGAGAGTGGTGGGAGGAGAGAGGAGAGTGGAGAGTGAATAATGAAAAGTGAAGAATAGGATGCTTGCAAGTCATTTTTACGAAGGCCTTGTAGAGGCCGGATGCGATGAGGCGGGACGCGGCTGTCTGGCTGGCGCTGTGTATGCGGCTGCGGTTATCTTGCCGCCCGACTATAAGAACGCGTTGCTCAACGATTCGAAGCAGCTCACCGAAAGGCGACGCTACCAGCTGCGTGAGGAGATAGAGCGCGATGCCGTGAGCTGGGCCGTGGGTATCGTGTCACCGGAGGAGATTGATCATATCAATATCCTCAATGCCTCTATCCTGGCCATGCACCGCGCCTTGGACCAGCTCTCTGTGCGACCGCAGGCCGTCATTGTCGACGGCAACCGCTTCAAGCCGTATCAGACCCTTCCTTATACCACGATTGTGAAGGGCGATGGCAAGTATCTCTCCATCGCTGCCGCCTCCATTCTGGCCAAGACTTATCGTGACGACTATATGAATCGTCTGGCCGAGGAATATCCGCAGTATGACTGGCTGTCGAACAAGGGCTATCCCACGAAGAAACACCGTGAGGCCATCCGTGAGTATGGCATCACTCCTTATCATCGCCGCAGCTATAATCTGCTGGGCGATGGTCAGCTGTCGTTTGATTTTGGTGAATAGGCTGTTGCTGCCTTCTTCTTGAAGGGTGTTAGATGATGGGCAGGGAGATGCCGCAGATCTTCTGATAGACATCGAGGGCATAGACATCGGTCATGCCTGAGATGTAGTCGATGACGGCCATGAGGCGTGTTTCCAGACGAGGGCTGTCAATGTCGTACTGACTGGAGACGCGGCCTATGAGCTGTTGCGAATAGTAGCGCTCGGGATGTTCGATGGCCTCGACCATCAGTTCCATGAGCGTGGCCATGATGCGATAACCTGACAGCTCCACATCGAGAACGGGTTGGCTGCGATAGATGCGCTGGCGGGCCACCTCGGTGCAGGCTTTATAGGCCTGGCATGGCTGGTCGCTGATATTATTGATGAGCGAACCGCTGAAGGTCCCGGCAAGGATTTCTTCCTCGTGGGCCATGAAGGTCTGTACACATTCGTTCTCCAACATGCCGATGACGCATGCCCGCATGTATTGCACCTTCTCGTTCAGGTCGGTAAGCTCCTCGTCGTTGATACGCTTCAGTATCTTTTCCCTGTTTGTCTCGCTGAAGAAAGCCAGCATCATCTGTGAGGTCTCCTCATAGGAGAGAATCTTCAGCTTGAAGGCATCCTCCAGGTCCATGATTTCATAGCAGATGTCGTCGGCAGCTTCCACGAGATACACCAGCGGATAGCGCGCCCATCGTTCCTGATTGCCATCGGCCTGTAGCATGGGTATGCCCAGCTGGTGGGCAATGGTCTTATAGTTGTCGTATTCGCTGGTGAAGAAACCGAACTTGTTCTTGGTGGCGTGGTAGGAGGGGAAGGGATATTTCACAATCGATGCCAATGTGCTGTAGGTCATGGCGAAACCGCCCTGCCGACGGCCCTTGAAACTATGGGTGAGCAGTCGGAAAGCGTTGGCATTACCGTCGAAGTGGGTGATGTCGCTCCAGAATGCTGCCGACACCATCTCTTTCAGATAGGTACCCTTACCCTCGGTGAAGAATGTCTGGATGGCTTTCTCGCCAGAGTGGCCGAAGGGTGGGTTGCCCATGTCGTGGGCCAGACAGGCGGTGGCTACAATCTGTCCTATCTCAGACACCAACGGACTGAGTTCGTCGCCATACCGCTTCAGTAGTTGTTGGTAGACATCATTACCTAAAGACATGCCCACCGAAGCTACTTCGAGCGAATGGGTCAGGCGGTTATGCACGAAGACGCTGCCCGGAAGGGGAAACACCTGCGTCTTGTTCTGTAGACGGCGGAAAGGGGCCGAGAAAATCAGGCGGTCGTAGTCACGCTTAAACTCAGTACGAATTCCCGAGCTATGCTCAGGATGCCGGTGCTCCTGCCCCAGTCGGCAGTTCGATATCAGTTGATTCCAGTTCATAGGCTGCAAATGTAGTCATTTCCCTTGAAAAAACAAGGAAAAAGCACTATTTAACTATGTTGATAGTGCTTTTTCCATATTTAATCCGTATTTTTGCACCTTATTAATAAATAGCTGTTCATGAAGATACAAGTTGTCAACCGAGGGCATCAGCCACTTCCGGCCTATGCCACCGAGCAGAGTGCAGGCATGGATCTCAGGGCCAACCTCAGTGAGCCCATCGTGCTGCATCCGCTGGAGCGTCGTCTCATCCCTACAGGAATATATATTGCCCTGCCCGAAGGCTATGAGGCACAGGTGCGCCCCCGTAGCGGCCTGGCCTTGAAACATGGGCTCACCGTGCTCAATGCCCCTGGCACTATCGATGCCGACTATCGCGGCGAAGTGGGCGTGGTGCTCATTAACCTGTCAAACGAGGATTTCACCATCAACGACGGTGAGCGCATAGCCCAGATGGTTGTTGCCCGCTATGAGCAGGCCGAGTTCGTAGAGGTAGAGAAACTCGACGAGACAGAGCGTGGCAGTGGTGGCTACGGCCATACGGGAGTGAAGTGAGTGATGTGAGTGAAGAGTGAATAGTGAATAGTGAAAAGTGAAGAGTGATGAGTGCTGTGAAGATGAAATTCCTGTGGCTGGTTGTCGTGCTGGGCAGTTTACCGCTGCTGGCAGGAGCTGACGACTATGAACAGCACCGCAAGTATGATACTTTCTTTCTGGAGGCTATGCTGGAGAGGCAGAGAGGGCATCATGATGCCGCCTTCAGTCTGCTGACTCGGTGTCAGGAGATTGACTCCACAGCTTCTGAAGCCTACTTCTTCCTGGCACAGTACTATTCCGAGATGAAGCAGGCCGACAAGGCGCTCTCCTATTTCCAGAAAGCAGCCCAGCGCGATACCGCAAACACTACTTATATGGAGATCCTGGCACAGGCCTATATCTCCAAGGAGCGCTATGCCGATGCCATCACCGTAGTGGAACATCTCTACGAAACCGACAAGAGCCGTCAGGACCTGTTGGAGACGCTCTACAGGCTCCATTTGCAGCAGCATAGTTTCGAGAAAGCTATCGCCGTGCTCGATCGCATGGAGCTCATCGATGGTAAGAGCGAGCGGCTGTCGCTGGCCAAGAGCGGTCTCTACCT
>Ga0310690_10002132_pt1 | contig 33051 bp, 37 predicted proteins | sample AusTroGonzalo_MG_2_FD_207661 | JGI IMG/M metagenome (GOLD analysis project Ga0310690, IMG submission 207661) | Bovine rumen microbial communities from tropical cattle in Woodstock, Queensland, Australia - Gonzalo_04 (v2) (version 2) | ecosystem: Host-associated > Mammals > Digestive system >...
GCTGTGCGCGGCGCCAAGGGTGCGCACGATGTCGTAGCGCGGCAGCTGCATGTGGCGCGCCTGCAGCCACTCTTGCAGACTGGTTTTGGCATCTTTGGCGGCGGCTGTGAGCGCCGGGGTGATTGACGCGCGACGCGATAAATCAGCGCGCTTGGATGCGATAAATCGCGTCGCTTTTTTTTGCGCCTAGTGCAAAGGAATTGCGGTTAGGGATTTATTTGGCGTTTCCGTGGAAAGTGAAACGCCGGAGCACACATCATGCAGCGCATCGAGCAACTCCGCCGCAGTCGTATGCCCATGCACCGTATCGCTGCCATCGTCAGGCGCAGCGTGGCCACTGTCAGCCGCGTGCTGGCACGCCTGGGGCTGTCAAGCCTCAAAGACTTGCAACCCAAACAGCCCGTGGTGCGCTACGAGCACGAGGCGCCAGGTGAGTTGCTGCACATGGACACTAAAAAGCTCGCCCGCATCATGCGCCCTGGTCATCGCGTCACGGGCAACCCACGCGATACAGTGCCAGGAGCGGGCTGGGAAGTGGTTCACGTGGCCATTGATGACCACTCACGAGTGGCCTTTGCACAGGTGTATACGGACGAGACGGAATACTCGGCAGCGCACTTTCTCAAAGCTGCCGTGGACTACTACAAGGCGCTTGGCGTGACTATCAAGCGCCTGATTACCGACAACGGCTCCGCCTACCGTTCACGGCTGTTTGCTCGCACTTGTAAAGCCTTGGGCATCAAGCACACCTTCACGCGGCCATACCGCCCACAAACCAATGGCAAGGCCGAACGCTTCATCCAAACATGCCTGCGTGGATGGGCTTACGTGCGTAGATGGAACAACAGTGCCGAACGCACCGCATGGCTGCCTGCATTCCTGCACTACTACAACTGCCATCGTCCCCATTCATCTCTTGGTGACAAGCCCCCAGTTTCCAGACTTTTTAGGAACAACGTATTGAAATTCGACACCTAGCCCCGCCCGTGCACGGGTGGCGGGCCTTGGCCTGACTTCCTGTTGCATCTAGCCGCTGCGCGGGCGGCGGATGGCGGGAGAGGGAGGAAAGAACATCACACGGGCAGGTCAGGCATGGTGTCAATACGCATGAACGGCCCCCAGTCTTGGTCGCCGGCGAGTTCGGGCACGTACAGCGCCTCGCCGCCCAGCGTCAGGCTGCCGGCGCTGTCGCCAATCCATGGGAAGTCGCCGCTCATGGCGAGGCTGATGCGGGGGATGATGACGCGCACTTTCTGCCCGTCGCCGTTGATGCCGGAAAAGATGATGCCTTTCTCGACGTTCGTGCGGCTAAACGCCGCGATGTTGACGTAGCCGGCGTATTCGTAGTCAACGGTGAGCGGCTCCTGGTGCTCGTCCGTGTGTTTGAGCAGGCGCAGGCGGCCATGGTCGGCGTCTGACACTTCGTAGTGTTCGCCTTCCACATATGCAGTGCCGGCGGCGTCTTCAATGACGATGCTGGAAGCGCGCGGGTTTTTGAGGAAGAAGTAATCGCCCTCGGCAAGCTGGGCAAGCTGCTCATCGGTCACAGTGCCGGCGTCTTTGACGGCGGCGGCGCCGAAGAAGGCTTGCGCGAGGGTGCGGCTGTCAAACTGAATCATTTCCAGCGTGACGTTGAGGCTCTTGGAGGTTTCAATTTCCTTCAAGGTGAGGCGCTGGCCGGAGCAGGATTCTTTCAGCGTTTCGGTTTCGCGGCTGGGGGTGGCGGTGAGGGTGCGGTTGCCGCAGCCGACGCTGTAAATGTCCACGAGGTAGCCCATTTCGGGGCGGCCCCGGTTGGGGTCAAAGGTGCCGATGTGGACAGGCCCCTGCCCGTTCCAGATGATGGAGGTGGATTCAATGCCTGGCATGGTGTGGTTTCTCCTTGAGTGGGTGGTGGTTATTCGGTTTCAGCGGTGGCTGCAGCCTCTGTAGGGGCAGACCTTGTGGCTGCCCGTCTGTGGTTTGCACGCGGCGCACGCCCGCCCACAAGGGACGCCCCTACAGGTTCATCGCCGCGCTCGGGTGCGGCGGTGGCAACGCCTACGCCAATGAGCCAGGCGGCTTTGCGCTGCGGCAGGGTGAGGGTGCTGCCGGCGGGGTAGTTGCGCCCGGCGTGGCGGTGTGGTTTCAAGAGTGTGATGTGTGCGGTCATGGTTTGGCCTGCGGGTGCGGGTGGTGGTGGCGAGCGCCCTGCGCGCGCTCGGCGGTGAAGGTGAGGTGCCAGCTGTCTTCCAGCAGCAGCACGGCGGCGTCGTAGTCAAGCGTGCGCCCGCTCTGCCAGCCTATGCTGCGGCAGCCAGGCTGCGGGGGGCGCCAGCCAATCAAGGCGCCGCGCAAGGCGCCCAGCAACGCCAGACGCGCATCGGCCATTTGCTCGCCCCGCTGCTCACGCCAGTGCCGGAGGGCGAGGATGGTGGTGAACTCCACGCGGCTTTCAAAGGCGCACTGCCCTGGTGTGTCAGGGAAGCGCCCGCTGTTTTGCTCGGCAGCAAAGATGACGTAGCACGCCGGGGTGCGAAAGCTGCGCAGTTCCTGCACCGCCGCGATGTCGGCGGCGCCGCCCACGAATTGAAGCTCGGGCAGGCATTCGCGGATGCGCTGCTGCACCTGGGCGGTGCTGAAGGCGGGGAAGGCGCCGGGCAGCACGATACTCATATGAAGTACCTCATCTGCACGCGGCTGAAGACGGCGCGGCTGTCTTCCTTCACTTGCGCTATGGATGCAAGCTGCGCCTCCGATTTGTGGATTTGCACGCTGTCTGCGCCGTGCAGCGAGAAGCGCCCATTGGCGGTTTGCTGCAAGAGTTTGAGCGCGTCTTCGTAGTTGCGGACGATGGGGTCGGTGCTCTCCAAGGTGCGGCGGTCTTTGTGCAGCAGGTAGCGGGTGATGGAGCGCGCCCATTGGCCCACGAGCGGGGGGCAGGGGGTGAGGGGCAGCGCGTAGCCTTTTTTGCCCAGATACCCGTCGATGATGGCGTCGGCGGCAAGCTGCGCAGCGGCGATGACGCGCAGGGCGTCTTCGGCGGCCTGCCGCTCTTCATCGCTGGCGCTGGGCGGGGTGGTGCCGCGCAGCAAGCTATCGAGCAGCGCGGCGGGCGCGACGGGCAGGTGCTCGGGCGTGGCGACCTCGGCGAGTTCCTGCGCGCCGGGCGCGTCGGCGAGCATGGGCGGCGTGGCGTAGGGCATTGCGGCGGTGAATGGTGAATGGTTAGTGGTAAATGGCTCGGGTAAATGGCTTTGCTGTTCGCCATGCACCATTTACCATTTACCGTTCACCATTTACAAAAATCAGAGCCAGTCGGCGACCAAAAGCTCGCAGGCGCCGCGCAGCACGTTGGTTTCGGTGGTGGTGCCGTTCGGCCCCACGAGAAGCTCGGCTTCCAGCAGGCGCCGGGCGTCAAAGCGCAGCGGCTTAGGCACCACCAGCAGGTTGGGGCTGATGCCAAGCGGCCTGCCGTGGTCGCCCGTCTGGCTGCTCATGGCGGTGATGGCGGCTTTGAGGTTTTCGGCGGTCAACGCCTTGTTGCTGGCCCAGGCAAGCTGCCAGAAGCCAAAGCCGGCGGCGCGGCGGCAGTCCACGCCGTAGATGTACTCGGCCTGCCAGAAGACGTTGTCGTCCGCCTCTGCCGTCTTGGTGACGAAAGCCGGTTCCTTGCGCGTTTGCAGGATGAGGGGCTTCAAGCTGCGGCGCGTATCCAGCAGATACCAGCTTGGCAGCGCGCCGCCAGCATCGTCGGCAACGTTGCTGACCTTGACTTCCTTGCCCTTTTCATTGAGCACTTTGTGCTCGGCAGAAAAGAACGGCTGCCCGTCGTAGCAGGTAGCGGTGCGCCCGTCGCGGAGCAAGCCAAAGACAAGCTGGTCGGGGTGCGCGGCGCTGGCGGCGCCCATCTCTTGCATGAGCGGGGTGTAGACGCCGTACTGGTCGTCCTCAATGGCCGTGCGGGGCACGGCCACGGTGAGCTCAAAGGCGCGATTCTTGATGGTGTAGCCGTGCCCCTGGATGCCGTGCACGACGCGCTCGCCAAGCCATTCGCGCAGGCCGGGCAGCTGCCCCAGCCAGGCGTATTCCTCTGCCGATGTGGTGCTGGGCACTTGCGTGGCGATGGCCTGCCACTGGCTGGCAGCCTGCCCCAGCCCCGCTTTGAAGGCGGCGTTGTAGGCGGTAAAAAGGGTTTTGAGGTTTGCTTGGGTAATCAGCATGGCTGCGCCTCCTTAGGGTTTGATGGTTCCGATGTCAATCCACACGCCTTCATCCTCCACGGCGAAGATGCGGCCTGCGGCGGGCATACCGCCGCTTTTGACGGTGTGGCAGTTTTCAATGCCGGCATTCATGCCCACGCGCGCTTGCGGCACGGGTTCTGCCTCGCTGTTCTCAAACAGGTAAACGCCGTTGGTGGCGCCGTGCACGTGCGTATCCCCTTTTGTGGCGTCAGCACGGCGCAGCGCAACGCCGCGCGCAGGATTGTTGCTGCCGGCAATGGGCATGGGGGCGGCAAGCCCCTCCTTGTTCAAGCCATACAGGGCGCCGGCGGGGATGATGGCGCCGGCGGCGAGCGGATCAGAGACGCGCTCGCCGCAGCGGCGCGTGAGGATGCGGTCAGCGGTGGCATCTACCATCTCTGCGCACCTTAGAGTTTGTGCCCAACTTTGACCCACACGCCGGCATCATCGATATCAAAGATGATGCCCACGGTGCAGCTGCCCGCCGCGCCCACGGTGTGACAGTCCACCACCTTGGCGTTCTTCTTGCCAATGTCGGCGCGGGTAATGGAGCCGTCGCTTTCAAAGTGAATGCACCCGTGCTTGCCCTCTACCAGTGCGTCGCCCGCCGTCTGGTCAGCACGGCGCAGTGCCACGCCGCGCAGCGGCCCGGGGCTATCAGCAGCGGCAGGGATAGCAAAGCCGCTTTTATCCAGCGCATACATGGCGCCGGCGGGGATGATGGCGCCCTCGGCCAGCGGGTCAGCAAAGCCGCGAGCGCCGCGCTCGGCGATGGCGCGGTCAGCAGTAATGTCTACCATCTCTCTCCTTACCTTGCGGCGGCGAAGTTTTCAGGGGTGATGCCGCAGGCAGCGGCAATGCGGACCTCTGCCTCGGTCAGCCTGGCTGCGGGTTTTTCCTGCGGCGCCTTGCCGCCCGTCTGCGTGGCGGTGAGCGCGGCGATGGGCTGCGCGGTGTCCAGGTAGGCTTTGAGTGCGGCCACGTCCTTGCCGCCGAGTTCACGCGCCCATTTCTCCTGCGCGGGCAGCAGGCGCCCGTCTTTGAGGGCGGGCTGCACGAGGTCGTCCACGGCGCGGGCGGCGGCCTCGGCAGTCAGCGCCGCCACCTGCGCCTGCAGCTCCTTCAGGGTGGCCACAGGGGCGTACTTGGCGGGGTCGGGGGTGGCTTTGGCAGCGGCGACAGCCTCATCGCGCGCCTTGGTGAGGGCGCAGCAGGCGTCGATGATGTCCTTCTCGCTCGCGCCCTTGGGCAGGCCAAGCGCAAAGCACACGCCCGCCGATACGCCGGCGGGCAGAGCGCCGGCTGTTTCATCAGCGGGCGGCGTGGTGGGGGGGTCTTGAGTCATTGGGTGGGTCTCCTCGGTGTGGGGATGGGGCAGGAAGGCGCGCGCAGCCGCCAGCGCCAGCGGCGCCATGCCGCTGATGGCGGGGTTGTTGGTGAGGGCGCCCATGAGGATGCGCTGCACGCGCCCCGTGGCTTTCTCAAAAGCGAAGACGGGAGAGAAGTAGCGGTACTCGCCGGCGCGGATGAAGGCTTTCGCGCGCGCTGTGAGTTCCGCCAGGGCAAACAGACCTTTGCCCGGCTTCCACACCAGGGCGCGGATAAAGCCGGCGGCAGGCGCGGGCTGGCCGCTGGTGGCGGCGTGCAGCGTCTGGTGCTCGTAGTCGATGACGGGCGGCTGCGCGGCGTCAAAGTCGGCAATGCAGCGCGCGGCGTCCGCCTCGTCCATGCGCCAGCCGCCAGCGGGCACATCCGCGCGCCCATCGTTGGGCGTGAACCGGCCAGCCGGCGTCACCTGAATCAAAAAGGGCGCCGCCCCCTCAGCGCCCGCACGGGGCGCTTCAAGGGCGGCAAAGCAGGGAGCCACTGCTACACATGATGAGCACGTCGTCATGCCACGCATCGTGCGCGGCAGCCGCCCCGCGCGCCGAGGAAAGCGGTTTAAAAAATGGCGTCACACCGCCATCGGAGATGGGGTTTAGGGGGGGTGCGCGGTTGATGGGGCGTTGTGCGCTCAGGCGAAGCGCACACCCGCCCAGCGCACTCGGCCAAGGACGGTGATGCCGCCTGGTGAATCCTTGGTGATGACGATGGGCAGCCACCAATTCGGTTTTTCGCAGCTCACATGCACCTGCCCAGGCATGCGCTGGAGGCGCCGAATCATCAGCGTGCCACCCATATCAAGGACGTAGAAACCATCGGCTGGCACCGAATCAACGTACAGGTCAGCATAGACGCTTGTATCGAGCAGCACCGTATCACCATCGCGCAGCAGCGGCTCCATATCGCGGTCAGACACGTCCATCAGCGCAAGCTGATTGTGCGTAATGCCAAGGTGCGCCCTGATGAACTGGCGCGGAAACGGCTGCATCGTTCGCACCCTGTCGAGGTCGTTGAAGGCGCCACCGTATATGTTGGAAGACTGCCCGTCAAAGTGGGGCACAAAGACGTAGTCCTTGTCTTCCGCCGCCCGCGTGCAGAGGTCTGGAATGAGGGTCGGTTGGATGACACGCACATCTTCTCCGAGAAGGCGAGCGGCATCTACGCCAAAAACCTCTTTCATGCGCCAGACAAGGGAAATGCCTGGCTCGCTTTCACCCTTCTCTATGCGGTAGAGCGTATTGCGATGCACGCCAAGCACCTCAGCCAAGTCATCAATTGAGCGCCGCCCGCGTAGCTCGCGCACGCGCTTCCCAAAAAGAGCAAGGCGAGCTGACTAAGTGGGCGCAACTGACAAAGTGTGACTTGATTGACAATTGTCACAGTAAAGTGGACTAAGTTTCTTGGAGCCGTCTACTTTGTGGTGCAGAATAGGGCGCATGAATACCAAACAAGGTTCTTTGTCCGCCGATTGGCACCCCGCAGATGTGAAGGCTGCGCTTGAAAAAAGAGGGTTCAGTCTCCGCGCACTTGCCGCGATGTGGGGCTACACCCACATCCAGAAGGCTCTGCGCGAGCCTTGGCTCGCAGCCGAGGCCGTTATCGCGCAGGCCATCGGCGTGCCGCCAGAGCAAATCTGGCCAAGCCGTTACCAGCAGCCGCGCCCGCGCGCAAAGGCGCTCACGCGCAAAGTCAAAGTCAGCCGCAGCGGGCGCGTGCGCCGCGTCCAGGAGGTGCAGGCATGAGCGCCGACCGCAACGCCACTTCCCGCGTCCTGGACCTGCTTGAGGTTCTTTGCGGCCACCCCACCAGCGGCGCCAGCAACGCAGAACTCGCCGCCGCCACCGGCAGCGCGCCGCATCAGGTCACACGCGACGCCGCCGCCCTGATTGCCAAGGGCTGGTGCCGCAAGGACGAAGAAACCGGGCGCTTCTTCCCCACGCCCGCCTTCACCCGCCTCTGCTACCGCGTCGATGCCGACATCCAGCGCGCCCAGCAGCGTCTTGCCGACCTGCATCACGCATTCCGCGATGGGCGCGCATGAGCGCCCCCGCCTTTCCGCAACCCCAAGGAGCACACATGCCACGCCAACCCCGCACCATCGCCGCCGACATCATTGACGCACCTTCCACCACCGCCATCACGCCCGAGCAGCAGCAGGCCGACGCCGCCATCATCGCCACGCAAAACGCCCTCGCCGCCGCCGAGGGCAACGCGCGCAGCCTCGCGCGGCAGCTTGGCTACGACGGCAGCCTCACGCCCGGCGCACTGGAAGACGAAATCCGCTTCTACCAGCGCCGCACCGTTGAGTGCCTGCTTGAGTGCGGCAAGCGCATGCTGCTGCTGAAAGAACTCACGCCGCACGGCGAGTTTGTGCAGCGCGTGGAAATGCTTGGCTTCTCGTATCGCACGGCTGCGCGCTTCATGCAGGCGACCTTGAAGACGCTCAAAAGTGCCAATTTGGCACTTTTGACCAGCCAGGTCAAAAGCCAATCCGCCTTCCTTGAGCTTGTCACCCACGACGACGACGCCGACATTGAAGCCGTCGCCCAGCTTGACGACATCGAGCGCATGAGCGCCAGCCAGCTTCGCGCCGCGCTGCGTGAAGCCAAGGCAGAGCGCGAGGCGCAAGACCGCCGCCTGGACGCCAAGCAGCGCCGCATCGACGCCCTCGAGCAAGAAGCCGAGTGCCAGCACGCCGCCCCCGAAGACGAAGCGCACGCCGCCCGCGCGCAGCGCATCGACGACTTCAAGCACGACGGGCGCGCCAGCGCCGACGACGTGCGCACGCACACCACCGGGCTGCGGCGCGAGCTGGTGCGCATCACCGACTACTTCGGCCAAGACCCCCACGCTATCCCCACCGCGCTGCGCATTGAGATGCGCGCCTGGGTGCAGGGCTGCATCGCCATCCTGCGCGAGCTGCTGGAAGACTTTGCGCTCGACGGCGCGCTCGACGATGACGAAATCCGCGCCGACATCGCCGCGGCGATGGCGTTCAGCAGCGAGGGCGCTGCCGATGAATCCGCTGCCGCCGCCTGAGCACGGGGACGCCGCCGACATGCCGCCCCTGCCGCCCGCCGCCGTGCAGCGCCTCGCCGAATGTAGCGCGGCCATGTCCGCCGCCCCGCATGGCCAGCAAACCGCGCTGCTGACCGCTGCCGCTGCCGAACTGGGCATCTCCAAGAGCACAGCCTGGCGGCACCTGCAAAAGCTGCGCGCCGCGCCCGCGCGCCGCCAGCGCAGCGACGCCGGCGCCACCAGCGTCACGCGCGCAGAGGCCGTGTGCATCAGCAGCGTGGTGATGGAGGCCATGCGCAAGGGCGACAAGGCGCTGATGACCGTCGAGCACGCCCTTGACACGCTGCGCTATGCGGGGCGCGTGCGCTGCGAGGCGGTGGATGAAGCCACGGGCGAGGTGCGCCCGCTGACGGCGCGCACGGTGGAGCGCGCGCTGCGGCACTACGGCCTGCACCCCAAGCAACTGCTGCTTCCTGCGCCGCACACGGAGCTGCGCAGCCTGCACCCCAACCATGTGTGGGAGGTGGACGCCAGCCTGTGTGTGCTGTTCTACCTGCGCGCCGGCAAAGACAACGCCGGCGGCCTGCAAGTCATGCGCCATGACGAGTTTTACAAGAACAAGCCCAGGAACTTGAAGCGCATCGAGAACGACAGGGTATGGCGCTACGCGATTACTGACCACCGCAGCGGCTACATCTTCGTGCACTTCGTGCTCGGCGCCGAGAGCGGCATGAACCTCGCCGAGAGCTTCATGGCCGCCATCCAGCAGCGCGGCCATGACCCTTTTTACGGTGTGCCCCACATCCTGATGATGGATATGGGCAGCGCCAACACCGGCGCGCTGTTCCAGAACCTCTGCCGCCGCCTTGGGGTGCGCGTCATCGCGCACGCGCCGGGCAACGCCCGCGCCACGGGGCAGGTAGAGGGGGCGCACAACATCATCGAGCGCAAGTTTGAAAGCAGCCTGCGCTTCAAGAGCGTGCATTCACTGGACGAACTCAACGAGTTCGCGCTTGTCTGGTACCGCTGGTTCAACGCGACCAAGATTCACAGCCGGCACGGTCAGACAAGGGCGCAGGCGTGGATGAGTATCACGCCCGAGCAGCTTCGCATCGCGCCAGCACCAGAAGTCTGCCGCGCGCTGCTGACGCACGCGCCCGAGCCGCGCGATGTGAGCCGCACGCTCACCGTGAGCTTTGGGGGCGCGGAATACGACGTGCGCGCCGTGCCCGGCATTGAGAAGGGCGCCAAGGTGCTGGTGGCTATCAACCCGTGGAAGCACCCGCAGGCCGTGTGCATCGTGGAGCGCGGCGCGCAGGGCGAGGAGGTGCTGATTGACGCCCCGCGCGTGCTGCGCGACGAGATGAATCACCGCGTGGACGCGCCCGTGATTGGCGAGAGCTACGCCGCGCTGCCAAAAACGCGGCTGGAAGCGAACGCCGAGGAAGTGCGCCGCATGGCATGGGGCACCGCCGACGAGAAGGAGGTGGACAAGCTGCGGCGCGGAAAGGCGCTGCCCTTCGGCGGGCAGTTTGACCCGCTGGCGGAGGCGCGCGAGGCCAAGCTGCCCGCCTTCCTGCCGCGCCGTGGGCTGGACGTGCAACCCAGCGCGCAGGTGGCCGCGCTGCAGCCCGCGCCGCCGCGCGTGCTCACGCAGTTTGAGGCCGCCGCCGCCCTGGCCAGCCGCCAGCACCTGGGCGCCAAGCTGACGCCTGAGCAATTGGCACTGCTGCGCCGCCTGCACCCCGACGGCGTGCCTGAAACCGAACTGCCCGCCCTGGCTGACCAGCTTCGCACCCGTGGCGCCCTGCGCGTGGTGCAAGGAGGTCTGGCATGAGCCGCGCTACCGCCACCCCAGCCAAAAGAAAAGCCGCCAGCAGCAACGCTGGCGGCCTGTCCCCTTCGTCATCCAAAACCAAAGGAGAGCCAACCATGCTACTTGAAAACACCCCGCTCACGCAAGCGGCCCTGAAACACTTTGGCCTGCCACGGTCGCCCTTCGTGGACGACGTGCAAAGCCGCGACGACGTATTCCAGTCCAGCGGCACGCGCTACGCCCGCGCCGCGCTGATGGACGCCGCCAGCAACGGCGGCTTCATCGCCGTCGTGGGCGAAAGCGGCGCGGGCAAAACCACGCTCGTCGAGGAACTGGAGGAGCGCGTGCGCGACGAGGGGCGCGACATCCTCATCATCCGCCCCTACGTCTTGGGTATGGAGGCGTCTGACCGCAAGGGCAAAACCTTGAAGGCCGCGCAGATTGCCGAGGCCATCGTCGCCGCCCTTGACCCGCAAGCACGCCTGCGCCAGTCGCCGCAAGCGCGCTTCCGCCAGATGCACGAGCTTTTGAAGGCGAGCCACCGCGCGGGGCGCCGCCACCTGCTGGTGATTGATGAAGCGCACTGCATGCCGCCACCGACGCTCAAGCATCTGAAGCGCTTCCTTGAACTCAAGGATGGGCTGCGCCGCTTGATGGGCATCGCCCTGGTCGGACAGACAGAGCTTGGTGAGGACTTGAAAAGCCACAACCCGGAAGTGCGCGAGGTGTCGCAGAGGTGCGAAATCATCCGCCTGGACCCGCTCGATGGCGAGCTTGAACAGTACGTCGCGCACAAGTTTGCCCGATTCAACCTGAGGCTGGAGCAGGTGTTCGATAAGGATGCCTTCGGCGCCATGCGCGAACGCCTGATTCACATTCCGCGCGGAGCAAAGCCGGGTAGCAGTGACATCAAGAGCACCTGCTTCCCGCTCGCCGTCCACAACCTCATCTGCCGCGCCATGAATGCCGCAGCCGCCGTGGGCTGGCCGCGCGTGGACGCGCAGTGCGTCCTTGGCGCGTGAGGGAGGCAGCCATGATGAACGCAAGACTGGCGGGACGCCTCGAACGCTACCACCAAGCCAAGGTGGACGCTGCAAAGCGTGCTGGGGTCATGAAGAGAGAAGAGATGCAAAGCACCATGATTGACACCAAAGACCACACCCACACTGCAACGCCCTTGCACTACTGGGCAGTGCACGTGTGCGACGGCAGCGGCGCCACCGTGTGGAGCGGGCTGTATCAGGCCGCCACCATGCTGGACGCCTTCCGCTGGGCGCGGCGCTGCTGGCCGCAGCACGCCATCCACACCACCGTGGGCAAGAAGACGCCGCGCCAGTGGCTGGCGCTGCTGGCACCCGAAAGTCGCCAGCGCGAGGAGCGCCGCTGGCGCGCCGCCGGCGTGCTGCCGCAGCAGGCGCCAGGCGAAGGAGGGCAGCCATGAGTGCACCGCGCACCTACCTCATCACCGTGCAGCACAGCAGCGGGCAGCGCAGCCACTGGGTGCGGCTGGCAGCAGACGCGCGCAGCGCGCTGCACTGGGCGCAGCGTCGCTGGCCGCTGGCGCAGTTCTGCGCCGTGTGCATGGCGTGCGAGGTGCGGCGATGAACGCGCCGCAGCTTTACGTGTGCGCCGCCGCGCACCCGGACGGGCGCGTGCTGCTGCACCTGCGTCTGGCCGCAGACAGCGCAGCAGCCCGGGACTGGGCCGCAGCGCGCTTTGCCGGCTGGCAAGTGCGCTGCTGGCCGCTGCACCAGTGCGCGGGGGGCCAGGGCACGGGCGCGCCAGAGACCTGCGCCCCCAGTGCGCCCGCCACCCCGTCAGCGGGTGCCAGCGCCGATGCGCGGCGCGCGTATTGGCACGCACAGATGCGGCGGCTGCGCGAGCAGCTGCGCGCCGCTAATCCCCCTTCACATCACGACAGGAGCATGACATGAGCACCAAACCCAAAACCGCCACCCGCCTGAAAAAACGCGCCGCAGCCCGCGTGCCGCAGACCAGGGACGAGGTGGCGCGCGACATCCACACCATCGGCGACCTGCAGCGCCAACGCGAGATCGTGGTGAGCGCCATGAACGACGCCATCGCCGAGGCGACGGCAAAGGCGCAGCCCTTCATCGAGACACTGGGCAGCCAGATCGAGGCACTGCAAGAAGGCGTGCAAGCGTGGTGCGAGGCACACCGCGACGCCCTCACGCAAGGCGGGCGCGTGAAGACTGCCAGCTTCGTGACGGGCGAGGTTTCCTGGCGCCAGAGGCCGCCCAGCGTCAGCGTGCGCGGCGCCGACGTGGTGCTGGAGACGCTGCAGCGCATGGGACTGGAGCGTTTTATCCGCACCAAGCAAGAGGTGAACAAAGAGGCCATCCTCGCCGAACCAGACGCCGTGCGCGGCGTCGCCGGCCTCACCGTCAAGAGCGGCATTGAAGACTTCGCCATCACCCCCTTTGAAGTGGAGGCACCGCAATGAGCCGCCCGCACCGCTCCGCCGCCCCCTGGCACCCCGCGTGGCGCAGCAGCCCGCTGCTGGGCACGCAGCGCCAATTCTGGTGGCTGCCCGCTGCCGTGACGGGTGGGCAGCCGCTGGTGTGCCTGCGCTCGCTGCTCGCCGCCCTTGGCCTGACCTGGCCGAAGTGGGGCGGCGCCGTGCGCCAGCTCGCGCGCACCATGCTGCCGCGTGCGCTGCGCGGCCTCTCGCCGCGTAGCGAGCCGTCGCTGCTGCTGCCCGCGCAGCACATGCCGCTCTTTCTGGAGCGGCTCATCGGCTTCCTTGCCCCCCACTACCCCGCCGGCAGTCGCCGCGTGCAGCAAGCCGCCGGCTTCTGGGCGCAAACTGCACGCGGCGCGCAGGCGCTTGATCAGGCGGCGATCGCAGTGCGCCGTCTGGCGCTAGGCAGCCGCGAAACAGTCTCGCAGCCCAGCGCCGCAGCACCGGGCGCTACTGGCGCCGCAGCCGGCACGCCGGGCGCTGCCCTGCGCGCCGCACGTGGCCGCCGCTTTTTGCGCCCCGCCGACCTGCCGGGCCTGCAGGCCGCCGCCTGCCGCCTGCGACAGGGCGGCTGCACCTGGGCGCAGATCGGCCAGCAGCTTGGCGTGCACGAAACCACGGCGCTGCGCATTGCCAATGGCAGCTACGCCGCCCGCATCAAGACATGGAGGATCGCATGATGGCGACCACAGCACACGCACACACCACTGCCCGCGCCGCAGCGCGCCCGGAAAACGCGCACCTGGCCGCCATCCACACCTTGAAGGCGTTGTGTGGCATGAGCGACGATGACTACCGTGCACTGCTGCAGCGGCTGTGCGGCGCCAGCAGCGCCAAGGACATCACCGTGCAGCAGCGTGCCAAGGTGCGCGAGCACCTGCAGCTGCTGGCTGGCCGCATGGGAGTGGGCCGCTTTGACCAGAGCTGGCGCTACAAGAGCCAGACCAGCCCCACGGAGCGCAAGGTCTGGGCACTGTGGTATGCGCTGGGCAAGGCCGGGCGCCTGAACGACCCCGCGCCCGCTGCGCTGCACCACTGGGTGCAGCGGCAGGTGGGGGTGGCGCACTTGCGCTGGACAAGCGAGGCGCAGCGCCAGCGCCTGATCGAGCAGCTGAAAAGCTTCCTGGCGCGCACCTGAAAAAAACACTATCAGGGAGGCTCCCCCCCGCCATGCACGCCACACATCGCGACACGCCAAGCGCCCAGGACGCCGCGCGGCTTGCTGCCGCGCTACCTGCGCGCACCACGCAGGACTTGCACGACGTGGCGCTATCGCTGCTCGGCGCGCTGCTGGACGGCGGGCTGGGCGCCGAGCAGGCCACGGCGCTGGCAGTGGCGCAGGTGCAGCGGCTGTCCAGCGACTTGGGCGGCAGCGCCATCTACATTCCCAAAGGGCTGCTGGCACGGCTGATGCAGCGCGACCGCCAGATTTACGATGCATTTGACGGGCGCAACTACCGCGCGCTGGCGCGACGCTACAACATCACCGAAGTGAGGGTGCGCAGCATCGTCGCCGCTGCCCGCGCCGAAGAGATGGAGCAGCGGCAAGGCACGCTGTTCTGAGCGCAGCGTTTTTGCAAACCGCTTTCCTTGGGGGCAGCAGGCAGCACCGCGCACCATGCGCGGCATGACTGAATCCGCACCCACCCCCGATACCGACCCCCTGCCGCTCGGCGTGCTGCCCGAGGGCGAAAACCCCCGCTGGCGCATGGGCGGCTGGCTGGCGGCGAGTGTGGCGCTGGCGCTGCTGATTGCGGCGATTGCGCCGCAGCAGTTGCCGGTGAGCATCTACAAGCTGTCGCTGGTCACCGCCGCTGCGGTGGCGGGCTACTGGATTGACCGCAGCATCTTCCCCTACGCGCGCCCGAATCCGTACACGGCGGGCGGGCAGCCGCTGCAGTTCGCCGCCGCGCAGGTGCGCCGCGCCCTCATCGTGGCTGCCGCAATGCTGGCGATGGGGCTGGGGGCGTAAGGAGCCACCATGCAGTGCAAAGGCTTTGCACTGGGTGCAACGCTGGCGGCTGCCGCCTTCTTTGGCGTGGCTGCCGCCGCTGACGCGGCGCCCCCTGACCCTCTCCCCCCGTCCGCTGCCAGTGCAGCGGCGGGGGCGAGGGTAAAAAATGTGCCCGCACCCCCGGCTGCCGCCGCGCGCTGGCGCGGGGAGCTGGTGCGCGCGGCGCATCTGCAGTGGGGGCTGTATGCGCCCATTGCGGCGATGGCCGCGCAGGTGCAGCAGGAGAGCGGCTGGAACGCGCAGGCGGTTTCCCGCGTGGGTGCGCGGGGCATGGCGCAGTTCATGCCCACCACAGCGCGCTGGTGGTGCCAGCGCGAGCGCATTGCCGAGGGCGACTGCCAGCCGCACAACCCGACCTGGGCGCTGCGCGCGCTGGCGGGGTATGACGCCTATCTCTACAAGAGGATGACCGACTACTTCCCGCACCTCTCGCGCTTTGACCGCCTCTGGCTGGCTCTGCGCGGCTACAACGGCGGCGAGGGCAATGTGACGAAGGAGGCGGCCACCCTTGGTCTGAAACACCCCACGCGCCGCCAGATTGACGCCGCCTGCGGCGCGCGTGGGCGCAGCAGCGCGCACTGCCGCGAGAACACCACCTACCCGCGCCGCATCTTGCTCACGCTGCAGCCGCGCTATGCGGCGTGGGGGGCTGTGTGGACGCCAGATGATGCGCCGGCGCAGAGCACTGAACGCCTGCAAGGGCAGCGGCTGCAAGAGCGGCTACTGGCACTGCCATGAACACCCCCCGGCTGAAAACCGTCGCCATTGCCCTGCTGGCTGCCGCCGTCTGTGCGCGCATTGGCGCCTGCAGCTATCAGCGCGGGCTGGCCGTGGGGCTGGAAGATGGGCGCGCCGAGGGCTTTGCCCAGGGACACGCCGCAGCCCTCGCACAAAAAGATGCCGAGGCTGTGCGCGAGGTGCGCGCGGCGCTCAAAGAGCACGCTGCGCTGCTGGCCAGCGCGCAGGCTGCCAGCCAAAAGCTGCGCGCCGCCGCTGCCCAGCGCGCCGCCGCTGACGAAAGGACAAGCAAGGAACTGCACCGTGCACTGCAAGAGACTGCTCATCTTCGCGCCGCTTGCCGCCTTGATGCTGCAAGCCGCCGGTTGCTCGACGCCGCGCGAGATCGCGCCATCGCCGCCGTGCCTGCCGTGCCTCGTGCCAGCGGCGCTGCTGGCAGCGTGCCCGCTGCCGCCCGCGCTGAATGATGACGGCATGGACGCCCTCGCCATCGCATACAAGGGCACGCTCGACGCTTGGGGCGAGTGCGCGCTGCTGCACGCCGCCCTGGTGCAGGCGGTGGAAGGCGCGCGATGAACATCCACCTGCAGGCATGGCACATCATCAGCATGGTGCTCACCGTCATTGGCCTGGTGGCGGCAAGCAGCCGCTGGGGGCGCGACCGGGAAGCCAAAGCGCTGGACGGGCGCTTTGCGGCGCTGGAGCGCCTCATCGACACGCGCTTTGCATCGCTGGATGCCAGCCGCGCCAACGACGCCGAGCACCGCCACAAGCTCGAGCGCGAGCTGCTGCAGATGAAGGCAGACATGCCGCTGCACTACGTGCGGCGCGAGGATTACATGCGCGGGCAGAGCGTTATTGAAGCCAAGCTGGACGCCCTCGCCAGCAAGCTGGAGACGGTGCAAATGGGGCACCGCCGCCTTTCTAAACACTCAAGGAGGCCCCTGCGATGAAAGATATACCCCAGATGCCAGACATGGAGCGCGTGCGGCGCGAGCACATGCGCTGGCTCATCATCCTCACGCTCAACAACGCGCGCCCCATCGGGGCGGCGGAGAGCGTCATCCTCACCGTGGCGCAAGCCATCTACCCGGACGCGACGCCGCAGGAGTTGCGCCGCGAGCTTGACTACCTTGATGAGCGCGAGCTGGTGGACATCACCAAAACCCCCGACGGGCGCTGGAGCGCCAAGCTCACGCGCAGCGGCGTGGATGTGGCGGAGTACACCGTGGACTGCGAGCCGGGCATCGCACGCCCGGCCAAGTACTGGTGAGGGGCGGCGATGGCACGTAAAAGCACCGTCCAGCGCCTGCCGCAGCCGGTGCGCGACTTCATCGAGCAGCAGCTTGCCGCTGGCCGCCTGACGCTGGATGAACTCATCAGCGAGTTGCAGCAGCGATTCCCCCTTGAAGCGGCCTCCAAAACCCTGCCCAGCCGCAGCGCAGTACACCGCTATGGGCAAAAGCTCGAGCGGCGGCTGGCGGCGATTCGCGCCAGCACCGAAGCCGCCAAGCTCATTGCCGAGAGCACCGGCGATGACAAGGACGCGCGCAGCGAGGCACTGACGGCGCTGGTGCAGACAGAATTGTTCGACGCCATCCTCGCCCTGAAAGAAGCCGACGATGCCGACCCCGACGAGCGCGTGCAGCGCCTGGCCGCCGCCGCACGCCACATTGCCACGCTCACGCGCAGCAGCATCAATTTGAAGGAGTTCCAGGCCAAAGCCGGGGAAGCCGCACGCCAGAAGCTGCTCGCCGAGCAGCGCGAGAAGCTGGACGCCCTGGGACGCGCGGGCGATGTGCCCGCCGATGTGCTGCAGAAAGTCATAAGGGCGGCGTATGACCTCTGAAAAGAAACCATCCCCTCGCCCCCGCCGTGTAGGGGCAGGCCCCCGTGCCTGCCCGCAAGGGCAACCACAGGGGGTTGCCCCTACGGGGTCTGCGTTGACCTTGTATCCCTTCCAGAAGCGCTGGATACAGGACGACGCGCGCTTCAAAATCGCCATGTTTGCCCGTCAGTGCGGCAAGACCTTCACCAGCACGCTGGAGCTTGTGCTGGACTGCCTGCGCGCCGAGAGCCAGGGGCAGCGGCGCCGCTGGGTCATCCTCTCGCGCGGCGAGCGGCAGGCGCGCGAGGCGATGAACGAGGGCGTGAAGCTGCACCTGCGCGCCATGCAGAGCGCCTTTAAAGAATATGAGCAGCCCTTTGATGCCAGTATCAAGGCGCTGGAGGTGGAGCTTGCGGGCGGCAGCCGCATCACGGCGCTGCCGGCGAACCCGGATACGGCGCGCGGTTTCAGCGCGAATGTGCTGCTGGACGAGTTCGCGTTTCATCAGGACAGCCGGGCGATATGGAAGGCGCTGTTCCCCGTCATCTCCAAACCCGGGCTGAAGCTGCGCGTCATCTCCACGCCCAACGGCAAGGGCAACAAGTTCTACGAACTGATGACGGGCAGTAATGACGGCTGGAGCCGCCACGTCGTGGACATCTATCAGGCGGTGAAAGACGGTCTGCCGCGCGATATTGAAGAGTTGCGGCGCGGCGCGGGCGACCCTGACCTGTGGGCGCAAGAGTTTGAGTTGAAGTGGCTGGATGAGGCCAGCGCCTGGCTGAGTTACGAACTGATTGCGGGCTGCGAGCACGACAGCGCGGGGCACCCGGAGCACTACCAGGGCGGCCCTGTGTATGTGGGCGTGGACATTGCGGCGCGACGCGACTTGTTCGTCATCTGGGTGCTGGAGCAGGTGGGTGATGTGCTCTGGGCGCGTGAGTTGATAGAGCGCCGCCGCGCCAGCTTTGCCGAGCAGGATGCGCTGCTGGAGCAGGTGTTTCGCCGCTATCGCGTGCTGCGCTGCTGCATTGACCAGACGGGCATGGGCGAAAAACCCGTGGAGGACGCGCAGCGCAAGCACGGCAGCAGCCGCGTGGAGGGGGTGCTGTTCACCGCTGCAAACAAGTTGCAATTAGCCACCATCGGGCGCGCGGCGTTTGAGGACAGAAAGCTGCGCATTCCCGCTGGCCGCGCCGAACTGCGCGCCGACTTGCACAAGCTGCAGAAAGTGACTGGCCCAACGGGCGCCCCGCGCTTTGTGGCCGCCAGCGACGCCAGCGGCCACGCCGACCGCGCGTGGGCGCTTTTCCTCGCTTTGTCAGCAGCCAAGGAAACCGCACCCATTGACTACATCCCCGTGCCGCGCCGCCGCAGCTTTGATGGCGGCGGCAGCAGCGCCTTTGATGATGACCTGCCCGCCTCCCTACAGGGCGGCGCCTGGTGAAGGACACACCGCCATGACCGACCGCACCACCGCCACCAAAGCACCGAAAGAGCCGCAGACCGCCGGCCTGGGCAGCCTGCAGCGCGAGCTGCACACGCACCCCGCGCGCGGGCTGACGCCCTCCAAGCTCGCCGCCATCCTCGACGAAGCCGAAAGCGGCGACATCCGCGCGCAGGCTGACCTGTTTGAGGATATGGAGGAAAAAGACGGCCACATCGCCGCCGAAATGGGCAAGAGGCGCCGCGCGCTGCTCCTGCCCTGGCAGGTGCTGCCGCCCGACCAGCCAAGCGCGTACGAGAAGGGCATCACCGACCGGCTGCGCGAGTTGGTGGACGCCATACCCGCCTTTGACGACATGCTCTACGACATGACGGACGCCATCGGCAAGGGCTTCGCCTGCCTCGAGATTGAGTGGGGCAAGGAGGGCGGCTGGTGGGTGCCCGCCAGCCTCACGCACCGCCCGCAGTCGTGGTTCACGCTGCACCGCGGCGAGCGGCAGGAAATACGCCTGCGCACCAATGGTGTAGGGGCGGCCCCCCGTGGCCGCCCTGACGAGGGCGGCCACAGGGGGGTGCCCCTACAGCCCTTTGGCTGGCTGGTGCACACGCACCGCGCCAAGAGCGGCTGGCTGGAGCGCGCCGCCATGTTCCGCCAGCTTGTGTGGCCGTACCTGTTCAAAAACTACAGCATCGGCGACCTGGCGGAGTTCCTGGAAATCTACGGTATCCCCGTGCGCGTGGGCAAGTATCCGGGCAGCGCCAGCAAAGAGGAAAAGGCAACGCTCATGCGCGCGCTGGTGGGCATAGGGCACAACGCGGCGGGCATCATCCCGGACGGTATGAGCCTGGACTTCCTGGACGCGGCGCGCGGCGACCCCGCCGCGTTTGAGCTGATGATTGACTGGTGCGAGCGCACGCAAAGCAAAGTGATACTGGGCGGCACGCTCACCAGCGGGGCGGACGGCAAGAGCAGCACCAATGCGCTGGGCAACGTGCACAACGAGGTGCGCAAAGACCTGCGCGACAGCGACATCCGCCAGCTCAACAACACCCTCACCTGCGGCCTGCTGCACGCCATCGCCACGGTCAACGGCCTCATGCCGCCCGAGGGCGCGCGCCGCGCCCCCGTGCTGCGGCTAAAAGTGCAAGACACCGAAGACCTCGCCACCTTCGCCCAGGCGCTGCCCGCCCTCGTAAAAATCGGCATGCAAATCCCCGTGCAGTGGGCGCAGGAGCGCCTCGGCATCCCCCAGCCCAAGGACGGTGAAGCCGTGCTCACCCCCGCCGCGCCGATGGGGTTCGGTATGGCAACTGCGAACCTTTCAGCAGCACTTAATAGTTCCCTCGCCCCCGCCGGCGCAGCCGGACAGGGGGGGAGGGGCAGGGGTGAGGGGACGCTGCCGCAGGCAGCGGCAATGGCCGCCGCAGCCGCGAACCCTTCGGAAACTCCGAACAGTTCCGGCGCCTACCTTGGCAGCGCCATGCGCCGAAACGCACCACCCACGCCAAACCCTGCCGCAGAAATGGCCGCGCAACTTGAAAAAGGCGCCGCCCCCGCCGTTGGCGCATGGTTGGCGCAAATCCGCGCCCTCGTGGACAAGGCGGGCAGCCTTGAAGACCTGCGCGACGGACTGGAGGCGCTGCTGCCCGACCTGAAGCCCGATGACTTCGCCGAGGCAATGGCGCAGGCGCTTGCCGCCGCGCAGCTTGCAGGCCGCTACGACATCCTGAACGAAGCGGGGCGGCTCAATGGCTAAGGCTGCCGCTGAATACGGCTCTCTGCCATTCAAGGAGCAGATTGAGTTCTTTCGCGCCAAGCTGAACCTGCCCACGGCGCACTGGACGGACATCTACACCAAGGAGCACGACTGGGCCTTTGTCGTCGCTGGCGCCACGCGCGACGCGCTGCTCTGCGACCTGCGCGCTGCCGTGGAAAAAGCCATCAGCCAGGGCACCACACTCGAAGAGTTTCGCCGCGACTTCGACCGCATCGTGGAAAAACACGGCTGGCACGGCTGGACGGGCGAAGACCGCAAGGGCGGCAAGGCATGGCGCACCCGCACCATCTATGAAACCAACCTCGCCACCAGCTACGCCGCCGGACGCTACCAGCAGCTGCAGCACGCCCCGCTCTGGCGCTACGTGCACGCCGACTGGGTCACCGCGCCGCGCCCGCAGCATCTGGCGTGGGACGGCCTCATCTTGTCCAAGGACGACCCGTGGTGGAACGCGCACTTCCCGCCCAACGGCTGGGGCTGCAAGTGCAGCGTGCAGGGCATCTGGCCTGATGAACTGGGTGACTTCGGCAAGGAGGCGCCCGATGCTGCGCCGCCCGATGACCCAGTGACGCACGAGATAGGCAAGCGCAGCCCGCTGGGGCCGCGCCGCGTCACCGTGCCCGCTGGTATAGACCCCGGCTTTGAATACACGCCGGGCAAGGCGCGTATGAATAGTGAATGCCCGCCGGAGCGACCAGACCCGCCAGTGCAAGGAGCATCAAGCGGTCATGGACTACCCAACGCACGCCCTCTGCTGCCATTGCCTCCGCCACGCACGGCGGGGGCAGCCGACTTGCTGCCAGACGGCCTGCCGCCGCAAGACTATGCCAAAGCCTTCCTCGCGGAGTTTGGCGCTGATATTGGTGCGCCTGTCATCTTTGAGGACGCTTCTGGTGAAAGCCTTGTCATCAGCGAGGTGCTGTTCCAGAGCGCAGGCGGAAAGTGGAAGGCGACAAAACGCGGACGCGGGCCGTGGATGCTCCTGCTGGCGCGCGCCCTCAAAGACCCTGATGAAATATGGGCACGTCTGGAATGGAACTACTACACCAAGAAGGCTAATGTGCGGCGGCGCTACGTGGCGCGCTTCCAAGTGGAAGACCAAGAAGGTGCGCCTGCGCTTGTCGTCTATGAGCGCGGCGCCGATGGATGGACTGGCACAACAGCTTTCAAGGGTGGGGCACAGCGCGCCGAACTCGTCCAAAGCGAAGACGACTGGCGCGTGGGTGCCCTCATCTATCGGCGCACAGACAAAAGTCAAGCCGGTGCGCCGCCACACACCGGCTTCTTCCGCGAGTAGGGTTGGTGGTCATGGCAGTGACGGCTCTCGCGATGAAGGTTTGGCCGATGCGCCGCCACACATCGGCTTCTTCCAGGTGTAGGAGTGGTGGCCCTGGCAGGGGCTGCTCACCCGATGAAGTTGCCGCCATCCTACCCAACCCACACCACCAACGCACCCCAAAAAATTGACGAAATGAGGCAAACATGGCCGGAACCACGCTGACATGGAACATCCACGCGAGTGGCTTTGAAGCCACCCAGCGCCATCTTGAGCGCATCGCTAGCATGGACGTGGAGCGCCTGCTGCCGCGCATTGGCGAATACGTGCGGCGCACCACGCAGGAACGCTTCCGCACGCAGACTGACCACGAGGGTAAGCCTTGGCAAAAGTTGTCCGAAATCACAAAGGCGCGCAAGCAGAAGAACCGCGACAAGATACTGACCGAACGCGGCTACCTGCGCCAAAGCATCAACTGGCAACTGCTGCCCGGCGGCAAGGCTGTGGCCATCGGCACGCCCATGATTTACGGCGCCGTGCAGCAGTTCGGCGCCAAAAAGCACACGCTCGGCCCGCGCACGCCCTGGGGCGACATCCCTGCGCGCCCATTCCTCGGCATCTCCGACGCCGACCAGCGCCACATCCTCGCGCTGGTTGAGCGATTCTTGCGGGAGGGCTGATATTCCCGCCGCGTGGTTATTAGAAATTTTCAAATAACCACTCCCCGCCGCCCGCACGGGCGGTTTTTCCCGCCCCGCGTTTCATAACCGCCTTTCCTTAGCGCGCGCCGCCGGCGCTGTTTTTTGCAAACCGCTTTCCTTGGCGCAGCGGGCGCGCGCGGCGCACAGTGCACACCATGCCCTCCGTCCAACGCTTCGCCTCCGCCACCAACAGCGCCGCTGCCGCCGCTGCCGTCACAGCATCCAGCGTGCGCCCCAGCGCCGCCATTGAAAGTATCAGCGCGCAGCGCGCAGGCGGCGGGCGACTGCTGCTGGAAGGCAGCTACACGGGGCACGAAGCCGCGCAAGTTCAAATTGAAATCGCCGCTGGCGGGCAGAGCGTGCGCGCCAGCGCGCCGCAATTCACCGGCGTGGGCAATGGCACGCTGGAAATCAAAAGCGTCGCCGCCGATGCGCCGCTGCAAGAGTGGACGCTGACGTGCGCCGACCTCGGCATTGCCACCCAGCACGCGCGGCTGGATATTCAGGGCGTCTGCCTGCGCGCGCGCGCGGCGGGCGCCGCCGGCAACACCATCCGCATCACCGTCACCGAGCGCCTGCACGCAGAAAAAACCCTCTGGGCGCTGCCCGAGGCGTGGGCTGCCTCCACCGAGAGCCAGGCGGGCGAGCAGTGGAACTTTGGCGCGCTGCCGCTCTCGCCCAAGGGCGAAGTGCCCGAAGATGCGCCGCGCCTGCGCTTCGGCCTTGACCCGCAGGTGTATCGCCAGTGGCGCGAGTACAAAGATGGCGCCTGGCACTTTGGTTTCAGCCCCGCGCTGGTGCGCGACATCCCCGCCGGCGCGCTGGTGCACGCCATCACGGGCGGCTATGAAGTGCTGATTGAAGACACCGCCAGCGGCGTGCAAGAGATGTATGGCGACACCGCCGCCGGGCAGCTACCCATCGTCACGCTCTATGACTTACTGGGCGCCCTTGCCGCCTCTGCCCTGTTGGAAGTTGTGGGCGTTGCCACCGCAGACCGCGCCATCGGCGGCATGGCCGCCATCGACCTGCCGCTGCGCACCAGCGCATGGCTGCTCGGCGTAGCCGGCGACAAAGCGCCGCAGCAAATCAGCGTGCCCGCCGCCGCACCCACGCAAACCATCACCGTGCAGTGCGTGAACGCCGACCGCGTCGGCGCCGAGCGTTGGAGCGTGAAGGGCACCGTCAGCGGTGAGCAGGCGCCCGCCACCACCGCCGAGGAGTACAGCAGCGCGGCGCTCACCTTCACCATCCCGCGCCGCAAGCCGCTGCAGCAAGAAAAAGGCGCCTGGGGCTTTACATTTGAGCCGGCAGCGCGCGATGAAGATGAAGGTTTGCCCAGCGTCTGCATCCGCCCCTTCGTATTCGGCGTCAACGCCACCCCCAAGAGCCTGACCTTTCGCTACAGCCAGCGCCCACCTGCCGAGTGCAACTGCGCGGATATGCCCACCCCCATCATCCCCATGAGGTACTTAGGCTATGAGGACGAGATGAGCATCGACGACCCTAACCTGAAAGCGCGCCTTGACGCGCTCTACGAATGGCGCCGCACCTTCACGCGCCAGAACACCGCCATCAGCGCCGCCAGCAGCGGCAGCACAGTTGTGGACGGCGGCAGGCCCGGCGGCTACCGCTTCACCCTAAGCGCCATGAGCACAGAGGGGACGCTGCGCCAGTCCACCACCCTTACCTCCACCCAGCTTTTTGACAGCGCGCAAGAAGCCGTGGATGCGGGCCGCGCCGCGCTGGAGGCAGGCGGCAGCGTGCCCGCCGGCACCGTCGCCACCGCCACCATCACTATTGGCGGCGCGCAAGTCACCGTCGGCCCTATCTACACCAACGGCACCTACGGCCTGCAGACCAGCTCTGTGGAGATGCCGCTTTATGCGGGACAGACCGTCACGAGCCAGCAGCAGACAGAAATCCCCGCCACCACCGTGGACTACAACTGGCCGCTGCGCTACCTCGCCTTCCATCGCGACCTTGACATCATGGAAGCGGGCTGCAGCATCGCCCTCACCTGCCTCTTCCAGATATACGACAGCCCCGAGGCACTCGCTCTCTGGGATGCGCTCTGGGAAGACATCAAGGCTGACCTGCAGGCCGTGCTGCCCGCGCAGGAAGACCTGAAGAAAGACGCGCACGTGCACGCGCGCTTCACCGACCGCTGGCAAGCCGAGGCCGACTGCGTACTGCTTGCTGCGGGCATCCTCCCAAAATCTGACGCCAACATCTCCGCGGGCGGCTGTTGGCGCGATGCCGGAGACGCCATGTGGTGGCGCGAGACCTCCGGCCAGTACTTGCCCGCATTCACCAATGAAGCCTACATTTCCAGCCGGCGCGACCCCGATACTGGTAAGCCATACTCCACGCAAGAGTTCGGCTTCGGCCTGGTGGTGGCGTGCCCCGAGCGCCTCAAAGAGGGCGACACCATCCACATCACCATAGACGCGCAAGAGGGCGCGCGCCCCTATCAGGTGGGCGACGAGTTCACCGTGCAAACCGTCGCCGCCGCCCCCGCTTTTCTTGCCGGCGGCGTCGATGGCACCGATGAGCAAACGTGGAGCGTTGCCGGCTCCACCAGCGGCGCACTGCCCGACCTCATCGTGCCCACCACCGGCAGCGGGCAGGCGGACTACACCGCCGCCGGCGTCACCGCACGCCTGGCGCTGGGCGGCATCTCTCACGCCCTTGGCGACCAATTCACCTTTGCCGTGGAGGCGGGGCAATGGCGCTGGCGCCGCGCAGCCCTCACCACAACACCTGTAGGGGCGCCCCTTGTGGGCGCCCAGGGGGAAACCACCTGGGCAGACTGGGGCGACTGGAGCGCACTGCAAGACATTCCGCCGGAAGGTGTGGCGCCCCTGGCTGACGGTCTTGCCGTGCGCTTCGCCGCCGGCGCCGCCCCCTCGTTTGTGCCCGGCGACGCCGCCACCTTCCACGTCCACCAGCCCTGGGCCGCCAGCCATTTGGCTTGCGCCACCGCCGACCCCTGGGGCTGGGAGGGCGACTCGGCGCAGGCCACCGTAGACCTGGGCGAAGTGCGGCGCGTGGAGGCCGTCGCCCTCGCGCACTACTGGCTGCCAGCCGGCGCTACCGTCACCCTTGAATACAGCGAAGACGGCGAAAACTGGGGCAGCGCCCCGCTGGACGTGAGCCGCCCCGTCGCCTGGCTCTGGCTCGGCGAGCAGGCGCGCTACCTGCGCGTGAGTGTTGCCAATGCCGAGGGCGGACACATCGGCTGGCTCTGGGCGGGCGAGCCGCTCGCGCTCGATCACCACGCCAGCCAGTGCACCCGCACCCGCCGCTGGGCGCTGGCGCGCGGCGACGGCTACAACGCCGGCAGCCTTTACGCCGGCGCGGGCGAAGCGTGGAGCCTCGCCTGGCAGCCGCAAGACACCGCCAGCAGCCGCCTGCTGCAGGGCGACATCGAGCGCCTGCTGCCGCTGCTCGAGCACGCCGCCGCCACCGACGAGCCGCTGCTCTTCCTGCCGCACCACAAGCACCCCGAAGAAGCCGCGCTCTGCCGCTTTGAAGCCGACGCTCTCGAAATCCACGACATCCACGAGTGGCAAACCGACGACGCCGGCCAGCGCCTGCTCTCCGCCAGCCTCACGCTGGAGCCGTACTATGCGTGAGCGCCGCGATGAACCACTGGCTTGAAATCGCCGCCGCCGAGGGCGCCACCGCTCTCACCATCACCGCACCCGTAGGGGCAGGCCCCTGTGCCTGCCCTGCAGAGGGCAGGCACGGGGGCCTGCCCCTACGGTGCCTGCGCTCCATCAGCAGCATCGAGCGCCCGCTTTCCATCCCCGGCATCCAGTCCGCCGCCGTCAGCAACATGGACGCCACCCTCGACGGGCACGGCGGCACACTCGCCGGCCTCTGGGGGCAGCGCCCGCCCCTGCGCCGCGCCGCCGCCGTCAAAACCACCGCCGGCGCCATCTTCGAGGGCATCATCAGCAGCGTTTCACTGGGGCAGCAGGTGCGCCTCGCGCTGGAAGCGGGTATGGAGCGCCCCCTCTCCGACCGCCTGCCGCTGCGCACGACTGCCGTGTGGGGCGGCTGGCGCGAGGTGCAGGCCATCCCGTGGGGCTGGGGGCGGGTCACCATCACCCCCATCCAGTACGACGACACGCAGCGCCTCTTCGTGCTGCTCGACCACCCCATCGAGGGCGTAGAGGCCGTGACGCGCGACGACGCACCCTGCGCCGCCTGGGAGTGGCGCAACGGCACCGACAGCACCGGCCACGCCGTCAGCTTCCTTGAACTCGCCGAGCCGCTGGCAGAGGGCGAGCGCCTCGCCGCCACCGTGCGCGGCAGGATGCACCCTGATACGGGCCGCCTGCTGCAAAGCCCCGCCGAAGTGCTGCACGACGTGCTCGCCAACCTCATCGCCGCGCCCGTCGCCTGGGCGGACTTTGACGAATGGCGGGCGGAGACCGAAGGCATCCAACTCGGCGGCATCCTCGCCGACGACACCATCACCTGCCGCGCCGCCGTCGATGAACTCGTGCAAAGCTGTGGCGGCGCTTGGAGCCTCGGCATGCCCGCCATCGCCTGCCTCTGGCCGCCAACATCTGATGAATCCGCCCCCGCCATCGCCGTCACCCCACTGACCGCAAAAGACTTGCAGTCAAGCTGCGAGGCCACCGGCATCACCACATCCTTGCGCGTGCTCTACGACTGGGACTACGCCGCCGGGCGGTATCTGAAAGCCATCCAGATTACCGCCCCCGAAGCAGAAAAGCAGCACGGCACACTTGCGCTGGAGTGGCCCGCCCCCTGGCTGCGCTCCTCCCGCCATGCCGAAGCCCTCGGCCAGCGCATCCTCCGCTACCTTGCCCGTCCCCGCTGGCGCCTGACCTGGCAGCAGGCATGGACGCACGAGGCCGCCACCACCCCCACCGGCGCTTGGGCCGACATCCAGCACCCGCTTTCCCCCGTCGCTGGGCGCGTGCGCCTCATCAATGCCAGCCTTGACTTGGGGCAAGCCACCCTGCAATGCGCCGCCGAGGCCGCCGCCGGCGAAGCGCCGCAGATTGAAACGCAGCGACTTTCCTCGGCCTTCGAGCCGCTGCTGGCCGCCGGCATCAAGGTAGAGATGGCGGGCGACGAAGTCATCTTCTTCATCTTTGACGAGCAAGGCCAGCCAATGGGCGGCGCCCGCGTCACCCTAGACGGCGGCAAAGCCCGCCGCACCGCCGACAGCCAAGGGCGCGTCAGCTTCCCCGTGCAGCGCGGCAAGCACCACCTGCTCGTTGAGATGGACGGCTACGCACCCACAGAAAGCGAAGTGGTGGTATGAGCGCCGCCGCCCGCCGCCTCTATCCCCTGCGCCCCGCCGCCGCAGTGCCCGGGCGCACCGTTCACGCGCGGGTCCAACTGCGCGCACCCACACCAGAGCCGGAGCCTGAAAACGTGTCACCCCAAGCCTCCCTGCCCGCCCTCTTCCCCGACTGGCGCTACGCCCACAGCTATGGCTACTCACCGAGCGGCTATAGGGACGAGTTCTTCACAGTCAAGCACGCCAGCGGACTGGAAATACCCGCCGCGCACTGGGAGGGCGGGCTTATGACGCGCTGCTGGGTCAACATCGGGCCGGTCAAAAACACCCTGCGCTTTCGCGCCGTGCTGCTGGGCGATGTCATCATCCGCCCTGCCTGGCGCGTAGAGCTTGACGTGCCAGACACCGAGCCATACGCCCCCGCCATTGGCGACACCATCTTCCCCCACGGCTTCATAGACGTGCACGACCTGGGCACCAATCTGGATATTCGCGTGCACGCACCAGACACACGCGGCAGCGACTGGACGCGCTACCAGAGGAGCGGCGCCCCCTGGGCGGCGCACCTCACCATGACGGCGACCGCCGGCGGCAAGGAGTGCGGCGCGCTGGAGATGTGGGTAGGCTTCAAGCTCAAACAGCACGCCCTGCAGCGGCAAGAGCGCGCCTACGACATGGTGCTCACCGCCGGCGAGCATTGGCCATACGGCAGCGGCCACTACGGCGCTGACCCCGTGCACGACCTCGGCACCAACGAGCCGCTGCTGCCCTTTGACGAAGACAACTGGGAGGGCTGACACAGCATGCTGCCCATAGACGTGCACATCCTCACCATGCCCAGCGACCGCGCCGACTGGAGCGCCGCGCTGCGCGCTGACCTTGACGCCGAAGGCGTGCACCAGCACTGGCTACCCGGCATCGCCGGCGAGCACGCCGCAGCGCGCGCCGCCGGTTTCAAGCAAGGCAGCGCAGAGTTCGTCAGCACCGCCTGCCCCGACGACCGCATCCTCCCCGGCACCTACGCCAAGCTGCTCGCTGTGCTGCGCGACAACCCCCTTGCCCCCTTCGCCTGGGCGGGCGAGCAAGACACCGAGGAAGACACCGCCCACTTCATCGGCCCCCCCCGCATCTGGGCAGAGGGCTACAGCGCGCGCCTGCATCGCGGCTCGCCCATGCACGTGCACGGCGTCATCCTCTACCGCCGCCGCCTTGTAGAGCAGGCATTGCCCATCATGGAGCGCGCACGCGGCGCCGCCGGCTTTGGCAGCGACTGGCTGCTGGCGCTGCTGCTCGCTGACCCCACAAACCCGCTGCTGCCAGCCGAGCAGCAGCCCGTGCACCTGCCCATCGTCGCTCGCCTCTGGCGCCACCACGATAGCCAAGCGCACAAACTGCTCACGCACGAGGGCTTCCAGGAAATCCGCCGCCTCGCCGGCATCCCCCTCCAATACCTCAGCGTCATCCGCCACCGCGCGCCAAGCAAAGCCAAAAGCACCGCCGCCCCCCCCAGCATCCGCACCCGCCGCTGCGGCGCCTGCGGCGGGTGACTTGGCCGCCAGCGGCGAGGCGAAGTGTCTTTAATGGAGGAAAACCGCTATGGCCACAGGTGCCCAAAATCTTGCCATCGAAATCAGCGCCGACACCGCCGGCGCGCAGGCGGGCGTGCTTGCGCTTGCGCAGCGCATCGAGCAGCTTGCCGCCGACCTTGAAGGCCCCCTGCAAGTGCAAGCGCGCGCCGCCGCCGCGCAGCTTCGCACCCTCGCCGAGCAGGGCGAGGCCGCAGCGCAGCTGCAGGGGCTGCAGGAGCGCGCCCGCCGCACCGCCGAGATGCTCGGCACGCTGCGCGCGCAAGCGGCAAGCTACGCCGCAAGCATTGCAGCCAGCGGCCCGCCCACCGCTGAGCAGGCAGCGCACCTGCAGGCGCTGCAGCGCGCCGCTAGCCAGGCCAGCGCCAACCTGCAAACGCAAAACGCCGCCATCGCGCAGGCGCAGGCGCGCCTTGCCGCCCTGGGCAGCAGCGCAAGCAGCGCCGCCACCGCGCAGGCGCGCGTCGCCAGCAGCGTCGACGCCATCGTCGCCGGCGCCGGGCGCCTCTCTCCGCAACTCGCGCAACTCGCCGCGCGCTGGGCCGCCGCCGGCGGCGCTGCGACGCAGGCAGCAGGCGCCAGCGAGGGCGCCGGCAGCCGCATGGCCGCCGCCATTGACGCCGCACGCGGCGCCGCAAGCCGCCTCGTCTCCGCCTTCAAAAGCGCCGCCAGCAGCGCGGCGAGCTTCTTCGGCCTGGACTTCTCCGTGAAAGGGCTGGTGCAAACCAGCGCCAGCCTGCAAGCCCTCAAAGCCGGCCTGCAGGCCGTGGGCGGCAGCGCCGAGGCGGCCAGCGAACAGCTGCAATGGGTCGCGCGCATCGCCAACAGCGCCGGCGTTGATACCGTTGACGCCGCCCGCGCCTGGATGGGCCTTGCCGCCTCCGTGCAAGGCACCGCCGTAGAGGGAAAGGCGGCGCGCGACGTTTTCGAGGCCGTCACCAACGCTATGGCCGCCGCCGGCAAGAGCAGCGCCGAGACCGCCAACGCGCTCCTCGCCCTCTCGCAGATGGCCAGCAAAGGCGTTGTGATGGCGCAGGAGCTGCGCGGGCAACTGGGCAACGCCCTCCCCGGCGCGCTGCAATCAGCCGCCAAGGGCATGGGCGTCACCGTTGCCGAACTCAACAAAATGGTGGAACTCGGCCAGGTCACCGCAGAGCAGATGTTCCCCGCCCTCACCAAAGGCTTGAATGAGCTGTACGACACCAGCGGCCAGAGCAAGACACTGGCCACCGCGCTCCAGCAAGTCAAGAACGCCTTCGGCGACATGGTGGCCGCTATCGGCGAGGCGGGCGCCAACAACTCGCTTATCGTCTTCGCCGACACCGCTGCCACCGCCCTCATCGGCCTGGGCGACCTCATCCTCACCACCGGCAAAAAGATAGGCGCCGGCCTGTCGCTCATCGCCACGCGCGACCTCGGCGCATTCAAAGAAGCGCTGGCTGATATTGAGCAAGAAAGCGCCGCGCGCATCGCTGGCTACGCGCAGCACAACGCGGTGCTGCGTGCCGCCGTTGAGAGCATGGGCAGCGCGGCGCAGCAAGCGGCGCTTGCCGCGCGTGAGCAGGCCGCCGCAACGCAGGAGGCAGGCGCCGCGGCAAAAGAGGCCGCCGGCAGCGCCGCGCAGCTTGTTGCCGAGCAAAAGAAGGCAGCCGCCGCCGCAAGCGAAGCCGTGCAAGCCGCCAAAGATGAGGTGCAGCTTGCAGCGCAGCGCACCAAGACGCTGCAGGCAGAGGCCAAGGCGGCAGCGGGCAGCGCAGATGAAAAGCGCGCGGCGGCGCAAGCGGCGGCGCAGGCAGCGGCAGAGGAGGCAGCGGCGCAGCAGCGCCTTGTTGCCGCCTACGATGCGCAGCTTGCCGCCGCCCGCGCCGCTGTAGCGCAAAAAGAAGAGAGCCTGCGCGCCATCGGCGCCGAGACCGACGCGCAGGCCAAAGAGCTTGCCGCGCTCAAAGCCACCGCCGAGGCACTGGAGCTTGAAACCCTCAAGGCGCGCGAAGCCGCCGCCGCCGCGCAGCGCCTGGCGCAGGAGACGGACAGCGCCGCCGGCGCCAATGCGCGCCTGGAAAGCGCCCTCAAGACTCTTGGCCTCAACGCCGCCAGCGTCTGGGGCGGCATCAGCAGCGGCGCGCGCAGCGCCCTTGATGCCGTGCGCCAAGTCACCGCCGCCGTCCAAGAGAGCGGCGAGACGGGCCGGCGCGCAGGCGAGACCATCGCCGCCGCCTTCGCCGCCGCCATCCCCAAAATGGACAGCGCCGAGGCGCTGGAGGCGCTGCAGGCCAAGCTACAAGAGGCCGCCGCCGCAGGGCAAATAACCGCCGCGCAAATGACCGCCCTCACCGCCGCCATTGAGCAGCAGCGCCAGGCGCTGCAAGCCGCCGCGCCTGGCACGGGCGAGATGGCGGACGCCCTCGGCACCCTGGGGCAAGCGGCGGACACCGCCACGCACTCCCTCACGCAGCTTGCCGGCAGCAGCGGCTGGCACGCCGCCGCCGCCGGCGCGCGTGATGCAGCCCAGGCAGCCGATGAAGCCGCAGGCGCCACGCAGCGCGCCGCCCGCGCCCACACCATCTACTGGGTCGGCGCCCAGGCCGCCGCCAGCCAGTACCGCGACGAGGCCATCCGCTACGCCGAAGAGATAGAGGGCGCTTTCCAGAGCATGCAAGGGCGCAGCTTTACCACTCATGGTTACATCGCCGCCTACAACCACCACTTCGCGCTCATGCGCCAGCTCACCGATGAGTACGCCGCCGCGATGCAGCGCCTGGACGCGCAGGCGGCGCAGCTGCAGGAGCGCCAGAGCGGCGCGACGGCGGGCGTGGAATCCCTGCGCCTGCGCCTGCTGCAATTGAAAGGCACCGAGGAAGAAGTCGCCCAGGCCAGAGCCGCGCAAGAGACCGCGCAATTGCAGCGCGAAATCGCGCTGGCCGAAATTGAGCTGCAGCGCGCCAGCCTGCGCGGCGACAATGGCGAATACGCCGCGCGGCAAAAAGAAATCGCCGCCCTCAAAGAGCAGCTTGACCTGCTCGGCCAAATCCACAAAGAGGAGGCTCGCCAGCGGGCGGAGGCCGCCAAAGAAGCGGCGCGGCAAGAAAAAGCGGAAAAAGCCGAAGCCGTGCGCCGCGTCGCCAGCAGCAGCGCCGCTGCGCCCAGCAAAAACAGCACTATCAACCTTGGCGGTATCACCATCAACGCCGGCGCCACGAGCGACCCCGCCCGCCTGGCAAAACTTCTGCAGCCGGAGCTGCAGAAACTTGCGCGGCTTTCGGCGTAAGCAGGCGCAGCAAAACTGCAAAGCCTTTGCGTTCACGATCCCCAAACATCCCGCCTAGTCCCTCCATTTCCCCCATTTATCGCATCCAACCACCCTCATTTATCTCATCCAGTCCCATCTACACCAAGGAGCACGACTGGGCCTTTGTCGTCGCTGGCGCCACGCGCGACGCGCTGCTCTGCGACCTGCGCGCTGCCGTGGAAAAAG